>Ga0209087_1000216_pt1 | contig 37560 bp, 38 predicted proteins | sample S_130805_EF_Meta_FD_187321 | JGI IMG/M metagenome (GOLD analysis project Ga0209087, IMG submission 187321) | Freshwater microbial communities from Lake Simoncouche, Canada to study carbon cycling - S_130805_EF_MetaG (SPAdes) (version 2) | ecosystem: Environmental > Aquatic > Freshwater > Lake ... | reverse complement strand
GCATAATCTGATCTATATCTCCATCTTTCATCTTCACACCCTTTCGTATAATATTTTAACACCCATTCCAAACCCTCCATATACTTCCTTTCTTCTCCTCCTACTAACAATACTCTTTTATATCTCGTTTCCCAGCCATTCTCTTGCGGACATATATATTTTTCATATTGTCTTTGAATAATAGGTATATTTGCTAGAACCTGTTCTTTCTCTGCAGGTGTATTTGCAGACCAACTTCGATTATCCATTTTATCTCTCATTACATACTCATTTAATATGTATTGCCTTTCATGTTTTCCAATTTCATTCAAAAATTCTTTCACCCACTTCCATTGTATAACATTTGAACGAACCAAATTGCGATCTTTGTATTTCCCTATAACATTTAAATATGTATCTAATAATATCTGAAACCCATTGGTTCGTATATTTAATGCAGCAAAATGCGGTAAAAAATCATTTCCTAATAAAAAACACATAAAAACATAATCAGTAATACAATTTTCATTTTCATTTTCATTTTCACAACCACCCATCTCCTTCATTAAACTATTACATAGTTCATCAATATTCATAAATAACTTCTCTTGTTTATCAAAAGAACGAGACAATACATTTTTAAAATTAGGGGCTTCTCTAAATATAAATATATTTTTCGTAAACTGTTTATGAAATATCGAAAGCATTATTAAATCGGAATCTAATCCATAAACAGCTATATAATCATTGGAACAATCATGTTCTCGAATATATTTAAATAGTTTGTGTTCTCCTTCACCTGGTTCATCTGAACAAGAAATCATTATATCTAGGTTTTTATGTGTTTTTGCTCGAAAATGACTATATATCTGAGTTGACATCATTTCCATAAATTTCGTTCCTGGTGTTATTGCCGATGTATTCCATATTTTTACAGTATTGGATAATCGAGCGATAAATGACGTTTTATATCGTCTAATACGTTGTTGATCCATTTTAGCAAAGGGCGCAACGCCATCAAACGCAATATATACACTCTTTGATGGCGAAATAAAACGAATATAGTTCTCTATTTTATCAATGACTTTTGTAATAATTTGTTGCTCAATGGTTGAAACATCAAATGGTGTTTTTTTATATTGTTCTTCAAGTTCATAATAAGAATCATATACGATCGAATTACAATCCATAAACAAATGGTCTAGCGTTCCACATTTATTTAACTTGTGTATAATATTTGTATAATTCTTTATAATATACGAAAAATAACTTGGTATTCCCATTTTCAAAAGCACTATATAATATGTAAAATAATGTCTATATTAGTTGTAAAATATTATAACTATAATGTATATAAATGGAATTAAATTTAATTACGTTATCATATTTATTTTTTCGTTTAGCACCTTTTATAATAGTCAGTTATTTTTCGTTATCATCAATATTTAACCAAGATTTAAAAGGATTAATTTATTTAGTTGGATTATTGTTTGCTATATTTGTAACTTTACTTGTTGGTAATACGGTTCCAATATCATATACATTTGGAACTGACGCAGAAGGTTCTCAAGCTCCGCGTGTAGTAAATGGCGTTTGTAATATGATAACTATAGGTAAGGACGGTTCATTTTCTAAAATACCACTAGGATTATCAATGTTATCATATACATTATTCTATTTAGTTTATATTATTGTCATTAATGATATCGTCATTTCAAATTTACCCACGTTAATTATACTGCCATTATTAATATTAGGAGATATCATTTGGAATTTAACAAATGATTGCTATAAATTTTTGGGTATTTTATTATCAATTGTATGTGGTGGATTAATTGCTTGGTTATGGGCAGCTATCGTAAATTCATTTAAACAGCCTCAATTGTTTTTTATAAATGTAGGTGGGGGTAAAACGGTATGTAGTAGACCTTCGAAACAATTATTTAAATGTACATTCGCAAAACCAAATCTTCCAACTTCATAGTATTATTATTTATCAAAACATGATATTTTTTCATTGAACCATTTTTTCAATAATCCACATAAATGCGAACGTTGTAAATCACCTGCAAGTAATTTCAAACTGCGATTCCTATCTGAAAAATGAAACATAAAGTTGCGAATAATATTAACGGTTATTGCTGCAGAATATTTTTCATCTAATTCTCTGTATGGAAAATAAGGATAACCCTTTTTCTTATTTACATCATTGTGAAAATTATAAAGTAATACTTTTAAATCCTCCTTTGTTTGTATTGTATTAAAGTTAATATTATCTAAATATATTTTTGCGTGATTCGCGCAATCGGGGCAAGGTAAATTTATACATATTGCGTAAATTCGATTTAATAAATCAATACGTATATTCTTAAATTCAGAATCTTTTACCTTAACAGACAAGGTATGCAATAGAAACCATGTTGGTTCTCCCCATTTCACTTTTTTAGGAGGGTTTTCAGGAGGTACTTGCGTTTGTATTTGTTGTTGTGGTGGTTGATGTAGTTGCGAAACAGTATTATAACGAATCGTTTGTTTTATTGGCATATAATATTGTCTATTCACTATTTGACTATTTGTATTTGCAATAGTTTGAGAACTAAATAAATTAAAATTCATTGTCTATAATGTATATGAATACATTAAAAACATAATAAAAATATCTAAATATGTATATTTAGATATGGCTGAAACAAAGGAACAATTGGTAAATATCATTAAAGATTGGGTAAAGTTAGACAATGAAATACGACAGTTACAATCTGAAATGCTTTTAAGAAAAAAAGAAAAGAGTAAAATATCTACACAATTAATAGATGTAATGAAACAAAACGAGATTGATTGTTTTGACCTAAAAGATGGTCAACTATTATATACAAAAAAGAATGTGAAAAAACCGATTACTAAAAAAATTCTATTAAACATTCTTAGTAAATATTATAATGGTGACTATATGAAAGCATCGGAAGTTAATGATTTCATATTAAACAATCGCGAAGAAGTCATTCATGAATCGATCGTACATAAAATAGATAAATAATTGTTTTGGTTAAACTATAAACCCTTTTATGATTATTTTTCCATGTTTTTCTTCATACTTTGCAATAATCTCAGGATTTTCCTTTTCATTTAAAATATCTTCTGTGCGATATACATTCGTATATTTATCAATGTAATAAACAATACCATCAATCTCTTGAGCAACAACTTCTAATTTTTGCGTATTACAATCGCCACATGCACCTAATTGTAAAAAACCATTGGGTGTTCCTTTTGTATGTGTTCCGCAATATTCGCTTCCATCTTTTCTGCGACGAGTACATTGTTCATTATTTGCTCTTCTTGCATTACATCGATTTAAATTGGGTATCGAATTCTGTATACGTTTTCGTTTAATGAAATCATCTTTCGTCATCGATAGACGTTGATAATCATATACAAATTCCAATAATTCATTTACCTTGTCCTTATTTTCAAAGCATAATTCATTGATCTTCGTTTTTATATTGTCTTTAAAATCAACTACGTATATTTCGATTGACTTATTAATTCGTTTTTCCATCTTTATATACTCTAATATGTAAAGATGTATTTACTTCAATTTTACTATATTATAATTAAAAAATAATATAAAGAATAATAATCGCAAAGAAATCATTGAATGGTCTAAAACATTTTATTTATTTTTGTAAATACTTCCATGGCGGAAACACATACCGTTTTTAAATGTTGACGCAACATATGTTTGTCGGTTGGTAATTTATAGGCTACTCTGATTTTGCTATCTGTATTGTGTGGATGAATCTTTTTAAATCCACAATAGCTAAATATTTCTTCCCCCATATAGAAGTTCTCGTAGAGTATATATTCAAGAACCTTTCCGATAGTATAATCTTCATTCTCTAATGTAATATCATAACAATTTTCAATCGTTGTTTCGCCCAATGTAATTGGAACTGTATCACTCTCTAATGCTTGTACCATATCACTAAATTTGCGATTCAATACATTACATGCTTTTTTTACCAACTGTTTATTTTCAAACTGGCCAATTGTCTGAATGACAAAATCAAAACTATCCGGTTCAAATTGTCGTTGAGCGTCTAACAAATAATAGTTCTTCTTTTCAAACTCGATCTCATCTTTTGATGCTTCTTCCGATATCAAACGTTCTCGAATTGCGTCCCATGTATCGTCAATCTTTTTCAAATCAGGTGTGTTTTCATACGCGCATTTTGATACAACACTATACATACCATTCACTTTTGATGTGCTAACAGTAAACTCAGATACGATTGTAATTTGTTCTCCTGGAATAGAATCACCAATTCTAGGTCTTAATCGTATAAAATCAATATACGATTGTGTTTGTATATTTGGTGGAAAGATTGTTCGAACTTCATCCTTGCTCATATATTTTCCGGACTCTTTGTGTTTTATTTTAAAATCTTCGGTTGTAACAATCATTGTGGTTTCCGTATTATTCTGAACGTCCAATTCTAATATATAGTCATTTGGAAATGATTCTATTTCTTTTTCATTCGAAATATGAACTGGAATGCTGCTTAACCTTTGTTTTACTAATTCATTGTGTATGCGGCTGGTATTTACTTTTATTATACATTTATTGTCCTGATATATCTCAGTGCCTAAAACAACTGCAGGAATATCGCTTAAAATAGTCCTGCGAACAGCATTTGCTAAACTCACATTTATATTAGATAAAGTGAATCGAAATACATCATTCTCTTCAGATACCTTCTTCAATATAGGATCCATACTCGTAATACTATTATATATAAAATAATATATTTATATCAATTTTATAGACAAAAATATATAATACCGTTTTTTTACATTCTAATAATTACATTGTCATGTAGGTAGAGAGTTTGGTTTTTAATGTTCCAACTAGCGATTTTAAGTCATTGGTTTTAGATTTCAATAACTGATTTGTATTATTAATAGATACGATATCAGGATTTGTGGTCATAGCAATAGACACACCTTCTTGACAAATAATATTCCAATTATCGATTGTGTCAACTGCCTTAGATATGATCGTTTTTTCTTCTGTTGATAATTGATAATCATGTAAATTCGCGTCAGTAACATCAACAAAATTAGTAATATATCTCATTGCGCAATTAATTTCCATCATAACGTTATCCAAAATAACCTTTGTATCATGAGATGATTTTGGAAGTTGAATGCTCGATTTTGTCAAGATGGTTTGTTTAAATTTGCCAAATATGTCAGATAAATTCGCTATTCGCTCAAGCGCGTTCGAAATAGCTCTTAAAAATGTTATATCATTAATAATATTTACATTTTGTAATCGCAATGTAAAACTAGTGAACAAATTTGCCAGTTCGTCTGCTGCTTGTCCAAATTCATTAAAACCATCAATATCAACATCAAGTTGAATCTGTTTCGTTTCAGTAGCAATTTTAGCAGCGGCTTTAAATAGTTCAGAGTAATCATCGATTGTTCCTTTACCGTGAAAATCTTCACATTTTATTCTTGCCGCATATCCAATAATTTGGTTCATAACAATAGTATTTTCACTAGTTGCGTCTGAAATATTATTATATGTTGTTACATATTCAACGAAATTTTCAGTAATATCTGGGTCATAAATTGCCGGTTCGGTTGAAGTGAATGTTGTATGTAAATTTAAATTTCCAGTAGGATCAAGTGATTGTTCGTTTACAATTCGATATCCTACACCATTTATTACAGTCGATGAGATATCAATAATATCGTTCATATTATATAAAATATTCATTGACATATCTAGTAGATTTCCGGAAGCATCGATTAAAAAAGGTTGATTCAATGAACGATCAATAAGATGACCACTAACATCAAAAAATTCATAGGTATGAACTGTTGTAGTTACAACTGGCGGAACGACTGGCGGAACGACTGGTGGAACGACTGGCGGAACGACTGGTGGAACGACTGGCGGAACGACTGGTGGAACGACTGGCGGAACGACTGGTGGAACGACTGGTGGAACGACTGGCGGAACGACTGGTGGAACGACTGGCGGAACGACTGGTGGAACGACTGGTGTTACAACTGGTGGAACGACTGGCGGAACGACTGGTGGAACGACTGGATTTGCGTTCGTTGGCGAGCTAGGCACGGAGTGAGAAGAATTATGGGAATGATCAGACATATATATATTTGTCTAATAGATAAATATATACAAAATAATTAATCCTAAACCTTACTATTATGGGTTGTCATTTTTACAGTTGTAATACATATTATACCATTGTAATATTATTAGTACTGTAACATCGTAAATGTAAAAATGTAATTAGTTTTGTATTCATTATGGTATCAGTATATGCTTGTTTAGTAAAATATATGTAATATATATAATGTCAATTATTCAGCCAAGTTTATCTCAACAAAATATTATTGATATAACTGATTATGTTAATAGTTATAGATTAAAAAATCAGGCTGCACCACTAATATGGAATGATACTATTGCTACATTTGCTCAAAAATGGACAAAATATATGACGAGTAATCATGTATTCAAACATAGTGGGTCAACCTTATATGGTGAAAATATTGCATATTTTCGAGGATATGGTAGCGATGTAATGGTGTTGTTGAAATTGGCAGTTGATAATTGGTATAATGAAATTTCATTATATAATTTTAATAAACCTGGGTTTTCTGATGCAACTGGTCATTTCACATGTTTGGTATGGCAAGCAAGTACAATGTTAGGAATGGGTATTAGCATAAACGACGCAACGAATGAAGTCTATATATCATTTAATACGTCTCCTCCTGGAAATATTATTGGACAATTTCAACAAAACGTTTTACCACTTTCTTCTAATCCTACGCCTCTACCTACACCTATTACTACACCTATACCAATTCCTCGTCCTACACCTCGTCCTACACCTGTTCCTGTACCCGTACCTGTACCTGTTGTTACCCCCGTTCCTGGATATATTACAAATAATAAAGCACATGTGATTAGTCAATTGCTAAGAATTACAAATGAACTAAATCTGAATTATCCTAAAAATTACATTATTCAGGATATTAGTAAAACTATAAATGAAATTCAAAATAGTTCTCCATTCTAATATGTTACTTGAATAAACGCATTATAACATTATATTTTTACAAAATATTTGTAAAAATGTAAAGATGTAATAAATTCAATAGATAATGATCAAATACTTGTTCTCAATAAACATTATTTTATTAACATTAGTCCTAGTAAAACAAAAAATAATATTAATGGGAAAAGAACCAATAACCATGAAATAATAGGAGAGCCCGAACGACATATTATGTTCAATACCCAGGTCCAAAAAATAACATAAATAAATTTTACAATAAAAATAAGATATACATTTGTAACATCACATGAATAATAACCTAAACAATATACTTTTTCATTTGTGTAATTTTGAAATGCTATGACAACCATAGCAATTAATGAAATTACTAAATAAAGTAAGGCAGGGCTGCATAAATTTTTGAATCCAGCAACAGACATATATTATATAATTTTATAATTTTCTAAATAAATGGCATTATAGGATTTATCTTTGCATCTCCATTAATATAATTATCTGGAACAGTATTTATTATATTTGCTGAACTTGAAGAGCCTAAAACAGTATTAAACATTGACATTGTGTTTTCATTTTGTCCTGGTATCATTGGAATTGCGCCACCTTTCATTTTGCGATTTGTTCTTCGTTTAGACTTGTTGTTTTTAGATTTATTCTTTCTTTTACTCTTCCTAGATTTGGCTTTCTTATATTTACTCTTACCGCCAGATAAAAAAGATGATGAGTTCATATTTGGTTGCATTCGTACTGACATTACTACACTTGGATCATTTGGATCTGAATTATAATTATTTAAAGGATTATAATAAGGATTATTTGAACCACCTTGTAATAAACTGAATTGTGAGTTACAACCGCAATTACCGCCTTTTTTTATAGTTCTTTTTTTACCCATTATATATTAGATTCATATTTTATTCGATATCAACATGTGTCAACATATGTCTTCTGCAGCACATATTAAACAAACGCAATTCATCCAATACTTCACCTTCTGCTGTCTTTTCCATATTATCTTTTGTTAAATATACAACTCGATCTACTTTTAATCCATCTGCTAATTTTTTTTTGCGAACTTCTGCTAAATAGAAACGATATTTATCGGCCAATACCATACTGCATGTAAAACAACGAATTGGAATAATCATCTGTATATATATAATATTATTGTTTTATATATTTTTATTCAATTTTATAAACATATATAATTTTTTATCTAATCCATTTACGGAGACGGTAATTTCTTAGGATTAACAGTTGGAGTTTCCGTTTCCGTTTCCATACCTTCAAATCTGGCACCTAAACGCCAAACAAATTTATGAGTAAAATGGAAAAGAATAGCAAACACAATTGCATGAACGGCAGCAACGGTCCATTTGCTGCCACCTGGTGGAAGACGTACGAGGATTGCAGGAGTCAAAAGGAAAAAAAGAATAGCAGCGTATATAGAAACAACAAGTCCCATTTTATAATATATGAAAATATATTTTCCTAAATATATATTAGATTAATGATGAAAAATAGTCTATTTATTATATTTTCCATAACTATTATTTTAATATCATTATATTTAGCAATAGATGCGTATAAGATTGAGAGTTTTCAGGTTGGTACTACAGGTATCACTGAGATATGTTCAGTTACTGACTTTAGTCCATCTTGTATAAGTGATATCAAATATATTGACACTATTACAAAAGAAACGAAAACCGTCCGAGCGAAGATCGATTCTAATTATTATATTGATTCAAGTAATAATAACATGTTACAAAAAGTTCCATATGGATATGTTCAAGGTTTTGATAAAAAATCATATGTTCCAAAATCAAATTTGGCAATATATGAAACAAGAAAAATAGCTAAAGACAACGCAGACATTGACAAAAAAATAGACGACCTTCAAGTTGGGCGTATAAAATTCAACGCAAATGTGTTTTCAAGTAAAGAAAAAGAGATTGAATATTTAAAAAAGCAAAAGTTAAGTGTTGTAGACATAAAAGATATTTCATCAAATTCATATAATTCAGATAATTATGATATTACATATCACGCTGATCCATCGACCCTAGTAAAAAACACTGATGAGAGTTCTGCAGGTGTTGGTAAAATGTGGATTCGTGACGCATCTGGAAATTTAATTGCTGTCCCATATTCCAATGTTAAACAAACTACATTATACTATGAACCTGGGTCTTATCCTTTTGGACCATCTTCGTATGTTCCAAACTATGAAGAAAGCACACTATTAAGTAAATCATCAAACCAATCAAATGTTTCAAGTATATATGGGTTAGCAGTACAGAAAAAAGGATTTTGCGAAGAAACCAATTCATCTGTATATGAAAGAGAACAAAAATGTAATCAAATAAATACAAACGCGTGTGCTTCAACCACATGCTGTGCATTACTCGGGGGTGAAAAATGTGTTGCGGGTAGTGAGAACGGTCCATCTTTAAAAGCAAATTATAGTGATTTTTTAATAACCAATAGAGACTATTATTATTACCAAGGTAAATGCTATGGCAATTGTTCATAAAATTGATTTTAAAATAATATAAACTATATAGCCTACTATATAGTATATAATGTCGATCGTCAATTCTAGCTTCATCATTTCAAATGAGTCTATTGATTTTCATAATCAACCAATGCCTATCAAAATATTTTCAAACGTAGACGAAAAATTCGGCAAGTTATCCATCAAGGCGGCAAAGACAAAGAAAACAACAAAGAGTATATTTATAAAGGCAACAATGGACGTGTCTGGTTCTATGGAAGAACCATCGGATAATAATCGATCAAGATTGGACTATGTAAAACAAACATTAGTGAAAATGCTTCAGTTTCTGAGTACCAGTGTAGAGAGTGATATATGGATTCAAATCGACGCGTTCTCAATGGAATTTTCAACGATTGTCCAAAAGATTTTGTTGACGAAGGATAATGTAGATACATTAATCGCAAAAGTGAACTCCATGCGAGCAGAGTCAATGACAAATATTGAATTAGCATTTAAAGAATCAAATAAAATTATGAACTCAGCTATTTTGAAAAACGCCGATTATAAAACGATTCATTTATTCTTAACGGATGGGCAGCCTACTTCAGGAGAAACAAATATACCTTCATTGGTGAAACTAATAGACCCAGATCATTCGGCAATATTTATTGGTTACGGCACAGAGCACAACTCAGAGCTATTGTCTAAATGTTCAAAGCGAGGAATATATAATAAATACATGTTTGTTGACAATTTCGAAAACACTGGACTAGTATACGGCGAGATTGTTCATGCGTTGTTATACTCGGCAATAGAAGACGTAAAAATCACAATGAACGACGGAACACTTATTTACGACGCAGAAACAAATAGTTGGAAACAATCATTGGTCGTTCCTGCGTTGTTGTCAGAAAAAGAAAATATATATCATATCAAGACCATAGAGCCAAGATATGTAGAATGTAGTATCGAAGGAACAATCTGTAACCAATTAGATAATGAGAACGGTGATACAATTCAAATTACTGGTGAAAATGAAACATTATGTATAGTGGATTCGCTACCAGATTTAGTAAATGAAGACGGTACGATTTTAGAGAGTAATTTGTCAAAATATATTTTTAGACAAATGACCATGGAGTTACTGTACGAAGCAGCAAATAATTATACAAATACTTCACATACAGATTTAAAAAAAAGAATGAAAGACTTTTACAAAACAATGAGCATGTATATTGACGAAAATGATTTGAAAGAAGATACATTTATGAAGATTCTTTGCGAAGACATTCATATTAGTTATATGACACTAGGGTCAAATGAAGGAAATATGTATTCGGAATCGAGAAATACATCACAAAGAGGTCAAACATGTTATCGATCAGGATCTGCAACGCAACATAAACCGCGACCAACATTATTTCGTACAAACGCGTTATTCGGAAGGAGCATTTCGATGCCAACTAACACAATGGATTATCAGAGAAGAGCCTTTTATGATGACTTAAGTTCAGATAGCGATCTAAATACAGAAGCTAGAATTGCGCCTGAAGTAAATGATCCACATAATATTGATAACTACAATGTTGATTTTATAACTGATGACGTATATTCTAGTCAAACAGCGCTTGGTGTAATTAGAAATGTAAGTGGTGTCATTTAGACCAGTTGATAAAACATACATATTATTTTATCAAACAGAATCAAAAATATATCCATTAGTAGATTTTTTTATTTTGATTGTTGAATCCGTCTCATGTAACTTATCATGACATTTTTCACATACACTTGCTAAGTTCGCTTTATGATTTTTATGAAAAGAACCTATATATCCTTGTTCATTCGCGTCTTTTTGAGGTGATAGATGATGTGTTTCTTCTGCAATTTCTATTTTACACATTTGGCAAATACCTCTTATTTTTCGTTTATTATAATGTGACGGCGAATGTTGAAGTTCTCCTTTTTTTTCCGGAAAATATTTATTTCGAAACGCATAAGCCATCTCTAAAAAGGATTCTTCCATATATAAAGATTTACATACTTCTAGACCATACATTCGACTGCCTTGACCGTCTCTTAATATTCTGTCATAAATCAGATTATTTGTTGCTTTATCATATTGAACACTCATGTGTTTCATTCCAAGGTTCTCCAATTTCTGTATTTCTTCGTATTTTGTTATTTCATGGAAATGTGTTGCAAATAAAAAAGTGGATTGTTTAGAATGTAATTCAACCAGACCTGTTGAAAAAAGTGACAGCGCGCTTTCTATTTCTGTTCCAGAGCACAATTCATCGCCGAGTACAAGACTATTTTGATTTGCCATTTTTAAAATAATACGTAGTTCAGACATTTCCACAGCAAATGTAGAAAGCCCTTTAAATATATTATCGTTTCCAAGGATTCTCGAAAAAATAGATGTGTATGGTTTGTATCTAAGTTGAGAACAAGGAACATATAATCCTGCTTGTGCCATAATAATAACAATACCTACCGCACGAATAAGACTCGTTTTTCCAACCGCGTTTGTTCCAAAAATAAGTAGTCCATCATATTCGTCCGATGTAGATAGCGTCAAATCATTTGTTACATAGGTTTCATTTTGTTGAATATGTTCTATGAGAACATGACGAAGCCCTTTCATATCAAAAAAGGATTGTTCTTGAGAACTATCGATTATTGGTTTACAATAGTTGTATTTTCGCGCTGAATATGTTTTACATTGAAGTATATCTAATCTTATAACCCATTTTATTAATATTTCTATTTTATCATACCATTGTTCTTCCAATGTTCTCAAAAATTTAGAAAAGGCCTTTGAAATTTCTTCCATGATCCTTTCTTTCAATCCTGTTATTTTTTTCAATATAGTCGTTAGTTGAGGAAACTCGATTTCCTCTGCAGAAGCACTTGCTTTTATAAATCTAATATCCTTTACAGGAATAATAAAATCTGGAGCAAATTCAATGGTTTCCTTTTGCGATTTGAGAACCTGTCGTAAAAGTTCTCCTCTTTTTTTTGTTATTTGAAGCGTTGAACCCGATTTTTCTGTTTCATGTATTTTTACATACTCTGTCTCGGTTTCAGACGCAGATGTTTGCATCATTTTGTTAAACGTCTTATATACACAATTAAACAGTTGTGTATTTTTTAAATACTCACCCATAATTTGGTCTAGGTTCTCACAAATACCTTTTTGAATAATATTTTCAGTAATAGTTGTAACTGTTTCAATTCCTCTACATTTATCAATATGTAAAATAGAATTAATAAATTCCAAAAGAGAACCTGTTATCATACGAATATTATTATATGGTTGTTGTTGTTGTTTTACACTGGTATTTTTACATAAATATTGTGTAAGTTGTGGGTTCTCACAATATGTTTCGTTTAACTCTTGAATATGAACAATACTATTATATAATAAATATATTGAATTCGGGTATATCTTTTTAGCGACTATTTGTCTGCATATTTTTTCCAAATCTCTTATTTTATTTAATTGTTTCCTAGTATTTTGGAGAACATCTTCTGGTTCTCGCAAAAAGAGTTCAATAATATCATATTCATTATTCAACCATTCTTCATTAAAAACAGGATTCACTAATTGTGTTTGAAAAGCACGTCTTCCCATCGGATTACAACATTTATTCAAAAAGGATAATACAGATGATAGTCTACCCGAGTTTTTTCCATCCATTGTATTATCATCAATAATATTTAATTGTTTTAATGTATGATTTGCGAGAACCATGCGATCTCCTGAATTATTAAATGTAGGCAAGGTAATTTTTCGAACCAAATCCGGATTATGTTCTTGTAAAAAATTCAATAAAAATAAAAACGATTGTGTTGCAATTATATGTGTGTTAAATTCTTTACATATCTGAAATGCTTCTTCGCCAAAAAAAGTGGACAACATATGTGAAATATATTTTTGTTTCTGACAGTTCTCCACTATTTCTATCTTTTTCATATTTGTTTCTGATTCCAAAACTATTTTGTGTATCATATTTGTTCTCAATCCAGAATATTGAATAACTGTATTGGTATCTTTTTCAGATAGTGATGAAATAACAATGGCTTCACTTGGCATAATAATAGATATATATCTTTCTAATTCGTCAAATGTTGTCGGATTCATAATAAAAGGTGTTTCGTATTCAAACATTGACGATTCACCAGTAAAAATATGAGAACTAGATATACCACAGACTAGTTGAACCTGATTTGACCTAAACGGTTTATGTGTCGTTAACCATATACAAATAATATTATTTGATAATTGTTGAGAACATTCCGTATCATATGAAATATATGTTCCTGGTGAATATATACTATGTAATTCACGAGTTATATTTTTTGGATTTGTCATGTTCTGAATATAAACAACTGCAGTAAATCCATTGTTTGTTGCTATTTTCAAATATTTGTCAAGAGAATAATCGCGAAAACCAGCCATAATAACTGATCCTCCGTCTGTCTCAATTTCTTTTGCCGACATGTTTAGTTGAGCAATTTGCGTAAATTCATCTACGCGGCTTTTTAAAATATCACCCGATTTGGTTTGAATTCCGTACATTTCAAAAAATGCGCCTACTTGATAAAATAAGATTGTTTGGGGTCCATATTTTTCTGAATATTCCTTTGTTATCAAAAAATATTGGTCAAATATACTTTCTTTCTTTGGTGGCATCTATAAATAATATAAAATATTATTTATATTATTTATCTATTGTATTAGAGGTGTAATATAGAGTCATCTAATAAAATGATATAAAAATAATGTTCGCTTTCTAATAGAAAGACAAACATATGTTCTCACCGAATAACAACATTCATAATTGCGAAAACATACAGGGTAAAGATGATTTTTTGTTACAAATAGAAGAGGAGCTAATTATCAATTCGCCTAATAATAATGAATTGCTCGTCGATTCAGATTTATGTGATCTATCTGATGACTGGACATCAGTTGGAAGAATTCCGCTGAAAAAAAAACGACTATTTTTTGCGAGAATGTGTATATATTTTATTTGGTGTTCTATGATGTCTGGTGTTGCATACATATTTTATATAATTACGAATGAGTTGTATCATGAATGAAATTATAAAGCAGGTTCTCAGGATTATGATTTTGTATTTCACCGCAAACAAGTGAAACGCTTTCATACATTTTACGCAAAACATCATTTGGTGTGTTTGAGCCAACTTTGATAAACCCTTTTTTAATAAGAAACTTGCGAACATCTTGTATAGGTGTTTGTTTTAATAACTGCGATTCAGTTGTTATTCTATTTCTTACTGTTCGATTTGAAACCAATACACCTATTTGCGGTTTTGTACTCGATCTTCCAACGCGATATGTTCGTTTAAATATCTTTTTACGTTTCAGATATTTAATTCTGTTTTGATTCTTATTGTTAAACATTGTTTGAGCCTTTTCATGTTTTTGTACAATATTGTATGGATTTGTTCTTGTCTCGCTTGCAGTGTCTATTTTATCATTTCGTTGCTCTGTTTGTACAAATGAAAGAGGGTTTTGATTTTGATTTTGAGAACTAATATATGTAGGTACAGGCCTAGGATAAGAAGATGTATTTTGTATAGGCGGATATGTTCTCTGCGTTTGTCGAAACATTGTTTTATATGTAGGTAAGCTGCCGTTTTTCAAACAACCATATTTTGGTGGAGGTGGTAGTTGTATAGAAGGACGGTTAATTTGAACAAATTCTGTATTCGGTCTTGAAAACACGTCAGGTAAATCAACATTGACATTTTCATTTGTATCAATAAATATAGGTGTATGTGGCTGTAGTAACACAGAATTCATTTCAGGATATTTTTTAAATGTTGTATTATGTGGTTCGTTCTCGTGTTTACTGGCCAATGACGAAAAGAATTCCAATGATTCATCAAAATCCTTATTAAACTCTTTTTCAGAATTATTTACTGAAGAGGATTTCTTAGGTTTTGACTTGTCAAATAAACGTTTGTATTCTTCTTGTTGTTTTTCGCGTATCATTTTGAGAACATTTCTACGCAATGTTTTATCTCTTGTTTTTTTTTCTGTAGATTTTAATTTTATTTTTGGCAATGATTGATTTTTTCGCGATGTATTTTTTTCTGAAACTTTAAATAAATCTGGATTTATTTGTATCGTTTTTTTTTCAGACATCTATTTATTAGATGACTCGAAAATAAAACGCTTAAAAAAACGTTTATAGTCCATTCACCATTTTTTACGATTACTCTAAATAATATATTTTATGAAACGATCTAAAAAATTGAAGCGATTATATAATTAATAACTAATTCCATAATGTCACTATACACGATGCAAGAATATCAAGAAGATAAGAATGGACTATATGAATTTGATAATAAAGAGCAGAGTGTGTTAGGTCATCTTGGTAATTATGTTGAAGAACCATATGAAATTATTGAATCCTATTTTGAAGGACAGCATCTAGATAGACTGGTGCGACATCAGATTGAATCCTATAATAATTTCATTAACTATCAAATACAGAAGACAATCGACATGTTCAATCCTGTTACGATTCATTCGGAACATGACTACCTACCAGAGCACGACGTTCATCTTCTAGATACGATTGTCAGATTTGAGAACTTTAAGTTATATCCGCCACAGATTCATGAAAATAATGGAGCAACAAAGATGATGCTTCCACAGGAAGCGAGAACACGCAACTTCACATATGCGTCAACAATGACGATTGATCTTCGAATCGATTATATTATCAGAAACACTGAAAATATAGATACTCCAAAAGTCATACATAAATACTTGCCAAAAATAAACATTGGTAAAATGCCCATTATGGTAAAATCGTCTATTTGTATGTTATATCAAAACCGCAATATTCATCCATTGTATACTGGCGAATGTCATATGGATTGCGGAGGATACTTTATCATTAAAGGGTCAGAAAAAACAGTATTGGGTCAAGAACGCGCAGCAGAAAATCGCGTCTACTGTTTCGATGGTAAAAATACTACAAAATGGGCTTGGTTCGCGGAAATTAAATCGGTTCCTGATTTCAAATGTATATCTCCAAAGCAAACCGAAATGATGATTGCTTCGAAAAACAACGGTTTTGGTCACGGAATATATATTTCTATACCTCGAATTAAGCAACCGATTGAACTTTTTGTGCTATTTCGAGCATTTGGTATTGTGTCTGATAAGAATGTTTGTCAATATATATTGTTAGATATCGACCAGTCGATGAATTCGGAGTTATTAGACTTTCTACAAGCATCGATTATTGACGCAAATAAATATATGACACAAGAAGACGCAATGAGACATATTACATCTTTGGTTGCTTACATGCCAATGAATATGGATAAAGAAACTGGCGCAAGGAAAAAACGGGCATTTGCTCAAGAAGTCTTGGACAATGATCTGTTTCCACATTGTTCGTCCTTAACTCAAAAGTTGTATCTATTAGGATACATGGCAAAAAAATTAATTCAAACTAGCAAAGGTTGGCTTCCACCAGATGATAGAGATTCATACATCAATAAGCGCATTGAGTTAACCGGAACCCTATTGAATAATCTCTTCAGAAACTATTTCAACAAGTTAGTAAAGGAAATGCAAAAGCAAGTGATTCGCGAAATCAATACTGGTTCATGGAGGTCAACCGAAGATTTTGAAAGTATTATCAATATGACAAATATATACAAAATTATGAAGTCGACCACTATTGAGAATGGAATAAACAGGGCATTAGCGACTGGTGATTTTAGTATTAAACAATCAAGTTCTAGTAAAGTAGGTGTTGCTCAAGTATTGAATAGGCTAACATATGTTGCCAGTTTAAGTCATTTACGTCGTATCAATACACCTTTGGAAAAGAGTGGCGAATTAATTGCGCCTAGAAAACTTCATAATACAACATGGGGCTTCTTGTGCTTAACCGGTGATTGTGAGATTCTCATGTCAGATAAATCAACTATAAAAAAAATGAAATATATGATTGATGGCGATAGAGTAAATACTGTAAATCCTGAAACACTATTTGACGAACCATCCGACATTTATTCGTGCTTTAGTAAGATGCCTGATAGACTATTTGAAATAACAACAATAAGCGGCAGAAAAATAAAAGCAACCGCGAATCATCCGTTTCTTATTATGATGGACGGTAAAAATGTATGGAAAGACGTATCGGAATTGTCACCAAATAATAAATTGATTGTTCGAGAAGCAAATGGAAAATATAACACTGATTTATTAGATACAATCATTGAGATAACTCCAGAATTGGTATATGATTTTACAACCAGAAGCAATAATCATTCATTTGTTGCTTCATCATTTGTAACCCACAATTGTCCAGCGGAAACTCCAGAAGGCCAGTCTATTGGTGTAGTCAAAAATATAAGTTATTTGGGTCATATAACAATTCCTACGAATAGTAGTCCATTAAGAGAATATGTAAAACAATTTATCATACCCATTGAATCGATTGTATCATCTGAAGAGCTCTATGGAAAAGTCAAGGTATTCGTCAATGGAGCATGGATTGGTATTTGTGAAAATCCAAATGAATTGTATGCAGATATGAAAGATAAAAAATACAAGGGTATTATCAATATATATACGTCAATCATATTCAACTACAAGATGTCTGAGATTCGCATATGTAATGACGGCGGAAGATTAACCAGACCTGTATTGAAAGTCAGAAATAATAGAGCACTTATTACACACGATATTATTAGACAATTAAACGCAAAAGAGCTATGTTGGAATGATTTGCTAACGTCTTGTAAATTAGACGAATCGGTCATTGAATATATTGATCCAGAGGAGCAAGATAATTCAATGATTGCGATGAAAGCAAAAGACCAGTATTTATTAAATAATGAAAATATTAAATTCAATTATACGCATTGCGAAATCCATCCGTCAACAATATTTGGAGTTTTAGCGTCATGTATTCCATTTCCAGAACATAATCAAGCACCTAGAAACACATATCAAACGGCAATGGCGAAACAGGCAATGGGTGTATATGCCACCAATTATGACCATAGAATGGATAAGACAGCATATGTATTGAATTATCCAACCAGACCATTAGTCGAAACACGTGTAATGAATTTCTTACACTTGAATAATATTCCTTCTGGATGTCAAATACATGTCGCAATCATGACACACACGGGTTATAATCAAGAAGATAGTGTATTGATCAATAAAGGTTCCATTGATAGAGGATTATTTCTAGCAACAATATATCATACAGAGAAGGATGAAGACAAAAATATTATTCGCGATGAAATTATCCGTTGTAAACCAGATAAAACGAAAACCAAAGGTATCAAGTTCGGCAATTATGACAAGTTGAATGAAAAAGGTTTTATCCAAGAGAATGAATTGGTTGAAAATCGTGATGTCATTATTGCAAAAATAATTCCTATTAAAGAGAATAGGAATGATCCAACAAAGATAATCAAGTTCGAAGATCAGAGTAAAACATTTAGAACGACAGAAGAAACCTACATAGACAAGAATTATACAGGAAGAAACGGTGATGGTTATAATTTTGCAAAAGTCAGAGTTCGCACATTAAGAAAACCCGTAATGGGTGATAAGGTAAGTTCGCGACATGGACAGAAAGGTACTGTCGGTAACATCATTCCAGAGATGGATATGCCCTTTACAAAAGACGGATTGCGTCCAGATATTATAATCAATCCTCATGCGATTCCTAGCAGAATGACGATTGCTCAACTCAAAGAAACACTATTAGGTAAGGTATTGCTACAACTTGGTATGTTTGGAGATGGAACCAGTTTTGGCAATTTAGATGTGAAAACAATCGCGACAGAGCTTCAACGGGTCGGATATGAAAGTTATGGGAATGAGGTGATGTATAATGGTCTAACTGGTGAACAACTGGAAACAAGTATATTTATTGGACCGGTCTTTTATCAACGGTTGAAACATATGGTAAATGACAAACAACATAGTCGTTCGATTGGCCCTATGGTGAATCTCACTAGACAACCTGCAGAAGGTAGAAGTCGTGATGGTGGTTTCAGAATTGGAGAAATGGAGAGAGATGTTATGATTGCTCACGGAGCATCAAGATTCTGTAGAGAAAGATTATATGATGCGTCAGATAAATACAGTCTATATGTATGTAAGAAATGTGGATTAACAGCTGCGTTTAATGATAGCAATTCCAATAAAGTATCTACTTATTCTGATTTCTCAATACATCTGTGTAAAACATGCGGCAATAAAACGGATTTTGCTAAAGTAGAAGTACCATATGCCTTTAAATTATTATCACAAGAATTACAAACAATCAATATTGTTCCTCGCATTATTACAGAGTAAGGTTATTTGTCATGTCTTCGTGTTTATTGGTTGTTGATTCTGATTTTGATTCTGATTCTGATTCTGATTCTTTTGGTTTATCTGTTGTCATTGTTTCTTTTGTATCAGTGCGTTTTTTTATTTTCACACAATTGGTTGTACTTTCGCAATCAATCTCATATTCAAGACCATTTGCATAAATATAAATGCTAAACCCGACATATACAATAAAATAAAAAAAGAAAAAATAAAATAAAACAGACCAAAATGTTAGCTTCTTTGGAAAAAAATCATAAACCGATTTGCCAAATGTTTGTAATAATCCAGAAGACTTGTCCAAGAAATTCATATATATGGTTCGTATAAAAGATATATGAATTTTATGCTAAAATATATATAATGGATAATTCAATACCAAATAATTCAGAAATAAATGATATTCGAGAACCATCGTATTTCAAAGGCACATCGTTCTCTAATTATAAGAAAACAGAAGTTCGCAACCAATTACTTCAAAATATGATAAAGGGTAAAATAGAACCTGCTTGTTATTGGTCTGCAGAGTTAATATGCGCTGGACATTTTATGGAATTATGGGAAACAATTATTCATTATACTGGAAAACATATTCATCTAGGAAATCCAAAGATCGTTTCCTATTTAGAAATGCGATTTCAAATATTTAGAAATATTATTACTAGCGGAAAACATCCTGTAGAAATCCAGTTGCGTAATAACCAAACAATTCGAAATTTGTTTGCCGAAGTCATTGCCACACTTACATATTCAAATAGAAAACATAGTTTTGAATCTATTAAAATTAATCGAATAGAAGAATTTGATATAACACAGATGACTGAAAGGTTAAAAGCCCCTTCCATGAAATACGCAGAACCAATATTTAAAAAAGAAGATCCAAAAGAACTATTTATAGCGATTAATGAATTATCCTATAATATCTCATGCGACCGTCGTAATATGCTTAACGCATGCTATTGGGTAGAATGGATTATTGAATTCGATTTAATATGTCGAAAAAGAAAAGAATCGTGTTTTTGTGAAAGAAGAAACAACTTATCTGTGGAAAATAAATATCAAAAGGATATTATTTGGCTTGTATGGGATTCACTTAATAAATACTCGACAGATTTAAATAGTCCATTTATAAGCAAACTTATGACGTCCATCATGAATATTTTTTGTATTAAATATACAACTGGTTCATGTAAAAAACGCAGATATCTTTTATATTTTGCTATTGCGTTATTGACAGAGCCAGTACCTTTAGATATTGAATTAATTTCAAAGAAGGAATTGGTTCATAATGTTGTTGAAAAGATTAATGACATATATAAGCAAATCAAAAAAAACGAACAAAGTCCAGGAACTGATTATCTATTTAATAATTTAGATAAACAAGCTAATTACGAAAAGTCGATTCGAAAATTAGAAATGATGGAGTCTATGGACTATGTTCCTAGAACTGAAAATAATATATAAATAATATATAAGTATATATGATAAAAGAACCTATTGTAATTGGCGAAGGAGCATATGGTTGTGTTATTAAACCAAGTCTTTCGTGTGCAAATAAAAATATTACATATAAAAATAAAATATCAAAGGTTATGTTGTCTAAAGAGGCGGTAAAGGAACTAAAAGAATATAATATCATATCCAAGGCAGATAAAACAAGCAAGTTTTATTTAGGTATTCCTACACATTGTCGTATTAAAAAAACAAGGCAGGCGATTAAAGCGATTGAAAAATGTAGCCATATGAAAAAGAAATATTTACATAAAAAATCTGTAAAAGACAATATTGACAAATTTGATTTATTAGTAATGAAAGACGGCGGTATTAACTTGAAAATGCTTGCTAATATGGTTGATGAAATGAGTAACACACATGAAAATCAAATGAAAGTCAAAAAAATATGGTTCGAAATGCACAAATTATTTCTTGGTATTTTATTATTTCAAAAACACGGTATTGTTCACCATGATGTAAAACCGCAAAATATCGTTTATAATATGAATGAAAATAGAACTAATTTTATTGATTTTGGACATATGAGAAACGTTTCACGTGAAATACGAAATAGTAATCGTTCTGATAGTTGGATTTATAATTATCCGTTTTGGAATTATCCTTTTGAAATTCAATTTTTAAATAAGATAGACTATATGTCTTTTGCGCATAAATCAATAGACGAAAAAGAGTTAGTGTTCTCAGATCTATTGGCTGATCTTGATAGTAACTCTGAAACTAAATTTGTAGATGCATTTAATATTTTTATGGAGTATATTATACATAATAGATCACATCATGAAGAGAAAGACATTATAAATAAATATTTACAAGAATTTCATACTATGCTAATAAATCAAACACGACCTGAAAACTATAATGCGTTTATAAATAAATCGATCAGAACAATTGATGTATATGGATTAGGCATGAGTTTATATTATTTATTAAATTGCTCGGCTAGATTTTTGAAAGATCAGGTTGTAGATTCCATGGAATTGTGTTTTTTTAATATGACTACACCAAATTTATTACAGCGATTTACTATTGAAGAAGCAATAGATATGTATGAATCAATATTGATTGAATCTGGATTCATGACTGAATTTGGTATGTCATTTCAACAGCATGAAATTGTGAAAAATATAAAATCAACAAGGATGCAGAAGAAAATAAGCCGCATTAGTAGTAAATATCATGGTTCTCGCACAATGACTGCAACGCGATTACAAAATGCGTTGACGTATGGAACCCAGACAAAAAAATACGCAAAATCAAATTCACATAATACCACGCGCAGAGTATATTAAACGCTTGAAGAAATAATATAGGACATTTTATTTCAGCAGTGGTATAAGTTGCGCATCGTTTTCTATAACTAATTATAATATCTATATTTATTATAATGAGTACAAATTTTTGAAAATAGCACCAAGATCCATCGCAAAGTTGATTTCAAAAAATTGTGTTGTAAGTTACCAAAAAAATGATTTTTATAATTATATAGAAATCATTAGATAATTAGAAAGAAGATCCAAAAGAACCACCTAATACACTATTTGCGGCCATAGGACCCATATATGATCCAAAATCTGACTCTGCCATTGCCATTCCGGAACCACGCATCATTGTATCATATGATCCTTGCGATGGTTTAGAAGACGCGATTGGCGCAGGTGGAAACATACCGTTTTGAATCGAACTGTTGTCTAAAAAATCCGCTTGACTTGGGCTATGTCCTTGTCCTGGAGAACTAACTCTAACATTATTTTTGACAGCCTTCTTGTCTGCGGGTTTTGCGCTCGAACCATTCCATAATTCACCTAAACGATCAACCATAATATTGACTTTAATACCCATCTTTGTTTGGATACTTAATACCAATACTAGAAATGCTAAAATAACATTTGTTAGTGTCAAATGCTCATACTTAAATCCACTATATGTTGGAAAATATGTAATAATACGATGAATAATAATAATTCCACAGAACATGACAATTAACTGAATAAATATTTCTGCTAAAATCTCTAAACTAGACTTTTCCGTATCTGCCTCTGGAATAAATCGCTGAATGGATTTATTTAATAATACAACTGGAATAACACCCATTAAAGCATATTGTATTACATTTAATATTTCTGATTTACCTTCTTCAGTTGATGAAAATACATGACCTAAAAATGTCTTTTTTGATGGTTCTATAACTTCTTGTAACATATCCATATTATACAGATTCCTTAGAAATTATAATTTTCTTATATCAATTCCAAAATCATAGGAAATACTTTTGCTATTTCTTGAGCACACTCTAAAGCTACGTCTCGATGTTCTTTCTGTGTTCCGTTTCCAGTTCTCAATTGTAAATAATGAACCCAAGATCGTAACGTTCCATTCATATACATTCTTGATACGGTCATACCTTCCGGTAATACTGCTCTTGCCTGTTCTTTCGCAATTCCCTTGGATAATGCCCATTTATAGGTTGCTTCCGATAAAAGAGCTACTTCTTGCTGCATGATTTCCCAATCGTTTTTCAAGTCGCTATTTGTATTTTCAGCTAATTCAATGCTGTTTTGACGATTCTTTGTATCTTGAAGTCTAGCTTCTTTTGTTACAAACCCAAGATTCGCTTCTGCGTATCTTTGCGAAAATTCTTGAAATGAAAAAGAACGGTGTCTCAAAATTTGTCTACATATATCTCTTGTCGTTTCAATTTCCAAACATATATTCACCATTTCTAATGGAGACCAATGCTGATTGTTAATCAAATATTTTATTAATTTTTCATTCGTTTCTGTATTATTTTGATTTGCTGGATTTGAAACGCGAGCACAGTAGGCGACCAAGTCTTGTAATGATTTATCTGTATCGTCGCAACCTTTTGAATAACTAATTAACTTCACTGTCATTTTGTATATTTATTTAATTCTTTTTATGTTATTGTTATTTGACAATATTCTTTATATTGTTTTTCACTCATACAGGTCATTGTAATCTATTTAGAGAATATGTACTATATATTACAATATGAGTCGTGCTATTGCTTCCGCTAGACAAAGAAGAGCCGGTGTTGAAACGCCAAATATTTCTCAACCTGCTCAGTCACCATCACAATCTGCAGGTGCTGGTGCTGGTCTTACATTGCCTCAGGTAATCGCCCTTGTTGATACACGCCTTATCAAATTAGAGCAGTTCATGAAAGAATCTCAAGAGGGTAATAAAGTATATAAACCTGTAGTTGAATTCAGAGACGCAGACTCAAATCAGGTTTCCGCGGAATCTGACCCGGAACAGTTGACTGACTTGAATGATATATTAGAAGAATACAATAGCAGATTTGTTCTACTTGCCGAAGAGCTTGCTGTAGTAAAAGATACTCTATTGAGTCTACAAAAATATACGATGGACGTAAATAAGATGCTTTTGGAAGAACGCGGTATTGCTCTTCCTGTGCCTGATCAAACATCTACCTTTACAATGGCGAATGGTGTTACTACAGAAGAAAACGCAATTCTCGAAGGGACGGATGAGGCATAAAAATATTAGGATGTAAAAATAGAGAAGACATTTGTAAAATATAATATAAAGGTTTTATTCATATTATATGTATATTTTCATTGTATGAATACTACAGATGATTTACTAGCTAAAATGAATAAATATAAAGAAGATTTTCTAGATAAGGAAGGAAAAAACAGTTTCTTTAAAAAGAGTCAAAAATTAGACTGCGCAAAACAAATGAGCCAAGCATTTAACTTGAGCGAAATGATTCAAAAAACTATTTTTATTATTCCTAATACAAATAAAATCATGATTGATTATACCATTTTTAAATTATATGCTTGTCCAGATAACTATACATCCATTGTGAATTATATTATTAATCTATATGATAGTATATTAACATCATATACTATGTTTGAAGTACATTTGATTCTTGATTCATTTACAATATCTGCAGCTGAACGTTATGGAGGTATTATAAAAGAATTTTGTAGCAAGTGTATGGCGTTAGAAACAAAATATTCAAAACTAACTCAATTAATGATTATTTATTATACTCCATCTATGGTAGAATCTATTGCGACTTTATTAAAACCGTTTATTGATGCTAATGTCGAAAAACGTATCGTATTAATTTCAAAAGCGGATAGTCCTGGAAAACTAGCGGAATTGTTTTCCAAGTAATCAAATCAAAAACAAAATAATATAAATAGCATTTGGTATTTATGTTATAATGGAACTAGTCATTACGAACCCTGTAAAAACGGATATTTTTACAAGCATTTTTCAAAACATGAAAATATTTACAGAACATATTTCGATTCAATGTAAAAGTACTGGCATGTATGTTCAAACCATGGATTCTGCAAGAGTCTCCATTATTGAATTAGTATTGCCTTCTACATGGTTCGATAATTACACGCATAGTAGAGATGTTGCGATTGGTATTAGCTCCAGTATTTTGTATAAAATATTGAATGCTCGCGCTTCCACGCAAAGCATAAACATCGTTTTCGATGTTGAAGCAAACGACACATTATCCGTACATTTCACCTCAGACGATAAAAAGACGTTTGATAAACATTTTGAGGTTCCTCTAATTGACTTAGAAGTAGACTATATGTCGATTCCACCGATTGACTATGTTGCCGAATTCACCGTTCCATCTGGCGTCTTCTCTGGACTGATCAATCAATTAAAAATGTTTGGCGACTCTATGGACATCACATGTAGTGAAGAAAAAATCGTTTTATTCGCAAATAGTCCTGATTCAGGTAAAATGTCCGTTGAAATAAAAATCGATGATCTCACGTCGTTCTCGATTAACGAAGGTGAAGAGTTAAATCTTTCGTTCAGTTTGAATTTTCTTCATCATATTTGTTGTTTCAATAAATTGGCAAAAGAAATGGAAATTAAGTTGTGTAATCAGTATCCATTATCAATTGTATATGATTTAGGAAATGAAGGATCTATGAAATTCTTTTTAGCACCTAAAATGAATGACTCTGACTAACTTGTTTATTTATTGAACTCATCTTCATCTCTATCATAAAAATAACTCTTGATTCGATTTAATATATCAGGCGGACAACTTCGTGTAGGTATTAATAAACCATTTTTATCGCGCGTTAAATGAATTCGCGGTTCGTAAAAGTTCTCTGTCAAAATCTTCCATCGATCATTATAACTGCGCTTTTTCTTGGACCCATGATAATAGTGTCTTATAACACCTGGACTATAACCTAATCTTAATGTTCTCATTTTTTCTTGAAATATTTCAATTGTATTCTTATAATCTTCAGTAGATTCTTCATTGATACCCTTTAATCCATTTTTGATAAGTGAAAGAGACATTATATTATCACCTGAACCCAATATTGCATATTCATATAACCCACCAATTCGTTCATACGCTTTTCTTGTCATTGCCCATGCGTATCCTGGATGCCAAAAGTTTTGCGCGTTTTTGTTGTATTGCTGTTGTTTTTCATATTGATATCCGAAACTTGTAAATATTTTCATTGCCGATTCATCTGTATCCATATCCACTGCATGACTAAATGGTTGAACAATATCTTTATAACCATTCAATACCTTTAATGTATCTTTTGCCCATGATGTGTTCTCAAATTCTACATCGGCATCTATCCAAGCAACTGCCTTCCAGCTTTTAGGTAATAGTTTCTTTATCCCTACATTGATCATATTTTCTTTATGCCATAAAACATCATTGGTTCTCAACTGTAAATGTCTCGGATTTTTACGGTCTGTTATATAATGATTTTGTGTATTATATGCTAATTCAACCACATATAAAATCACATTGGGGTCTTCTTCCATACGATGAATAAACTCTTTCGCTAAAATATATCGTCTAGCAAATTGTGCAGGATTCGAAATAACAGCAATTACATGTAATTTATCTTCAATTGGGTCATTATTCATAATGGCCTCTTTCGTATAATTTACATCATAATTCAAAATATCAATCTCAATACCATTGATCACTGTCATTATATAATATGCGGTTTTATTATAATAAATATATCGTAATATTTAATATATTTATTATATGAATTTATTTGTCACATTTTTAATATTTATGGTCATTCTGTTTTTATATATACATATCAATGATCAATATAAAAAAAGTGAGGATTTAGAGATATACGAAATGGACTATATTTCAAATAAGGAATTACAGACTATATGCAACGTGAAACAACCTACCATTTTCGAATTCCAAAAAATGTTTCCCGATTTCTTTTCTAAAATGGAAAATGGAGAACCTTTCAAAAAATATGAGAACATAGATATAAAAGTAAAGGATGTTCTCGATTATTGGAATCCAAATATAAATTCAGTTGATCCAATTATTATTTCAAATAGTAGTTTTCATACATTAATGAAAAGTGATTCAAGTGGACATTATTTTATGGAAGATAATCAAGACTTTCTAGAAGAAATCGATTTAATATCTGAAATTCGAGAACTAGATGATTATTTAAAACCAACCTTCAATTTTCAGTCTAAATATGATTTATTAGTGGGGTCTTCCGGGTGCGTTACGCCTATTCGGTATCATACCGATTATCGCCGGTTTTTAGTTGTTTGTTCAGGCAAGATATCTGTTAAAATATCTCCATGGAGAAGCAGAAAAAACTTGCATCCTATCATTGATTATGAGAACTATGAATTCTTTTCTAAAATAAATCCTTGGGTGCCTCAAAAAGAACATTTGAATGACATGGATAAATTGAAATTTCTGGAATTTGAAGTTGTCTCTGGATATGTTCTCTATATTCCGCCTTTTTGGTGGTATTCTATCAAATTTTATCCGGATACACAAGTCGTTTCGGCTAGCTATCAAACAGCCATGAATGTTATCTCTAATATTCCTGATTTATTCAAATACTATTTACAGTTTCATAATACAAAAGTGAAAATGTCGAGAACCTTAGATATACCAAATAGTGAAAATATATAAGTAAATAAAATATATAAGTAAAAATACTATATAAATAGTTTTGATATAGTATTTTTATTATGCCATTTGTAAATGAATTACTAGAATATTCAAATAGTACTTTTGTTGAAACTGGTACATATAAAGGCGACACTCTTGAACTAGTAAGAGCATCTAATAATTTCAAATATTTACATAGCATGGAATTATCAGAACCATATCATAAAAGATGTGCAGATCGATTTGTCAATTATGAAAATACCATTATTCATAAAGGAAATAGTCGATACGACTTAGTAAATATTATTCAATCAATCAATACTGAAATTACATTTTGGTTAGATAGTCATTGGTCAGGTGGGGCAGAAAATGTTGATATTGGGTGCGATCCTGAATTAAAGTGTCCTATATTACATGAACTAGATCAAATAAAAAATCATTCTATTAAAACTCATATTATTATGGTAGATGATATTCGATTAATGGACGGTTCACATTTTGAGGTCACATTAGATGAAATCGTTACAAAAATTATGGAAATCAATCCAAATTATACAATAAAATTTTATAACGATGAATGTGCTGAAAAAGATGTATTAGTTGCTTATATACCAAAATGTATTCATAGTTATCTTCAAGTATGTAATACGAATCCTCAACCACCAGGTATTGCTGATTTTATTCGAGGAACAATTTGTTTATTCCAAGAATGTCAAAAATATAATTATACTTTTTTACTAAATAATAGTCATCCTATTTATAAGTTTATACAGTCCAGTCCTATCATGACTTCTGAACAACATAGTTCTGTATATGAGTTTATTCCAGGATCTTCATTTTATCTATATAATGATATTTATACAGCGGTTGTCGACGCATTTAAAACTACCAAATCATTTTCTTGTATTTCTAATTCGTTTTATACACGCATTAATGATGATATGCATAATTGGGGACCACTAAGCGATCAATGTAAACAATTTTTAAAAAGAGTTTTTATACCGACCGATGATATGCTTCTTCATATTCAATCTGTGTTTGATATTTTGAAAATAAATACTGGGCTTCCATATAAGGTCATTCATTTAAGATGTGGCGATGATTTTATTCATCAAGGATTATTTGATGAAAATAAATTGATTGAATTTCATGATAAAATACAAAATATTGTTTCGGATGATTCTCAGTATATTTTATTAACTGATTCGTGTATTATGGGTTCTACGTTGAAAGAAAAAATACCATCTTTGTTTTATTATGAAAATAATAAAATTCATTTGGGTGATTTGAGAACACCAACAAATAAGGTAGATTTTAATATGATTCATGGTGTTAGAGATACCATGACCGATTTTTTTATTTTAAGCAAAGCCGAAAAAATATATAGTAATGGTTCAGGTTTCAGTTTGATTCATTCATTGATATACGATATTGAATATAATGGATTATAAAATTATATATAAAAAATATTATATATAATTATTTATCGAAACTCTTCGAATTTATTTGTCAGGTTCTCATCACCCATATACTGAATCATTGATTTCAAGAAATCCAAACAATGTTTGATATGATGTCTTACGTCCTCTCTTTCTTTTGCTATTTCATAATATTCATTCAATATGACATAACATTCATCGCGTTTCTGTAACCAAAAGTGCGCAACGTAATTGTAATACCACGTTTTATGAACATCTTCTGCAGATAATTGTAATTCATTCGCTTTACATGCCTCTCTAATACTATTACAAATTGCCTTTGTATATCCATGTAGGCCTTTATCAAATGACTTCTGTAAAAAAGGAAATACCAAATGTGTACTTCCTCTTGTTCTCAATAAATTCTTCAAACAAAATCCATAATCACCAATATATGGATCAAACAAATGACTATTATGCGCAATCACAAAAGAATATATCATTTCATCAGTTGGTGCCATCTCTTCTTTTATCGCTTGTAAAAGTTCCGTTTGACAAAGCTGTATGAATTGTAAAAGAGGTTCTCGAGAACCTCCGAAAAAACCTGCAGCAACTTTACCTCTTGTCCAAGAATAAAAATCGTGTCTACCATATATTTCATCGGGCGCAGTAAATGACATTTGCATGAGTTTGACCTTGTCTTCTGGTATATTTCTCATCACTTCATTTGTTTCTTCAAGTGACATATCATATACACAATGTAACCGCATATCCATCCAAGCAAATTTGTCGGTTTGGAATGGATTCATCATAATCGTATCCTTGACAAAATTCACTTTTTGATTGACTATAAACTTGTATAACGCTGTAAACTTTTCATGTGTTACATTTTGGATTTTATTCTTATTATGATTTTCTTCATACTGTTTGAAATACGAATAATATGCCAATTCATCATAGTCTCTATATATGAATTTTGTTATGTGGTGAAGATGTTGCGGTCTAGCTGCCAATATAGTTTCTCTACATTTTGGCTCGGTAAAGATAACCATTGGAAAAGGTTTTTCGAATAACAATTTCGCTGAATCAAAATACCATTGCGGTGAACAAAAAAATTGGTTTGAAGTATCATCTTTTTGAGGATGGTCCTCTTTTTCTCTAACATCATACCACGCAGTAATAATTGTATATTCCATATTACATGGTTATATGGTTGCTTTTATATTCTTTATCTAACTATTTCTTGTATTCCTATACAATTCCTTTGTATATTCAACGGCTGTTCATCTGGTTCATAACCATATTTATCATAAAATGCTTCTAGATCGTCATCGTTTATAAACTCGACCGTTTTTTTGCTACAGTCGATGATTCCATTATATTTTACAATTCGGTCTTTCCAAATTGGAGAACGTGAAGCATAAAATAACCATTTATATCTATATATCTCTAATAATTTGTCTTCTGCTTTCTTCGACATTTTTATTGGGGCTACTGGTGTTTCGCAAACCTTACGCAAATATTTCCAAATATGTTTTTCTGGTTCCACCGTTTTATATTTTTCGATTTGTTCATCGGTTACTGTTATAAATCTTGGCTTAAGTGTTTCTTGGTTCTCATGATTTTTTATTTGCATATTTTTCAAAATAGTAGCTACAAATGTCGGAGTGTTTTCTTCTTGTTTTTTTCTTATATAATTACATAGTTTTATATGATGTTTGTATTTGTAATCCAGCATTGCCATCAAATACTCAATCACTTGGTCTTCAAATCCTGAATAGTATAATTCATATGCCCAAAATATTGCAGAATCGTAATTTCCAGTTTCTATACTATTATGTAGGGTATCTATTACCATTATTTTGATATATAAATACCGTGTCAATACAATCTCGGATGTTTTCATTTTATATCATATAAAATAATATAAATAATATTATTCAATTTTATTATTGCGATGTTTATTGGTATGAGGTATTTCAATATGTAGTCGATGGATTTGATAAACGGATACAAAATGATAAAATATGTAAATAATATAAAAATATATTGTTATGAAAATATAAAAATGCCATATTATGCTGTTGCAAATGGGAGAGATATTGGAATATTTTCAAATTGGAATGATTGTAATAATTCAGTGAAAGGTTATAAAAACGCAATATATAAAAAATTCAATACAAAATCAGAAGCGGATAATTTTATTCAATCGAAAACTGAGATAAATATAAACCCGTCTAATGTTCAAAAGCAAAATAATATAACGAATTTTTTTGATACAGTTGACTCTAACCAGAAAGACAATACAGTTGAATTTAATCCAGACTATTATGTTTATACTGATGGGGCTTGCTCTAATAACGGGAAAGAGAACGCCGTTGCAGGAATTGGTATTTTTTTTGGTATAAATGATAGTCGTAATATATCAAAAAGAATAGAAGGAAAACAAACGAACAATACTGCAGAATTGTGTGCGATTATTGAAACGTATTCTATTATAGAAGACGATATTGTAAATGGAAAAAAAATAGCTATTGTAAGTGATTCAGAATATGCAATAAAGTGTGTTTCTTATTATGGTGAAAAATGTAGTAAAAAAAATTGGAATGTAGATATACCAAATAAAGAATTGGTCAAAATTGCATATGAAATGTATAAAGATAAATTAACTGTCCAATTTATACATGTAAAGGCACATACTAATAATACAGATATTCATTCTTTTGGGAATGATAACGCAGATAAATTAGCGAATATTTCAATTGGCTTAGAAAGTTGTCCTTATAATTCATTGACAAAAATCTATCTCAAAGTTCCTTTTATCAAAAAGGATGAAATAAAAAATTTAGGAGGACAGTGGGATAGTGACGCGAAGAAATGGTTTATATATGATAATAATAAAAATATAGACGATATATTGTCCGTGTTTTCAAAAGAATAATTGGCTCTTTATGATATACTTTGTAGTAGTAATTTATAGCAACGGTTATACTCGCAAACGATTTCATTTTGCTTTTATCATCAAACATATCAATATTATCGAGCATCTCTTCTGTCAGTTCATAACCATTTCGAATTTGATCCAAATATAACGGTAATAGTTCCAGTTGGTTTTTACAGCTTTGAATAAACTTTTCCATGTTTTCTGAAGTGAAGCTAATGTTACGTAACTTATTATCATTCATTGCATAATATTATATAATATAATACAACAAAAAACTTGTCAATATTTTATTATTTCGTCTATGTAATTTTTTGTTTTTTCTCTTGATTATATTGGCGATAAACCAATGATTGTATTCGCGGCAAAATACAATTATCCAAGAATTTGGCTAATTCAACATTTATACAATATATATCTTGATATGCTTTTATCTTTACACATATAAATTTTGTTTTATGTGTAATTCCATAACGATAAACATCGCATGTATAAATGTAATAATCAATTAGCTCATGTACTAATACATTATAGTCTGTATGTAGTATTTGTAATTCATGCGGAAGTAACATATAATCACGCAATATTCTTGACATGTATATTTTATTTTATTATTATTTATTCGCGATTATTATTTATTATCTTTACAATAATTACCTTTTTATATAATATATCTCTTATTATGCTTTATTCGTTTTGTTTTATTTCTTATATTGGCTTTCTTTCCTCCTGAAGATTTATCACTATATGATGGACAATGCTCGTGTAAAGCATCGCACGGTTTCTTTTTTGATTTTCTTTCGTTTCTGTTCTTTTTTCGTTGTGCCATTTTTTGTGCGTTTACTTTTTCTTTTTCAGCTTGTTCTTCTAATTTTTGTTGTAGTTCTGCATTTGGTTCATTGCTATGTAAATAGCGAGTTATCTGGGTTAATAGTTTATCAATTTTTACATTTGTATTTATTGCGTATAACTGTTTTCTTAATTCTAAAATATTTGTATAATTCATTGTGAATATTGGTAATGTTGTATGAATATCAGAAACTGCGCGATTATTCTTTGATAATTCAAACTTTAACCGCACCTTGTCAGAATTAGCGTTAATATCGCGTTTTTCTTCAACCGAAGTGGCAAAACTGTTGTAAACCGTTTCGAAAACAGGATCACTACATTCTACAGCAAATGGGAAAATATCAAAATCTTTAGTGCCATATTGACTACCATATTTACTCTGTTGTTTAATTATGGATGACTCTTCCTTAATATTAACAAGATCAATATTAATGCTTCTCTTCTCATCATCAGTAAAGAATCCTTTTTCATATCTAAGTAACGGAGAAATACCATAATCCACCGCAACCCCTGATACCATATAAACTAATGCGTCAATATTATTCATATCAATAATAGCTACTTTATACTCATTATTGATTTTTCGAACAAACGCAGTCACCACATGACCCATTGAATATCTTTGTTTTTCATTGTCATACTTATTGAATGAAACAATAAATGAAACCATGTCAGGTAATGTAGGTTGTAAAACCCTCTTTGCAAATCCAAATAAATAATCATCGGACGACAATGTAGTATAACGGATATATAAATCTCGTCCTGCATTACGAAGTGTCGGTAACATTTCTTTGTTTTGTACTTCAGTCATCGTAAGAGTATTATATGTCATATCACTACGACCTTCTAATGAATGATAATCTGGATCTGTATTTCCTGAAGGCGGTAATGGTCTAGCTAACTCCTTTTTGATTCTGTTTTCAAATTTATATTCTATATTTTTTATATCACCAACTACAAAATAACTATTAAATACACAGTGTCCATTTGTATTAAGAAAAGTCAGTAAAAAATCCGTTGCTACTTTTCTAAATTCACTACTTAATATATGTAAGTTTTGATTATGTTCAACCGCTTTACAACTGTTGGTTTTACTACACTCTTCATTATACCGTGTATTAATCACGGTTTTTAAATCCTTAGGCATATTTAGTAGCGACGATATGTTATATGCTTGAAATGATGCTACACATGTAGCCATGAGAAATAAACACAACATTTTGTAAAAAAATATATCTAACCCTCCACCATTTTGTTGACTACCATCTTCCAAATCTTCTATTTTAAGATCGTTCTCAATCATTTGAGGTTTGTTATATTCTACTGCTTTCACTTTTTTACCAGTGGAAACAAAGTTGTCTATTTGGACGATTCCAGTATCTTTAATCAAAATACGAGGATTTTTCATAATGCTATTTACAATATCATGCGTATTACTTTTATCATGTCGTCTTATATTTTCTTTGATATTGGTTAATATTTTTTTAGATATACTATCAGGCATAATTCGAATTTGTTCATCAGTTGGGATTATTTCTATAATAAATGTAAGCATGAATTTAATTACATCATTTAACTCTTCTTTACAATCTGATGGTTTTTCATTATCTTGAGGGTTTTTATTCTGACTACTTAGACCAATAGGATATCTAATTAGTTGAGTACGCAATTTAATTGATTTACGTAGGGATGATGGTATCATATATTATAATAAAAGATAATAAAGTTCAAAAAGTATTTACCATGAACTAAATATACTTACTAATTCAAATCACACAATCGTTCTAACATTATTATTTATTACCTTTACTATATGAATATTTGTAGTCATATAGTATAATGAGCGAATTTTTCGTATACCTATTAGAGTGTTCGGATAATTCTACATATGTTGGAGCCACCATCGACTTAGACCATCGCCTTCGACAACATAATAAAGAAATTAAAGGGGGTGCAGTAGCCACTTCTAAAAAGGTAACACGGGGTCATACATGGAAACGTGTATGTCATATTCGCGGGTTTCCTGATTGGTCATCCGCTCTCCAATTTGAATGGGCATTCAAACATCATAGTCGCAAATTCTTACAAAAAAAACCAATGGAACGACGCATGCTAGGTCTTCATCGCCTCATGAATATGGAAAAACCGACTTCTAAAGCCATTCCGTATTATGAATATAATAACGGATTGGACGATGAAAATGGTGTTCCTGGACCCAAAATTGTATGGGAATGTCCTGATGCGCAGGCAATATTTTCTTCATTATTCTAATATTACATTTCCATTTAACGCAAATACGAATGATTCATATAAGCGAATTTCTTCTTTTTCTGTAAAAGACGGATATCCTCCATATGATACAAGTCTTCCGTTACTCCATCTCAACTGTTTTATTTTTTCATTTGCGTCACAAATAGCATTTTTCATATTTGGAATATTTATTTTGAATCCTCCTTCACATCTATCTAGATATTCCAAGCTCTCTTCTTCTGGAAGTTTACTGGAATTATAATGATTGAATATTTGTTGTAAGGTTGCTTTATCAATCGAAGTAACATTTACTTTGATGGTCATTGTCTATACTACTATAACGAGTTGTCTTTATTATTGTTTTATAGTTATATATTTACGAATGATTACGTTATGGTCTCGACAAATCATGTGACGCAAAACAGTATAAAAATAATATATTATAATTTATTATAATGTCGTCCAGTGGATATATTTATTGTTTTTCAAATCCATCATTATTGGGTATGGTGAAAGTTGGAATGACTACACGATATATTGAAGAAAGATTACAAGAAGCAAATCATTGCGGAACATGGGGACCACCTACACCATATGTGATTGAATTTGCTAAAAAGGTAAATAATCCAAGAGAGAAAGAAAAAGCCCTACATCGCCTGTTAGAAAAATATAGCGAACGTGTAAATACAAATCGTGAATTCTTCAAAATAGCGGTTATTGATGTAAAGTTGTTTTTTGATTTTGTTGATGGCGAATATTGGAGTAAAGAGGTGAATCAAAATACATTATTATGTGCGAAATATAACCCGACAGAAATAAATAACAATGAATCGGTATTAGATACACAAGATGATAACGTTGTAAACATTAATAACGAAGAAGATCATACCAACAATGTGTATAACTATACATTTAATAAATACAGATGTGAATTATGCAAATATTATACTGATAGAAAGCAAAATTATCAAACACATATTGAAAGTGAAAAACACAATTTTAGAAAACAAAATACATTTTTGAGATATACATGTAAGATATGTAATAAAACATACCAATCGTCAGGAGGGTTGTCAAAGCATAAAAGAAAATGTAAAAATAAATATAATAATATAAATAGATTGCTTATACAAAATACTGTTTCCACTTTACAACAAATATTAGACTTCAATAGCAACTGTAAAACCTTTAATAAAAATGAAAAATAATACTTTAGAGAAATTCGCAAGATTGGACAAAAAAGTGACATTAATGTCACTTTTATGTCCAAAAATGCCAAATTGAAAAAAGGAAAACCTGAATTTGAAAAGTCAACAGAATTTGGATTTTGCAAAAAACTACTTTTTCTTTTTTCAAAATATTTCAGACTTTTTTTTTCAAGAAATTATTTAGAGAAATTCGCAAGATTGGACATAAAAGTGACATTAATGTCACTTTTATGTCCAAAAATGCCAAATTAAAAAAGGGAAAACTTGGATTTGAAAAGTCCACAGAATTTGGATTTTGCAAAAAACTACTTTTTCTTTTTTCAAAATATTTCAGACTTTTTTTTTCAAGAAATTATTTAGAGAAATTCGCAAGATTGGACATAAAAGTGACATTAATGTCACTTTTATGTCCAAAAATGACAAATTAAAAA
>Ga0209087_1000214_pt1 | contig 37610 bp, 62 predicted proteins | sample S_130805_EF_Meta_FD_187321 | JGI IMG/M metagenome (GOLD analysis project Ga0209087, IMG submission 187321) | Freshwater microbial communities from Lake Simoncouche, Canada to study carbon cycling - S_130805_EF_MetaG (SPAdes) (version 2) | ecosystem: Environmental > Aquatic > Freshwater > Lake ... | reverse complement strand
ACTGAGCAAGCATTCGTTGGTGAAGTTGGTGGTGGTAACACAATCCGTTCAGGCGAAATTGGTAACGTATATGGTATTCCAGTATTCGTTTCTACTAACGCTGATACAACATCAGGTTCAGGTGCTGCTCGTATTGCATTGCTAGGTCATCGTGACTTCGCAGTTTTAGCTGAGCAAATGGCTGTTCGTTCACAGACTCAATACAAACAAGAGTACCTTGGTAACTTGTTCACTGCAGATACAATCTATGGTGTTAAAGAGTTGCGTGATGGTTCTGCTGTAGCATTGGCTGTTCCAGCCTAATACCTAGAAACTAGGTTCTGCCCTGCTCATAGAGAGTGGGGCAGTTTACTTTAGTGCTCTACCAAGAGCTTTAAAATAAACTGTGGAGATATAAAATGGCAGTCTTTAAATGTATTGAAACTAATAATACTGTTGAATTTGATCTTGAACAAGATATTGTTAGTATGCGTTCACACCCCGGCTACGTAGAGGTCCTCGAAGAGGTTAAACCTGTTGTAGAAATCAAAGAAAAGAAAACAGCTAAAACAAAGGCTTAATAATGGCTATCTATCGTGGTGCTGGTGGTGCTGGCGACGCTACTGCAGATGCTGCCAGTGAAGCCTTATTAATTAGTGCATCAGTAACTGCAGCACAAACAAGTGCTACTAATGCAGCTACGTCTGCAACTTCTGCATCTGGTTCAGCAAGCACTGCAACTACCCAAGCAAGTAACGCATCTACTTCAGCAACTAATGCTAGTAACTCAGCATCTTCAGCAAGCACATATGCTACTAACGCATCTAATAGTGCTTCTACAGCAACAACTCAAGCGTCTGCTGCATCTACTTCTGCAACCAATGCAGCTTCGTCAGCTAGTGCAGCAAGTACTTCAGCATCTTCAGCATCAACATACGCAAGCAACGCAGCTTCTTCTGCAAGTTCAGCATCTACTTCAGCATCTAATGCAGCAACAGCACAGACTGCTGCTGAGGCAGCAAGAGACGCTACACTAGCTGCTTATGATAATTTTGATGACAGATACTTAGGTAGTAAGACTTCAGACCCTACATTAGATAATGATGGAAACGCTCTAGCTGCTGGCTCTTTATACTTCAACTCTGTATCTGGAGCAATGAAAGTTTATACAGGTTCTGCATGGGTGGCAGCTTATGTTTCTGGTGCAGGTTATTTAGCTTCTGCTAATAATTTATCTGATTTAGCAAGTGCATCCACAGCAAGAACTAACTTAGGTGTTACTGCTACAGGTGCAGATACAACATATGCATATAGAGCCAACAACCTTAGTGATTTAGCTAACGCAGCTACTGCAAGAACTAATTTAGGTTTAGGCACAGCAGCAACTACTGCATCTACTGCGTATGCTACTGCTGCTCAAGGAACTACTGCAGATTCAGCTTATGCTGATAGACTCAAGTGGGATGGTGGAGCAACAGGATTAGTTGCAGCTACAGGTCGCACATCTTTAGGTTTGGTTGCATCAGCAACTACAGATACAACTAATGCTGCAAATATCTCTAGTGGTACTTTACCTGCTGCAAGACTTCCTGCATTTACTGGTGACGCAACAAGCACTGTAAATACAAGTGCATTAACTTTAGCCACTGTTAATACCAATACAGGGTCTTTTGGTTCAACTACTGCAATTCCTGTAATCACAGTAAACGGCAAAGGTTTAATTACTGCGGTTTCAACTGCAACAGTATCAGGCTCTATATCGGTAACTGGTGGAGATTTAACTCTATCTGGTAATACTGGTACTGCAATAACCAATGCAACTCTAGCAACAGTTAATAGCAATACTGGTTCATTCGGTTCTACAACATCTATTCCAGTTATTACTGTAAATGGCAAAGGTTTAATCACTGCTGTATCTACTGCTACAGTAAGTTCTTTACCTTCTCAGACAGGTAACTCAGGAAAGTATTTAACTACTGATGGCACAACTGCATCATGGGGTACAGTCTCTGCAGGAGCAGCATTAAGTAACGACACAAGTACAGCAAGTAATCTTTATCCTTTATTTGCTGCAGCGACTACTGGTACACCTACAACGATTTATACAAGCAATGCAAAGTATTTGTATAAGCCAAGCACAGGCGATTTGTCAGCAAGTCAAGTTATAGCTTCTAATGGTTTAGTGGTTAATAGTGCAACTGTATCGTCAAGCTACACAATAGCCACAGGAAACAATGCAATGAGTGTTGGTCCTATGACAGTAGCAAGTGGTCAATCAGTTACAGTAGCTTCAGGTCAAAGGTGGGTGGTTCTATGAGTTCAGTAGTCATTTCAGGCGATACAAGCGGTGCTATTACATTAGCTGCTCCAGCCGTATCAGGAACAAATACTGCAACACTTCCAGCCGCTACTGGCACAGTAATGGTTAGCGGTAATATGCCAGCTTTTGCTGCATATCTATCTGCAAATCAAAGCGGTATTAGTAGTGCAACAGCCACAAAAATTACTTTTGACACAGAAGTTTTTGATACTAATAATAATTTTGCTTCCAATAGGTTTACTCCAACTGTTGCTGGTTATTACCAAATAAATGCTTATTGTGCGTTTACTGCTTCTGTTTCAAGCACAGATTTATTTTGTGCAATTTATAAAAATGGTACTTCTTACAGACTTGGAACTTATATTTCTAGAACTGCCGTTGGTAATGATGGCGATACTACTGTTTCGGACATTCTTTATATGAATGGTTCAACTGATTACATTGAAATTTATGGATATATTGTAGGAACTGGAACATTAGCTTTTATTGGTGGAACTGCTCCATCAAGGACTTATGTATCAGGTTGTTTAGTAAGGGCGGCATAATGTACGAAAAAATCATGGCTTTATATCCTAGTCTTACACAACAGGATTTCCTAACTGTAATCACACTACAAAACGATTCAGACGGCAAAGGCGATTATATTGCTAAATGGGAACACCCTACACTAGCTAAACCTACAGATGAGGAATTAGCATAATGCCATACGGAACAGTAAACGCTGATGTAATTCAGACTTCTACAAGCGGTGGAATACTAGGTGCTGGTAATGCTTCTGCTATGAAGAATCGCATTATCAATGGTGCGATGGTAATCGACCAACGGAACGCTGGTGCTAGTGTTACTCCTACTTCTTCTGCTTATACATTGGATAGATGGCAAGCAGTTATGAATGTAGCATCAAAATTTAGTGTGCAACAAAGCTCAACAACAGCTACAGGTTTTTCAAAATCTTTGTTAGCAACTTCTACTTCTGCGTATTCAATTGGTGCTTCTGAGTATTGTTTACTTCAGCAATCCATTGAAGGTTTTAATATTGCCGACTTGGGATGGGGTACTGCAAACGCTAAAACGGTTACTTTGTCATTTCAAGTTCGTAGTTCATTAACAGGTACTTTTGGTGGAGTTATTGCTAATAGTAACTTTTCTCGTTGTTATCCATTTACTTACACAATTTCATCTGCTAACACTTACGAATCTAAAACAGTAACCATTGCTGGCGATACAAGCGGAACTTGGGACACAACAAATGGTGCTGGAATACTTGTTAATTTTAGTTTGGGTTCAGGTTCAACAGTAAGTGGTACTGCTGGTGCATGGGCAGGGTCTTTGCTTACTTCAGCAACAGGCGCAACATCCGTAGTAGGAACAAACGGAGCAACCTTCTACATTACTGGTGTTCAACTAGAAGTAGGAAGTAATGCTACTGGATTTGAGTATCGTCAATACACTACCGAATTGCAATTATGCCAAAGGTATTTTGCTTCTACCTTTTCACAAGGAACTGCCGTAACTGCGGCAAATGCTTCAAACAGCAACGGCATAATGGGTAAAGGTGGTTCAACTTCATTAGAGCCTTATGCAAACTGGTCTTTGCCAGTAGAGATGAGAACAACACCAACTTGCACAACATATAACCCTTATACAAGTGGAACTGCTGGTCAATGGGGAAATTCAGGTGGTAATTTTGGCTCTGCTTCTGGTGCAAGAGTAGTTGGTACATCAACAAGAAATGTTACTGTTGATAATACAGGCAATACATTAACGGCTGGTAATCAATACTCTATTTGTATTTCAGGAACTGCGGAGTTATAAATGTATAAATTAGTAAAACAAACGGATGCTGTGCAAAGACTAAGCGATGGTGCTTTTATACCTTTTAATCCTGACAACACAGATTACCAAGACTACCTAAAATGGATTTCTGAAGGCAACACTCCTGAACCTGCGGAGAATGAATAATGTCAATGATTATTGATGGAACTAATGGTCTTACATTTAACAACGCTACTACACAAGCTAGTGCTGGTCAGATATTGCAAGTGGTTAGCACAACTAAATCTGATACTGCAACTACTACTTCAAACACAACAGTAGATATTACTGGTATGTCTATTTCAATTACTCCTAAATTTGCATCAAGTAAGTTTTATGTTACAGCTAGTTTTGTTGTTGGAGCACCAAGTTCCCATGCAAGCGTAGTATTAGATAGAAACGGAACAGATATAGGCATTGGAGATGCTTCAGGTAGTAGGGCTAGATTAACAGCAAGCACTTGTTCAGGAAACCCAGCAGCAAATCAGCCAGTTTCTATGTCATTTGAGTATTTAGATAGTCCAGCAACAACATCTGCATTAACTTATAAAATCAAATGGCGGTCTAACGATAGTGGTGTTGCCGTATATTTAAACAGAACAAGTGTGGATGCTGATAATACAGGTTATGGAAGATTTATTTCAACCATCACAGTTATGGAGATTGCAGGATGATTGATTACGCACAAATTCTTGTAACAAACTATGCTGGTAAGCAATGGACACTTAATGGCGATTCTTATAATGGTTTAGATTGGCTAGATTCTTCTACAAAGCCAACAAAAGCAGAACTAGATGCTTTATGGGAATCTACACAAGTCGCAGTAGCCGCTAAAGAACAAGCTGCCAAAGATACAAAGGCTTCTGCACTAGCTAAACTAGCCGCATTAGGTTTAACCCAAGATGAAGTTAAGGCTTTGGTAGGCTAATGAGTGAACAGATAGAGCGTATCGCTGTGTTAGAAGCTGAAGTAGAAAAGCTACAAGAAAGCCAGAAAGAGATACTAGACTGTATTCATGCAGTACGTGATGAGATGCTTCGTTATAAAGGCTTCTTAGGTGGAGTAGCTTTCTTAGCTTCTGGTATTGGTATATTCTTAACAGTCTTCAAAGACTGGATTTTAAAACACTTCGGTTAGGACCATTATGTTTGGTAAATTAATTGCTTTACTGCTTCTCTCAAGAGATACAGCTCACAGACAACATTGGGCTACTCTGAGTTTCTCACAGCATAAGACACTCAATGAGTTCTATGACAACATCCTTGAACTCACAGATAGTTTGATGGAGAAATATCAGGGACGAAATGGACGTGTAGAAGTTCCTACATTGGAAGAGAAAGATACATACTCTAAAGATCCTATCACAGTGCTTACCAAGCATTTAGATTGGATTGAAAAAGCTCGTTATCAAGCTGTACCAAAAGAAGATACTGCAATACAAAACATCATTGATGAGATTGTAGGACAGTATCTTGAAACCCTTTATTTATTAACTTTGGAGTAATAAAATATTATGAGTACATTTCAACTAGACCCTAATGGAGTAGCTAACGGAGTTCCTGCTTTAGGAACAACTCAAGTATTTACTGTTACAAACTCTAGCGTAGCTTCAACAGCCTTTGGTGCAAACACAACAATGATTTGTATTGCTGCATCTTTAGGTCATTGTCATTTTGCAATCGGTACAGCACCAACTGCATCTATCACAACAAGCCCTATGTGTCCAACAAATAGTGTTACTTTTGTTAAAGTAAATCCGGGAGACAAGGTTGCTGTTATTAAAGACTCTGGTGTAACATCTTCTACATTTTCTGTAACTGAACTGATCTAAGGAATAATATGCCACTCAAATCCGGTAAATCACAAAAGACTATCTCATCTAATATTAAGACTGAGATGAAGCATGGCAAGCCACAGAAGCAAGCTATCGCTATTGCAATGAGCAAAGCTGGTATGACTAAAAAACCAGCTAAGAAGATGGGTTCAAGCCGTGGCTACTAAGATGGGCTTGTATTCCAATATCGCTGCCAAGAAAAAGCGTATAGCTGCTGGCTCTGGTGAAAAGATGCGTCCTGTTGGATCGAAAGGTGCTCCTACAGCTAAAGCTTTTAAAGACTCTGCTAAGACTGCTAAAAAGAAGAAATAATGGTTAAGAAAGTATATCAGAATCCTGAAGGTGGACTTAATCAAAAAGGTAGAGACTTTTATAATAAAACTACTGGATCTAAGTTAAAGCCACCAGTGTCTGCTAAGGAGGCTGCAAAGTCTCCTAAAGCTGCTGGTAGACGTAAGAGTTTCTGTGCTCGTATGGAAGGTGTTAAAGGTCCTATGAAAGACGCTAAAGGAAGACCTACTCGTAAAGCGTTAGCACTTAAAAAGTGGGATTGTTAAGTTGAATGCCAGATCCATTTGGGTTATCCGAAGGAGTCAAAGGACTTAGTTCAAGTCTAGACTCCAGTAGAGAAGCTGCTAAAAGCTTATCTAAAAGTATTGAAGTAATTCGACATGATGCCGTAGATGTCGCACAGCAACAAGCCAGAGACCGAATAACTGCCCAACGAGAAGCAGAGTTTAAAAAACAACAAGCAATATTTAAAGCATTAGAAGAATATAAAAAGCGTAAATTAATAACAGACGAAGAACTAAAACTAAAGCAACAGTTTATTAAGACGTATGGAACTAAAGAGTGGGAGTCTGTATTGAAAATTAAGAATGAATTAGAAGCACTAGAAAAATTAAATCTTGCAGAATATCAACATGATTTAAAATCAGTAAGACGAGTACAGTTTTGGTGTTTCTTTGTAGCTGCATTTATTGCGTGGTATTTAACTTGGGGTATTAAATAATGTTTGGAATAGATGACATCATTGGAGTAGGAATGAAGCTTGTTGATAAGCTAATTCCTGACCCTGCTGCTAAAGCACAAGCACAGTTAGATTTAGCTAAGTTAGCTCAAGATGGAAAACTTGCTGACATCCAAGCTGATATGAATGAGCAGAACAACATATCAGATCGCTGGAAAGCAGACATGTCGTCTGACTCTTGGTTGTCTAAGAACATTAGACCCATGGCTTTGATAGCAATTCTTGGTGGATACTTTGTTTTTGCCATGATGTCTGCCTTTGGACTGAATGCTAACGAGTCCTATGTTACGTTGCTCGGAAACTGGGGTATGCTCGTTTTCGGTGCATATTTTGGATCACGCACCCTTGAGAAGGTTACAGAACTAAGGAATAAATCTAAATGAACTTAAGTGAACACTTTACCCTTGAAGAGTTAACTGCTACTTCTCATAGAGAGTTTGACAATACTCCTAAAGCTAGTGAGTTAGCTAATCTAATGAGATTGGCAGCTTTGCTTGAGCAAGTTAAGACAGTCTTAGGTGGTAAACCTGTAATGATTAATTCTGGTTTTAGATCTAAACAGGTTAATGATTCTGTTGGATCCAAAGATACTAGTCAGCATCGTATTGGATGTGCTGCTGACATTAGAATCCCCGGAATGACTCCAGATGAGGTTGTGAAGGCTATTATGTCTTCTGATATAGGATATGACCAGATAATCAGAGAGTTTGACTCATGGACTCATATAAGCGTTCCTAATACAACTACTGATAAACCAAGAAAACAAGCTTTGATTATTGATAAATCAGGCACAAGAGTATACTCTTAAATATATAAAAACCTTGACATTTAGTCTAAAATGTGTTAAAATAAGGACACCATGGCATCTCCGACCTACTTACAACTTGTAAATGATGTATTGATTAGACTTCGTGAAAACGAGGTTTCTTCTGTATCAGACAACGCTTATTCAAAGCTTATTGGTAAATTTGTTAATGATGCAAAGCGTCAATGTGAAGACGCTTATAACTGGAATGCATTATCAGATACTCTATCTGCTACAACTGGTGCAGATATATTTAACTATGTATTAGTAGGTTCTGGTCAGCGTTTCCGTGTCATCGATGTAATTAATGATACTAACGATTATATGCTTGAATTACAAACAACGGATCAAATGAATAAGTTGTTTCTGATACAAACAGCTCAAAAAGATCAGCCAAGATACTATAACTTTAATGGTACAGATTCTAACGGAGATACTCAAGTAGATTTATATCCTATTCCTAATGGTGTTTATAATCTTCGTTTTAACGTTATTAAACCACAGCCACCATTATCAGCTAACTCAGACCAATTACTTATTCCTTCTGAGCCAGTTATATTTAACGCTTTAGCTCGTGCAATGGGTGAGCGTGGTGAAGATGGCGGTATTGCTTCTAATGAAGCATATGCTATGTATAGATCTTCTTTAGGTGACGCTATTGCTCTTGAGAGTGGTCGTTATAGTGAAGAAGCGGAGTGGACAGCCTAATGGCAGAAGCTCTATTAACAGGCTCGATACAAGCTCCGGGGTTCTCTGGTCTTGATATTCAAGATGCTTCAGTGCAGCTCACAAGTGGGTATGCATTAGAAGCATTTAACTGTGTCATTGATAAATATGGTCGTATTGGTGCTCGTAAGGGTTGGACCAAAGTAAATACAACTGCTATCACATCTAGTCCAGCAGTTAGAACAGTATTTGAATTTGTAAAGTCTGATGGTAATGTGGTTTTTACTTGTGCAGGAAATAAAGTATACACAGGAACTACGACATTAACTGCTGCAATTAATGGAACAGTAGTCGATGCTGCTGGTACAGGAACTACAGCAATTACTGTTACAGACGATAACTGGCAGATTGCTAGTATGCCTTATAACAACAGTGGAAATACTTCTGCTCATGCGGTATTTGTTCAAGGCGGACACCCTGCACTGGTATATCATAAAGTAGGTAATGCTACACATAATCACACAGGTGCTTATGGGTTTCAAAGAATAGGCGACATTGGAACTCTTCCTACTGGTTATACTGTAACTACATTTACACCTAATTGTGCCATGACAGCTTATGGTCGATTATGGACGGCTGACATTACAGGCAATAATCAAACTGTTTATTTTAGTGACTTACAGAATCCAACTAACTTTACTACAGGTACGTCAGGTTATTTAGACATCAGTACTGTTATTCCTACTGGTGATGGTATCGTAGCTCTAGCAGCACATAATGGGTTCTTTATTATATTTTGTAAACGTAGCATTATTATTTATGCTAATCCTAAAGATCCAGCAACAATGACGTTGCAAGATGTTATTAAAGGTGTTGGTTGTATTGCTCGTGATTCAGTAGTTTCCGTATATGGTTCAGATATTATGTTCTTGTCTGAAACCGGTGTGCAGTCTCTTGGTCGTTTGATTCAAGAAAAGTCAATGCCATTACGTGATGTGTCTAAGAATGTACGTGATGACCTTATTGCTAACGTAGCTACAGAAACTTTAAAGAATATTAAAGCAGTTTATTTTGCTACTGATGCTTTTTATTTATTGTCTTTACCTTCAACTGGTTTTACTTATTGTTTCGATACTCGTGGTGTATTAGAGAATGGTGCAGCAAGAACAACAATATGGAAGAGTATTAATCCTACAGCGTTTCATGTAACAGAAGATAGAAAACTATATTTAGGACAGTTAGGATACATTGGTAACTATACTGGATATCAAGACAACACAGCAAGCTATCGTTGGTCCTATTACACTAACTATTTTGACTTTGAACAACCAACATCTATTAAGATTCTTAAGAAACTAGGAATGGTTGTTATTGGCGGAAGCAGTCAAGTTATTTCTATTAAGTGGGGCTTTGATTACACTAACAACTATAACAGCAGCACTCTTGCTTTAAAACCTGTTACTGTGGCTGAGTATGGAATTGGAGAATACGGAATAGCAGAATATGCTAATGGTATTGCTTTAGATACATTAAAGTTTAATGCTTCAGGATCAGGAAAAGTATTACAAATTGGATTTGAATCAGATATTAATGGATCTCCGTTGTCTGTTCAAAAAGTAGACGTAGCTATTAAAACAGGAAAGAATATATAATGTCTGATTATTCAAAGTCAACTAATTTTACAACTAAGGATACTCTTCCTACAGGCAATGCAGGAAAGATTGTTAAAGGAACTGAATTAGATACTGAGTTTACAGCTATTGCTTCTGCTGTAGCATCGAAAGCTGATGTATCTAGTCCTGCGTTATTAGGTACACCTACTGCACCTACAGCAACTGCTGGTTCTAATACAACTCAGATTGCCAATACAGCATTTGTACAAACTGCACTGGCTTCTGCGTTTACTACTGGTATGATTATGTTGTGGTCAGGAACAATTGCTACAGTTCCTTCTGGTTGGTATTTCTGTAATGGTTCTAACGGAACTCCAGATTTACGTGATAAGTTTGTTATTGGTGCTTCTGCAGATAGTGGAGGTGTAGCTAAAACTAATATTACTGCGTCCTATACACAGACTGGCGGTACAAAAGATGCCATTAATGTAAGCCATACACATACTGCAACTTCTTCTGTTACTGATCCGGGACACACTCACGGAGTTCTGACTTATAGAGGAAATGCTCCTGATAATTGGATTAGTGGCTCTTTCTCAAACGCTGCAGTAAATACATATGCTACAAACTCTGCAACAACAGGAATTACTGTAGGAACGACAATTACTTCTGCAGGTTCAGACGGAACAAATCAGAACTTACCTCCATACTATGCTCTTGCATACATTATGAAGGCATGATACAAATACCAGTAATTGTTAGAAAAGATTACTTGTTTGCAATAGAACAGTTTCAGGATGGACAGTTTATGCATTGTGAAGTATATAACTGGAGTCCTAAAGTATTAAAAGAATTAAAGAAAGATTGGTTTACATTTACAGAACTACATGGCGGTCCTCTTTTTTGTGCAAAAGAACAAGACTCTCCTGCGTATCTGAAGTTTATTAAACAGCTAGGGTTTAAACCTTATGTCAAATTACAAGGAAACACAGGCAATGAAGTTCAAGTTCATTATTGGAGCGATTAATCATGGGTAGTTCAATTGGTAGTTTAGTCGGAGGAGCTGCAGGGTTTGCTTTAGGCGGACCTGCAGGAGCTTCGTTAGGGATGGGTCTGGGCGGAGCTGCTGGAAACCTACTTGGTGGTTCGGCTCAAGGAGGCTCTGCTGCCCAAGCACAAGGTAATGCTGGTAACAGTATTTATGGTGCTGGTCAATATGGTCAAATGTCTTCACAGTTTAATCCTATTGGAATAACTACTAACTTTGGTAGATCTAATTTTACTAGAGATCCTACTACAGGACAGATAACTCAAGCTGGTTATACACTAGACCCAAGACTACAAGGTATTTCAAGCAGTGTTCTTGGCAATGCTGTAAATTACAATCCTGCACAAGTTGGTCAAGCTGCACAGCCTTTATATGGCGGTGCTTCTAGTTTATTCAATCTTGGACAACAATATCTTGCTACGTCGCCTGAGCAAGCAGCTCAAGACTACATGGCTAACCAACGTAATCTTTTAGCTCCGGGATATGAACAAGCATTGGCTGGTGTGCGTAATCAACAATTTCAAACAGGACGCACTGGTTTAGGTGTTGGCGGAACTTCTGTAGGATACAATGGTGTAGGCAGTCCCGGTTTACTTGCTACAAATCCAGAAATGCAAGCACTATATAATGCTAAAGCAAAACAAGATGCTGATATAGCTGCCAAAGCAGATCTTTATGGTCAACAACGTGCTCAATTTGGTTCTAGTCTATTTGGTACAGGAGCAGACTTGTTAGGTCGAGTTCCAAACCTAACTTCAGCAGGATACACACCTTTAAATACAATTCTCGGAACTGCTAATAGTATTGAAGGAATGGGTCAGAATGCATTTGACTTAAGCACTACATTAGGTGCAGGACAGTCTACAGCTAACGCTAATGCTGCTCGCTTTGGTTTAACTGGAGCCACTTCTGCTGCTCCTTATCAAGTTGCTAATCAGTCTTATAACCCACTAGCTAACGTTCTTCAAGGAACTTCAGGATCTGCAGCCATGGGACAAGCCGGAAGTAAACTTGGTGAATGGTTTGGAGATATAACTGGTGGTGGAACTGGAATGGGACTATTAAATAGTTCTAAGAGCACTGCTGATTATATGAATGCAATAGGTGCAACAAGTAGCGGTCCTTTAAGTTCAAGTAATGCTTTTGCTAACGAATGGTGGATGTAAAAATGGCAGATAATTCAATGGTAGGTAGTTTGTTTGGAGTAGATCCAGCACAGTATCAACAACAACAAGAGATTTTACAAGCTAATCGCAATATGCAGTTGGCTCAGTTAGATCCAATGCAGTCTGCTCGTTATAGTTTAATGCAAGGTGGTTCACAACTAGGTAATGTTGGAGCACAGTTATTAGGTGTTGAAGATCCACAATTACAACAAGCTAGAGAATTAAAACAGATTGCCAGTCAATACGACACAACAACTCCACAAGGGTTAATGGCACTTGCTCAAGCCGTCCAAGGTAAGTATCCAGCACAGGCACAAAGAGCCGTTGAAGTTGCTCAAAAGATGCAATTAAATGCTGCTAATGTTTACCAGAAAACTGGTGAAAATCTTAATTCATTAATTTCTTCTGGTAAGTATACTCCTGAGAGTTTATCTAAATATCAACAGACACGAAATGCTGGTGATTTAGTACCTTTAATTGCTCCGGAAAAGATGGGCGAAACTACCATTAAAGAAATAGCTACTGCAGAAAAGAACAACACTATTCTGACAAACAGCAATGCTAAACTAGATGGTTTAATTAAAGAAGTAGAAGCAGGAGATATTCAGTTTGGTTTAGGTCCTCGTGCTGTGGCAATAGGTCAAAGATTTACTGGCAAACAAGATGAAAACACACGTAAATTAGATAGTTTGTCTAAGTTTATGGAAACAGAACGTAACAATATTCTGTTGGCTGCTAAAGGTACACAAACCGAAGGCGACGCAACTCGTGCTATGAATCAAATTATTAAAGATACCGACTTGAATAATCAAGAAAGTGTTGCTCAAGCATTGAGAGATTTAAAAGCATACAAAGAGTCACAGATTGTTGGTAACAATGCTTATATTAGTGCTTTACAAGGTTCACGTAAACTAGGAGGCACATCTCCACAGGTTCCTCCTTCAGGTGAATACGCTGATGACTACAAGAAATATGTAGCTAAATATGGTAATGTATTGCCTTACGCAGCCTATGCTGCAAAACGTAAACAAGCTGCACAATAAGGAGTTTTAATGGCTCAGTATAAGTCACAAGAAGAAGCAAGTAAAGCTCTATCAGCACAGCTACAAGCTAAAGGTCGTGAACTGCTTCCTATCTATGATAGTAAAGACCCTAAAGATATAGCTAAAGCAGATAAATTAAAAGCTGAAATTGGTGCAATTCAAAATCAATTAATGATCAATAGTGGCGGTGTTGGTGCTTTTGGTGGCGGTATTGCTAAGGGTGTCACCAGTGCAGCTTTAGCTATTCCTGATATTCTTACAATGGGTAAAAACCTATTTACTAAGAATCAAACACCATTATTAGGAGATATTCTTACTCCGGGTCTAGAGTCCACTTCTCGTGACTCTGCTGCTTTGTTTGGGCTTGGCAAAGGTGTTGGTAGTTCACTAGGTCTAGGTAAGACACTAGCTGGTTTGAACGTAGGTGCTAACGTCACAGACGAAACACTTTTTGGCGGCACTCCTGTAGCTCAATCGTTATTAGCTGTAGGAGCTATTGGCAAAGGTGGTTTTGATCTTGTGCGTAATATGCAAAAGAACAAACAAGTTAAGAATTTAATGTCTCAACTTGGACCTGAAGACCAAAACGCATTACAACAGTTTATGCTTAAAGGTCAGTCTTCTAGCGATCCGTTAGTGGCAGGACAAGTTGCTAAGTTACGTCAAAATCCACAGTATGCTGAATTGTTTAATGTATTAGAAAAACAAGCTACTGAAGCAGCTACTAAAGGTGCTCGTGTAACAACTGCTGCTGGTTATCCGAAAGAAGAAGCTGGCTCTGCAATATTTCAAGCTTATGATGGTAAAGTCAAAGCTTTGTACGAAAACATCGACAAGTCTACACAAAGTAAGTTTAGTGCTGCAAAACAAATTGGTGGCAATAATAATATTTTAATGACTGACAATACTGTTAAAGCATTAGATGGTCTTCTTTCTGAATATGGTAAACGTATTGGTGACGTTGCAGGTGCTGGAACAACAGATGCAAAAGCAGCTATTCGCTTTATGTCTGCTATGCGTGATGACTTAGCGGCTGGACGTATTTCTGCTGAACGTATGCAAGCTCTGTTACAAGAATTTGGTCAACAAGCTAAACAAGGCGAGTCTTTAATTAAGGATGTGTCTGTTGGTTCTCAGAAGACTATTGCTGCTGCTATTTTTGGTGGTCTTAAAGATGATTTAAAACTTACTAAAGATACAACAACTGTACCACGTATTCGTGATGTAGCAAATTTACTTGAAGAAGCTCGTAGTTCATATAAAACTGGTTATGATGCATTGAATAACTTTGTTGCTCAAGGTTTACCTGCTCAGTTAAAAGGTAAAAATATCAACGAAATTGACACTGATACACTATTAAGCACTATCAAAGGTTTGTCTAATTCACAACGAGACAAGATGGCTGGTGTGTTAAAAGACACAGCTCCAGAAGACCTAAAACGTATTCGTCAAGTAATGTATGACGACTTTGTTCAGTCAGCACGTACAACACTGCCTGACGGCACTACTGGTGTAGACTTAAAATTATTAGCAAACAAGTTTAACACACTTCCAGAAAAAGATCGTGCTGCAATGGCTTTTGCTGTTGGTACTAACATCGATGATTTCTCTGGTCGTATGAAAGATGCTGAGAATTTCTTTAAGTATCAGCAAAGATACGGACAAGCGGCTGAAGGCGGAGACGCTCTTAATGCTAAAACTGTAGATGCTTTGTCTTCTGCTGCTGCCGTTGCTCTTGGTTATGGTCCTGCAAAAGCTGTTAGTTTAACTGGTCGTATTGTTAACACTTTAAAAGGTGGTTTAACTGACGAGCAAACTCTTAATCTATTAATGAGTCCTGAAACTAAAGGTATATTGCGTGATGCAATTAAGAATCCAAATAGCCTTGAGACACTAAATAAAATTGAGACTTCACTGTTCAAACCAGCAGCAGCGACAATCCGCCAAGGTGCTCAAGTAGGTGTTACAGGAATGGAAGGTCTTCCGTCCAATGTATATCCGGTTAACGGAAAACCATTACAAGCTCCGACTGAGCCTTGGGATATTGGTGCTCCTACAGAGTCTCCTACAAACCCAAGTAAGGGTACAGGAGAGTCTTGGGACGTAGGTGCTCCTCAGCAATTATCACAAAATGATATTGAGCAGCAAATTCGGATGGAGGCAGAAAAACAAGGCTTGGGAAAGTATAGCGACCTGTTTGTTCGTCAAGCAAAACAGGAATCAGGATTTAATCCTTATGCAACATCTCCTAAAGGTGCCGCAGGTATTTTCCAACATATGCCAGCTACTGCACAAGAACTAGGTATTGATCCGTATGATCCAACGCAAAGCATTCAAGGCGGTGTGAAATATATGGGTCAATTATTAAATAAGTATCAAGGAGACCCTACAAAGGCTCTAGCAGCTTACAACTGGGGAATGGGCAACGTAGATCGTAAAGGACTGGAAGCAGCTCCTACGGAGACTCAGAATTACCTAAAGAACATCTTAGGAGTATAAAAAAGGGGACTTTCGAGTCCCCTTAGTTTTACATCAATTCAATATCATCTTCGTGTGGTTTGCTAAAGATTATCCTAAGCACTCCTAGGTCAATAGCAAAGTGAGCTTCATCGTCCCAATCAGGGACGTACTCAAATCCAATACTAAAACCACAAATCCAGTGAAATATTACTATCATATTGAACATCCTCCGGCTGTGCAAGACAGCATTTGTGCTCCTTCGACATTATCGTCGTACTCCTTGAAGTTCTCCCAATCTACTGTAGTCGGAACTAATGACTTCAATCGATTGTAAGTTTCTTCATCACACTCCTCATAAGGTGCTTGCTTGTACGTTCCACCATCCATCGGCAAGAAAGATACACCAGTTACTTCATCAAAGTGTTTGAACGTCCATGCTCCAACATCCATCCACTCATTCTCAAGGACTGAGATAGTTACTGAAGGCTTATGCTCACAATAGTGACGCTGAAATATCAACCATAACTTCAAGTGTTGAATAGCGGACAAGTCTTCACGCAACAAACCACCTTCAGCTACTTCTACAGGAAAACTAAATACTGTAGTTGATTCAGGTTTCATTACACAAGGCTCTGCAACAAATCCAGCTTGAATCATAAACTGTGTCAAAGGATCTTTGTTGTCAGCTCGTACACGACGAATATAATGCTTACTGTGTTGAGGATGAATACCAGACGCAGTACTACAGAGTTGTGAAACTGTTCCTTCGGGCTTAACTGCAGTAACAGCAACAGATTGATTAATACCAATGGCAGCAGCGTAGAAAGCATTAGTTGAGACAGCAAGGTCACGTAGTTTCTCCAATCGAGCAGGTAATTCTACATCATCAGGGTTATTCAATAAAATGTTATCACAGATACCAGTCATTGACACACCTAAGAGTGCTTCTTCTTCAGTGTTCTTTTGCCACACTTTACGCAGATAAGGGAAGTCTGTTAACGACGCTTGAAAAGTGCCGAGAATGGTAGCCAGACGAATCTTATTAGCGATACTATCATAAGTATCATCAGACCTAATGATACAAGAAGACAGATTACAGAATTGATAAGGACGGAGTATGATTTCGCTACACGGATTGGTCCCAAAAGCATAAGTCGAATCTCGTCGTCCATTTTTAGCAGCTTGCTTCTGAGAAGCTTCACGATTGAAGATACCACGTTCTCCACTGTGTGATTCATAGATAGAACTCCATTCTCTCATAAATTGACCAATAGAAGGTGTCTCTAGGTAAGAAGCAGAATTATTCGCTAATGCTCGTTGACCTTGACCATCCCACCAATTACCTGCTTTAGCATGAGCCATTTTGTCATCAGATAAGTCTGACAAAGAAATCATAGCTGATCGTCTGACTCCACCCACGACAACAACTTCCCCGATTTTGCACAGAATATCATGACATTCGAGGGAAGACAGACGGCGACCAACTGCTCCTTTAAACTTGGTAACACAGAACTTATAAAGTTCTTCCAAAGGTCCGGGACCAGAAGCTCTTCCGCCAAAAGTTTTGAGTCTAGCCCCTGCAGGTCTAACTCTTGATACGTCAAACTTTGGAATCTCGCCAGCGTACAAAAGAGCCAAGAGCTGTCGAAGTGATTTTGCCCATCCTTCTTTAGAATCCGACACAACAATAGAAGTTTTACTATCGTACAACTTAGTCGGGATTTCAGGTAACTTAGATACATATTGTTGCTCCACAGAGAAACCGACACCAGTGCCACAGAGAAGGATATACATCGCTTCATCGAAAGCTTTAGGGTCATCTATTGGTAAGTAAGAACAATTGAATGCAGCTACGTTCTGACGCTCTAACGCAGGTCCTGCAGTCATTACTGCTCTCATCGAAGGCACTACATCTAAATCATTTACAGCTTGTTCTAATTCTGCACGTAATTCTTTTGTTAAAGTGTAATTCTGTTTTGTTGCTAAATGGTTTTCCATAAAGTCAAAGTAACGTGCTACAGTTTCGTTCCAGTGCTCTCTACGTCCCTTGTCATCGAGATACCGACTATAGCGGCTCTTTGCAATGAAGGTGTTATACGGGGTCATCTTATATGTCATTTATTCTTCTTCCCAGTCTACTTCGTTAATAAGTGTTTCAAAATTGTCTTCGATTGAGTCAGAAAAAGCCTTAACAAGGTCTTCCGTAGTGAGTCCTAATAACTCCACTAACGTGATCTCGTCAAGGCTTTTAAGACGCTCTCGAAGTTCTTCTAGCGTCAAGGGGAACATCTTATACTTCTTTCTCGTAATATTTCTCGTGAACTTCGTCGTAATGCTCAATTAAAAAATCCACATAATGTTTGGCTTTTTTTAAGTCTTCCAAGCCATTCTTATGCGGAAATCTTAGTATATATTTTACCACATTTGCAGCCCATGGGTCAAGCCCCCAAGCAAGAAAAATATCCCAAGGCTGTAATGCTGCCTTTTGATAGTGATCTCCGCCTATTTGACCAGACTTTACAGAGCTTTCTTGAGATTCATCATTGACAAGTGCTTGTAACCCTTTGAAATACTCTTCTAGTGTAAACTCTTTATTAGGGTCTGCACGAAGTTCATATCCAAAGTGTGCTGGCATTGCTACTGGATTATCATGCATGATGTTTTACCTCTACAGACTTTCTAATTGATTTAGTTCCTTGACTCCATGAACCACAATCCCGACACTGATACCTTTGATACGAGCCGGTAGTGGAGACGGCTGTGCCTCGCTTGTGAAGACGAGTAGACCCACAAGTAGGGCAACCAGTTATGTCTTGATACAGGTTACGATTTGGAGCATTTTTAATCCAAGGCAAAAGATTATCGTAAAGACTCTCTAATAATACTACGTCTTGGATATTATATTCTTCCATTCGTTTCCATGCATCTTTGTCTCCGTTCATGCACTTAACCCAAAGCTCGTGCCCTTCGTGAGCGTGTTTGCTTCCTAGACCCAGACGTTGAGATACATAATCCAGCTTATTGCTAGGAAACCTAAAATTACTACGAACCACACGCAAGAGGTCAATCTGCTTATAAGGCGATGGCGGAAGTAATTTGGAGAGTAGAAATTCCTTGTTAAGAGTAGGAATATCAAACTTAGTTCCATTGTAATGGATAACAGCATCAGCAGAGTCCAGAAGAGCATGGATACCTTTCAACATTGTTTTAGGTTTAGATTGATGAACAGAATCAAAATAGATGTCTTCCTCACCTAGCCACTTAGCTGCATAGCAGAGGACATAGGAAGACTCCATCAACTGATTGATACTGACGTTTTGCTGCCACAGACCCCACACGTGGGCTGTGTTAGGACTAGTCTCAATATCTAAGAGTAGGATTTTCAATTGGTATCATCCTCGTCAAAATCCATTTCTTCTTGAGCAGAATCAAAGTTCTTAGCTGCCTCATAAGCAGCCGTAGTAATTGTTCGTTCTCCAACTACAGTCCACTGATCATGAAAACCATAATCGTTTAAGAAGACAATCTTTTCCTTTATTTCGTAGCCATACTGAGCATTTAAGAAATCAGCAAACTTAACAATTAGTTCTGTCCACTGAGTATCAGCTTCGACAACAAACACATTGTTTAGTAAGTTATTTTCTTCTTCTAATGTAAAGCTTAACTTCATCGGATATTCGAGTTTCATAGTAGATTCCATTTCTGATCTTTCCAAAAGTAAATTTGATTATCATCACTTAAGCCAAGAACTGTAAAGTTCTCTTGTGTGCCAATTGTTTGCCATTCAATAATTTTCATTTGTTTCCTTTTATTAGAAGTAATACATCTATTTGGTGTTGTAAATCTTTAATCTTTTGAACCAAGTCTAAGAAGTGTTCAGCGTCTATTAGTGCTAACGGCTTACTTAGATTTTGTTTCAATATAACTAAAGGCTCGACTAGTCCATGTGTCTTTGCTTGTTCGTAGTCTTTATACACTGCGATTGCTTTTCTGTTTTTGCATTCGATTGTGTAATTGACCAGTGAACGAGCTTGAGAAGACAATTGTACATCTTCGCCACCTGCACCCATGCTTGTAGAACGTACATCGTCAGTGGTCAGCGTAGGGAATCGCTGGAGTATCTGATCCCTGCACCACTGCTGAAGCTTTCTTCCTTTTGCTTTTGCGGACTGTGGCTTCAAGTTTAATTTCCTTTCGTTTCTTAATCCAAATTTTAGGGATATGCATTCGTGCATTGCTGTAGTCTGCTGAGACTGTTGAAGCTATACAGATCGCATCTTTAGTTTCTGATATTAAGAACCCAATCGTTTTAACAAAGTGAATATCCGGTATTACGTTTTCTTCCCAGCTTCCATCGGAGACTGCGTCAACCCACTCGATGTAGAGGATTTTGGCGGTGTCCATAACTGTCCGTGGCTTCGCTGGAGCCACAGTAGCTGCCCGTTTTCCAGCACTCGGCTTTCGTCGCCCTTGTAGGCTTCGAGGACAGCAAGATACATTTCGTTTTCTGTTTGACATTCTTCAAGTATCCTTTTTGCTTTAACGGGACCAATACCCTTAAGACCAATAATGTTGTCAATTCGATCTCCTGTTAACATCTGAATATAAAAACTATGTAAGCCTTCGAATTCTGTAACGTAATACTTTTCTTTTTTACGATAGTTATAATGCCAGCCACGAAGTTGATTAAGGTCTTTATCAATATGCACCATAATCATTTCATCTTCAGGGATAGCATAACAAGCTATTGCAACAGCATCGTCAGCTTCTATATCCTTTGTCATCATAAAACCATACTTGACCTGTAGGTGTTCTCGTAAGGCTTGATAATGAGCAGGTTTTGGAGTTACACGAGTTCCTTTGTAAGGAGCAGTCTTTGCTATGTCGTTACGGAAGTTTCCTTTACCCGTTAACCATCCAAAGTAACAGTCTGCTCCTACATCAGAAAGAATAGTATCGACAGCTTCATTCATTCTCCATTTCGCTAACGGCTCTTCAATGTCTTCACTGGAGAAGCCGATAGCGTATACTAGAGAATCAGCATCGATTAAAGCCCGCATTACAGAACGTCGTCTAACTCGGCTACTGCTTCAGGGTTGTAAGTAACAACTTCATTCACTGTAAGCTTTTTGATTGAAGGAGCCATGCCATGAGCCGGTGTCATTCGGTGTTCATAAGAACTTACTTCGGCAGTAACTTTTGATCCGTTGCCTAAAGCATCAATCTCAACTGGCTTACCTTTCGCATCAAAAGGTGTAAACAAGTAATTGCTTTTACCGACAATAAACTTTCCTTGTGTATCTTTGTGCTTAATCTTAATGCCTAAACTTTCTAATTTCTTAGCGTCAGCATCGTTGATATTACCGATAGTGCATTGATACTTGGTGTTATCTGGATTAAATTTAGTGTTAAAGTTGTTCATATCACGAGTCCAAAATAACTCGCCTTTAATTGTCACTGATTTGTTCATATCATATCCTTAATTAGGTTAGTAAATACTGCTTCGTTATTATACTACATTTGTGCAACATATGCTACATTTTACTGCAAAACTGTTGTATTTACATCATATTGCCTGTCTTCAATTGCCTGTCCTGCCATGTCAATAATAGCTAAAAGAGTATCGTCATCTAGACCAGAATAGACGTGCAAGTATCCGTTAATTTCTCCCAATACTGCTAATGGGACAAACTCTTTAGGTAGTTCATCAAATAGACTCATGGTCTAAAATCCTGTTCACGAATAGCTTGCATATATACACCTGAATTTTGTAATTCTTTAATGACTGCGGTTAAATCCAAGTGAATTTGTTGCATTGTTACACCTTGACGTAAAAGAATTAAAACTGCTTGTCTGATTTCATCCATTAGTGTGTTTCCTTCCAATTGTTTCCTACTTTGTATTCACCAGTCAGAGGACAACGCATCTCCAACACCTGTCCTGCTTCCTCAATCGATTCAACACCAAGTCTTCCAACTTGCTCTGAAAACGTTTCAGGTACTTCTATCTGCCATTCATCGTGGACGTTAGCAACAAACTTGTAAGGCATCTTAATCTTTTTTAATTTACGATCAAAGATTACCAAAGCTTGCTTCATGACAATCGCACCTGCACCTTGCAAAAGCGTGTTAACGGCTGAATGCTCCGACCTACAAAGTAACTGCCTTCCATCAAGACCCGGTAGCGTTTCTTTTGTAGAATAGATCCTACTAACCTTTTGCCGTAACTCTTGCAGCTTCGGTGTGTTGCGTAAAAAAGAATCAATGAGCCTTTGTCCTTCTTTCGCCGAACCACCAACAACTGTCCCGATCTTGGCACTTCCTGCACCATAGAGAAAGGCATATATAAACGTTTTAGCCTGATTCCTCGTTTCAAGTCCAGCAGCTTTTTGGTTTGTGGTGTGGATGTCACCCGATACGACTTCAGTAGTATACGCATTATCATTCATATAGTGAGCCAGCATACGAAGTTCTAAACCAGAAGCATCAATACCGACTAACTTATTGCCTTTCTCAACAGTCCATAATTCACGACAATCCATTCCATAAGGGCTGCCACTGTTAGGCACTTGAGCCATGTTAGGACTCATGTGTGTCATACGACCAGTCACAGCACCATTGGTAATGACTCTACCATGCACTCTACCATCAACTCCAATAGCATCTAGCCAAGACTCAATCTGAGCTATTCGCTTTTGAAGCATCATGTATTCTGCGATGGCTTTCGCTTCGGGGTAGTCGAGCGTTTCGAGGACGGCTTCGTCGACGATGACGCTACCTTTTTCGGTGTGCTTTTTGGGTTTCCAGCCTTTTTCGATGAGTCTTTCTGCGATTTGTTTACGGCTGCCGGGGTTGAACGGCTCGACGATGTCTTTGAGGGCTTTGCCACTCGTTTTGTGAACTCGTCCAGTGGTGACTTTGTCTGGAAAGATGGTAGCCATTTCAAGGTGAATAGCGTCCAGCTTAGTTTTAAGTAAAGCCAGTAACTGTAAAGCTTTGACTTCATCGAGTTTGAACCCATTTTCTTCTTGCTTTGTAATGATCGCTTGTACATTGTGCTCAAGATCTATACTCCTTTGTGAAAAGTTATTAATACAAAATGCTGTTATAAGATATATATACAATTCTTTTGTTACTAAAGTATCTTGTATACAATACTGTTCCATCTCTTTTGAATAACCACTATCCCAGTCGCTAAAGTCTCCCTTAGCATATCCAAGACGACTACCCCACGCTTCGAGACTATGTCCGTTCTCTAGGCTTGGATTTAGAAGTCTGCTTGCTACGAGCGTATCGTACACTTGGCTCAACTTCATCGTGACGTTCCAGTTCTTTCTCAGTACTGGTGCATCGAAGTTTATTCCGTTGTGCATGATAATCAAATCGCAAACTTCCAAATACTTTTGTAATCCATTTGCTGCTTTCCATACCTTTACCTCATCTGTTTCAATGTCACGAGTAACACACATCCAAATCTTGTCGTGTGTGCTATTAGTTTCGATGTCAAGGACTATTTTCATAATCTAATTATACCATAAAAATACATCAGCACTGCAACAAACTCAACCATGAATAAAGCATAGTCTTTCTGTCTTAGTCCGGCAATGGTCCATAGTCCACTTCCGATTAAACCAAACCAAAGATTTAAAGGGAATATGTTAAGACTTGTGAGAGCAATTCCCACAAGGCATAGGACTGTGCCTGTCCACTTCATTTTCTACTATATCCTCTACGTGTCCCATCGTTGCTATAATAGTTTGTAGTGCCTTGATTTGATTCAGTTTTATAGCCAATACGACGACCTTTATCATCATAAATTGCGTTTGCTGCATTAGGGTTTACTGAACTATTATTGTAATTATAGGGACTGTTTTGATAATTATATGGCGAGTTCTCATAGTTATAAGGACTATTCTTATAGTTATAAGGGCTATTTTCATACGTTGTCGTTTGGGCACTACATAATGTAGCTACAAATAATAAACTACTTACCATTACAGTTTTCATTTGATATCCTTTCAATTACGTTTAACTTCTCATCGTCAGTCATAATATACCATGTGCTGATTTCTTCTTTAGTTCTATTACAGTCATTACATTTTTCTAATGTAGAGTTGTAGTTACATTTTCCTATACAAGGTGATTTAACCATTTCGCCAATACCTATCTTTAGGGTTAGCCAACATAGACTTGAGTAGCTCATCTACTGAGCTAAACCACTGATCTACTCTCATTCCATCATACGTAGTGATAGTAAAACTCATTTCTTTTTCCTAATGTTTAAATTTCTATAAACAACTCCATCGTGCCATTTTTCATCTACTGCCTTTTCATACAATTCTACCACTTGTTTTGGGTATAACCAAATTGGAGACTCTTCTTCTTTAAAACAAAAAGCATAAATCCAAGGAGCTTCTTCAGAGTTTATAAATTTAGAAAGTTCAGCCATCATTTCAAATTCTTTTTGTTTAAAATTATCTGTTCCTTTAACTGAAACTACAAAAGTTTTAGTTTTTGTATTTACAATATAATCCGGCAAATTTCGTAAGAATTTATTTAACCTCCAATATTTATCTACATTTTTTTCGTTTTCATCAAATCCTAAACGATTAAAAGAGTGTTGTTTTTGATTACAATATTTTTCAAATAAATACTCACCATCATTTTTAATTGTTTTAATTCGTTTTGAATAATCACTATCGCTATTACCTATCATTGTATTGGCACTCCTTGACGAATCCTATTAGGGTAAGACTGTTCTAACCAAAAACATCTCACGTCTCCGCTAAGATCTCTGGCAAGAAATCCTTTCCATATAGTATGCTTACTGGTGAAATCGTGACAGTCTAAAAACTGAATGTCATAATAGATCTTCATTCCATAAGCACCAATAAACAAAGCTATACACACTATACACACGATTTTAAAGTTCATTTGACATCTCCAGCATACGACCTGTATCACGATTGTAGAGCAAACTTGCACAGTGTGGACTGGTGAGTCCAGCAAAGCGATTCTTAAGTATACTTACACGTGTCGTGTTACGTTCAATCGGATCTTCTGCTTGTGCATTACGAACTAAACCGATAACAATGTCAGATAGCTGAGCAATGCTTCCTGAGCCACGCAATTGTGATAATGACGTTGCAGCACCTTCCTCGTGTCCTTTGGACTCTGGACGCTTTAGGTGTGATACTGCAATCAAGCATATACCAGTCTCTTGCACTAGCATCCGAAGCTTAGTCATAAGCTCATCAATACTCTTACGTTCATCACCATTTGACTGAGCACTAACAACCATACTAATGTGATCAAGAAATACATACTTGCAATCGGATGCCTTAGCGAAGTAACGAATGCGGTTAATGACATTATCAATATCAGTGCTGCCAAAGTTATCCCAAAAGAATAGGCGATCAGTAGCCAGTGTATTGTCGAAAGCATCTTTTAATTCCTCGTGTGATACTTGTGTGCTAGGCAAGTGTAGTGGTTTGTTGGCATATAGCGACATAATGGATTTAGCAGTCTTACTGACTGACTCTTCCATAAACATACATCCTATACGTCCGTCTGTTGTCTTAAGCAAGTGCCAAAGAATCTCTCTAAGGAATTGTGACTTTCCAAGACCTGAGCCAGCAGTAACTGTGATGAGTTCAGCAGGTCTAATTCCATAAGTGAGTTCATTGACTCCTGCCCATGGATACAATGCGAGTGACTGCTCGACTGGCTTTGTGACCTCTTCCCATAGTGACGATCCGGCAATGATTCCGTCCGGTGTCCATTGTTCTGCTGACCACCATAAGTTAACATACTCAGAACTCTTTCCACCTTTGAGATAGTCGCAAGCATCTTTGTATCCTGTTAAGTGTTTAATGATTTTGCACTTGGAGCCGAATAGTTCCGCCACTTCATTGACTGCTTTTTGACCGGCTTCATCACTATCAAAGGACAAGTAGATTGTCTCAAAGCTATCAAGCCATTCATACTGTGCTTTGCAGTCCTTTAAAGCAGCACTGGCTCCATTTTTAACAGAGACGTGAGGATACTTACTCCCAGCCATCTGAAAGCCAGCCAGAGCGTCTAATTCGCCTTCATGAATGGTTACGTTGCGTCCTCCCTTAGCGAACTTGTTTTGTCCAAATAAGGTAGTGGCTTTCCAGTCACCTTGAATACTGAAGGATTTATCTGCGACACCACGCACCTTGATACCAGCCATGGCATTGTCAGCATCATAGTAAGGATAATAATGATTCTTATCATCTTGTTTGACTCCATAGGCTAACGTAGTATTGTAAGTAATGCCACGATCACTGATAGCACTGCTAGAAAGATTGTCATAATTTGTAAAATTCCGCATAGGTTTTATTTTCTGTTTAGTTACTTCACCTTCACCAGTGATATAGGTTTGACATACGTGACAGTATTCGTGTCCGTCGTCATAGAGTGAATTACCATCACTCGACCCACACTTGGTGCATTGTATGTGTTTTATAAATTGACTCGTCATAGGATCCCATGTATCTTTTCTAACGTCCTAGCAAAATCAATAATTCCCATGCCTTCCATATCTGCATAGGCTTTGACGATCTCGTCATTCGTTAGTGGCTTAGGGAGCATGATAGCGTTACTTAGCTCTTCCGTTGTGATACCAATATCTTTAGAGCACTTCTCGCATAGCAATACGTATTTGTCGTCATTCATGGAAATGCTCCACGTGAGTAAGTGTTGAGTTATATCGCTGGACAATATCAGTCATAACGACGTCATAGCCATGCATCCTGATAGCGTCCACAATGTCATCTAGGACAAAATGATACCAAGCATTCTGTGAGGTGAATCTGTCTTCGTTCATAGTGTTGTTCTCCGTTTTTAGTGAAGCCCTACTATACTTATAAGTTAAGACATATATAGTTATAACAATAATAGTTATAACATATAAGTAATACATCCTTAGTGTCTTACTCCATAGTATTATAGTGCTAAATTTTAGTCTGTTAAAGGTTTGTCTTCCCACATAGTGAAATAATCCTCTTTTTCCACATTGTGAAATTCATCATCTTCGTCTTCATGCCGTAGGTCTGTTCGTTCAACGGCTAACACTTCACTAGAAATAGAGCCATAACACTTATTGCACATATCTAGAAAATTACCAGTCGTTACGCTTTTACGTGTCGCTTCATAATCGGACAACGCTTTATTGCAACAATAGCATCTCATAATATAATCCTTTTAAATCGATTTTAAGGCGGTTTTTAGCCGTTTTCTTACTGCACTTGATGTCTACCCTTCACTTGGTTCGTTATCGTCTCCCATACGCTTTGTTTTCTTAAAGTCAAAACAGGCTTTGACGTCCTCTTCCTTCATGGAATTCATTTCTGCTTTAGTAAAGACGCATTTATATATACGCTTCCATTTGAGTAGAAAATCAGCATAACGAGCTGCTTCCTCGTAACAGTCAAAGCCGAATCCGTTGCAATAGTAATTGCTTTCATATTTCATAATGTGAAATCCTTATAAATTAGCAAAATAAGACTCTTCACCTAGGTATCTTGCGACACCTTCCCAGTATTCAATAACTTGTGCTCGTTGATCTTCGTTTGCGTCTTCCCAGCTCTCCAGCTCTTCCGGTAATCCGCATTCGCTAACGGCTTCAGCAAAATTAGACGGCTCCATAGGGTCAAGATCTCCACCTTTTCGCATTTCAAACTTTGTATAGTCTTCGATATATCCGTCCATATCCTCATAATCGTCGTCCGCCGGCTCATAGTATCTATCGTGCATATTCATAGTCATAGTATCTCCTCTAATGAATTGTATCCTAGTAATTGTAGATTGTTTTTAAACTTGCGTATAGCTTTTTTTTCAATCTCCCATACAGCCTGATGGCTGATACCTAACATAGTGCCAATTTCCTCATAAGTGTATATGTTAGCACGTCGGCAAGCTTTACAAGTATAGTAAGGATCGCATTTGCATGCTTTATTCATAGTGCTCCTCCGCTGGCTCAAATTTTGGGCATGTATCCGCTTCTCTATGAATTTCCCATTGTCCGGTAGTATTGCCGTTATAATCTCGCACCTTACCCTTAGTTGACCCTAAGCCAATTTCACTTATGATCCAGTCTAAATTGCGTCCTAGTTCGTAACCTAAATCTTGATAAGCTTCATTGTCTAGGTTTATTTCAATCATAAGCTTCATAAGTTATCCTATTTTGATATATTTAAAATGATCCGCAATGAATTGCGTTGATTGTTTTAAGCCGCTATAGATAGTGTTTAATTCCTTGGCTATATCGTCCCCTTGTATATCTCCGATAGATCCGAAGCCAATATAACGCTTATCTGGCTGGATCCATTTGAGATCTATACTAGATCCTTCGAATTCGATTGACATATGAGTGAGTCCCATTTGTAAACACTCCCCAATAGTTCGCATAATATAGGTTTTATTGCCCTTAGCAATTTTTACCGGATAAATTAGTTCACTCATATTATGCCCCTTTGATAGCTAGAATTTGATCCTTCGCAATGGCTCTATATCCTTCGCTTTTTAGATCGTATACAGTGATATACTTTTCAGGATCTAACGTGCTAGAGCCGCCTTTTAAGTGTTTTGTGACACCTAGGCGGCAATTCATTACCCTGATAGATCCGTCCTTTTTTAAGAATGTAACAGTGATTATTTTCCCGTTACTGTTTAACAGTTTAATTGCTAGATTATTTTCCATGATAGATCCTTTTAAGTGTTATATAGGTTTAATGCTTTATTGCGTAACTTACTACAAATACGTTGATAGATATCGGCTTTACTTTTATAGTAGTGGTAATTCTGATCCCCTTCCCTAAAATTATTGAATCTATTGGCGGACTCATTCGCTAAAATTGCGTCCGCTAAACTATATCCACAGTCAACGAGATCATAATTCGCTTTAAAACCCTCTATATTGTAGTGAGCAATAAACCCTGAAGCCAGATAGATAAATTTATAGCCAGTCCCATTAAGCTTATGTATATCGTCGCAAGCTTTGATAATGTTATTGACAATCAAGCTTTTTTGCTTTTCTGTTATTGCGTCCATAATTATTCCTTTTCTTTTTGTATGTCAATAATTTCCACTGATTCATTAGGTAATAGATCTAGCAAATTTTGCCAGTCCCATTCACTAGGTAATTTGTAATCGTCATCTACTGTAATAGATAAAGTTAAAATCTGAGTCTTCATTGGTTTTCCTCCACAGTGTCATAAATTGATTCTAATTGAATAACTATTTCCTCAGTGAGTTCTCTATCATTCATAGACCAATAACCCTTAAATCCTCCTCTTAATAAATCATCTAGCAAACCATTGGCAAACTCTCCGTCATGATAAGCAAGCTCTAGCATATGCTCAGTGAGTTCGTTTATCCACTCTTCCTTACTTTTACTGACAATTAAATTTAAATCCTTAAAATTCACAGTTAAAATTTGAGTTTTCATTTTTTAATTCCCTTTTTAGTTTGATACAGTTAAATTAAATACTGGCTTTACGTGATCCACTACAAATCCGGTTTGATCTTTTTTGGCTTTACCCTTAGCGTATAATGCGACAATGATATTGCCGGCTTCAATATGGCGGATATCCGTATTATCACCGGAGATACAATCTAACCCTAAGAATTTTTTAGGGATAAGCTTTTCAGATCTAAATACTACAGCGATTCTCATTTTATTTTGCATTGCAATATTGACATACTTTTGATATTTCAATACACCACTATAAGAGAAGGTGAGATCATAATTTTTTGGTAGATCTACTCTATTGGCAATTTTGGTGTAGTCATAAAATTGTATTTCAGGGAATACGCTCATGATATTAGGATAGTCTACTCCGTCCACTGTTAAGGGTATATTTTCCCATTTGATATCGGACGTCCCATTTAAGCGAACTAAAGGGATAAAACCCTTCTCACTGGCTTTTTTAATAAGCTTTTTAATATCCAAAACAATATTGTGCATAAATAGATCACGATCTTCAAAATACAATCGTGCTTTTTTGATTCTAGCCTCTTGAATGCTTGTATAGACTCCGCCGAGACCTGCTGTATTTAAGCAAGCGATATCGCATTGAGCGATTGAAGCCATGGCACAAGTGTTATAGCCGCTTAGGTTTGCCGGTGCCATGTATAGAATGCCAGTCAAAAAACCCTCTTTTTGCCCCTTAACTGTTTTGGCATTTGTGTCGATTGAGATCAAGGGAATACGCTTTAATTTGATATTTTTCATGGTAGATCCTTATAAGTAAACAACAATATAAACAACAGTAACGACAATACTATATAGAGTGAAGCCGGTTAGAATGAAGCTTTTTAGTTTATTTGACATGGGATTACCTTTATTTAATGTTACGGGTTAAATGAGCGATTAAAGCTTTTTGTTGATCTTCAGTGATCCCTTGCAAGCTTACATCATCATACGCTCGTGCTTCGAGACCTAAGCCGCCATGGTCAAATATAACGTCTAGATAGCTAACGTTAAATTTTTGGCAGAATGCTTCAGCACTTGCACGACGTGCGAAGGTCTCAACGACTACGTAATTAGGTGCTTTATTCATGGTAATTCCCTTCAAGTGTTGTTGATCTAGATACTAATTTTAGGCAATTTCAAGCACAATACAATAGGTGTTTACCCTTAGTTTAATAAATATATTCACAATGCAATTGCTTAATGCTTACAGTATTTAACGGCTCATTTTAGGCAATGTATACTAGGATAAACCCTAAGTATCTAAAGTATTTCATATAGTGAAATATTGTCGATACCTTGTGAGTCCTATATATTTCCCTATGCTTTATTGTCCTATATAGGATCCTTCATAGCCTCATACACTCACTCACTGGAGCACCTTCAAAGCACCTTCGGAGTGAATACTTACTAACTTAGCTCCGAAGTGAACACTCACTAACCTCAATAGGGGGGCATGGGTGACCTTCAAAGAATTCTTTAACGGAACCCACAGAGATTCCTAAAAAGAAAAAACAAGCAATAGCTCAAAAGTAACTAAAAAGCAAGAAAAGTTACCTCTAACGTGACAAAAGAGAATACCTTTAGAATCAACAGTTTAGTAACGACTCTGTCCCCATTAAAGTTATACGGATAAGTTAAGTGAAAGTGTATGTCGGAGATGCCCACCCGAAGGGCTGTCTAAGATGTCCTAGGTGTGCTCCCCGAAGGGGCTAAGACATCCTAAAATATATCTTACAAAGGTATTGACAAAGAGACAAAGAAGTGTTATAATAGTATCTAAGGAGAATCTTGTCAGTTAAAACACTAAGGATGTTTTACTTAGATGAAAAGCACTAAGGGTGTTTTATCTTATTTTGTTATAACTAACTAAGTTAAACAACCTAAGAAAAACAACTAATAAAGAAATACTCCCTTAAGTTAACTTTAAAGTATAGTAGGGCTGTTCAAAAAAAGAACAACAACCTGAAAGGTGTCATGTCTGATATTGTCTTAAAACCTAAACCTAAGATGGGTCGTCCTCGTAAAGAGGATTTGAAAAAAGCTAAACTACCAATGGGTCGTCCAAAGAACGATACTGGTCGATTAGCAGAATTTAAACAAAGACTCTTAGGAACATCAGGCAGTGCTGTCATCGAGAAGATTATCCAGATAGGTCAAAATGATGACCATCCCGGACAAATGGCTGCACTGAAGATGGCGATGGATAGAATCCTACCATTGTCCATGTTTGAGAAAGACGCTAAAGGACAACGCAGTGCCATCCAGATTAATATCACTGGCATTGGTGAAGCAAAGATTGAGACTGCTTCTGATTATGTTGATGAAGTGGTAGACGTAGATGACCCCGAAGGGGCTTCGGTTTGAAACTTGATTTTGAACTACTGCCTTGGCAGCAAGAGGTCTACAAAGATCTTACACGATTTAAAGTCATTGTTGCTGGACGAAGGTGTGGTAAGTCAAGATTGTCTGCAATCAGTTTGATTGTTGAAGGTTTAAAGTGTCCTAAAGGTTCTGCGGTAATGTACGTAGCTCCGACGCAAGGACAAGCAAGACAGATTATTTGGGATGTCTTGATGGATTTAGGAAGGGAAGTAATTGCTTCAAGTCACGTCAACAACATGGACATTACCTTGGTTAATGGGGCTAAGATTTATGTCAGAGGAAGTGATCGCCCAGATACTCTTCGAGGGGTTAGTCTTACATATTTGGTCCTTGATGAAGTGGCAGACATTAAGAGCGAAACTTGGGAGAAGGTCTTACGTGCTGCACTCTCAGACAAAAAAGGGTCTGCTTTATTTATAGGCACACCGAAGGGACGTAACTGGTTTTACGATATGTATAACCTAGGTCTTGAACAAGAAGACAAAGATTGGAAGTCTTGGCACTTCACCACCAAGGATAATCCACTGATTGATCCTGATGAGATTGAAGGTGCAAGAAAGAGTTTAAGTTCTTTTGCATTTAAGCAAGAGTATGAAGCTAGTTTTGATAATGCTGGTACAGACGTATTTAAAGAAGCTTGGCTCAAATATGGAGAAGAACCTAGTTATGGATCATATTACATCGCTATTGACTTGGCTGGCTTTGAAAACATCAACAATTCGTCAGAACGTAAAAAGCGTTTGGACAAAACTGCAATCGCTGTGGTTAAAGTTGACGATGAAGGTGAATGGTTTGTTCACAAAATAGAAACTGGTAGATGGGATATTCAAGACACTGCCAGACGCATTCTAAAGAACATAGCAGAGTTTAAACCATTAGCAGTAGGAATAGAGCGAGGAAGTCTTAAAAACGCTGTGTTGCCTTATCTAAGCGATTTGATGAGGTCTAACAATGTGTATTGTCATATTCAAGACTTAACACATGGTAATAAGAAAAAGACTGAACGTGTGATATGGGCTTTACAAGGACGTTTTGAGCATGGTAAGGTTGTTCTGAATGAAGACGAAGACTGGTCTGATTTTAAAGATGAGTTCCTCATGTTCCCAACACCACAAGTGCATGATGACTTGATTGACGCTTTAAGTTACATTGATCAACTAGCGGTTACATCTTATTTTGCAGATGATGACTCCGATGAATACGAACCTTTGGATATGATAAGTGGATACTAATTTAGACGGCTGCCCTATTGCCTTAACTGACAATAGAATAAATATTAAGAATCACCTTAAAGCAATTGAAGAAGCTGCTTTAGGACCTGCAAATCCATTAGAGAGAAATGATGATTTTTGGACTAAGAAAGCAGTTCTTTGGGGTATATCCGAGGGTGATGCTCGTGGTCGTCTATGTAACAATTGCGAATATTATTTTGATAACCCCGATATTCGAGACTGCATTGCCAATGGTCCTGCAAACGATATCAAAGCTTCAGCACTACCGCTAACACCTGCTTGGGCTGACATTGAAGAGCACCCAGTAGGTTACTGCACTATGTGGGATATTACTTGCTCACCTATTCGCACTTGTGATGAACAAGAAATTTTTGAGCGTCCTCTAGTCGAGGAAGATACAACTTCGGAAGACAATCCTATTCTGGACTATAAAGACCCCTTCAAATCAACATTGGAAGACTAATACATGAGTGATCCGTTAATCGACGAAAATATCGATAAGAATGAATTTGTAGACGAGACAGATGCTGACAAAGAGTTAGTTGGTTTTGTTCTTGACCATTGTAATGAGTGGAGAGACCATCGTGATGTAAACTTTGTTATCTACTGGCAAGAGTATGAGCGTCTCTTCCGTGGTATCTGGGATCCATCAGATAAGACTCGTGACTCTGAGCGTTCACAGTTAGTTACTCCAGCTATGGCTCAAGCAGTTGAGTCTAAGCAAGCTGAGATTTCTGAAGCTATCTTTGGTCGTGGTGATTGGTTTGACATCGAAGATGACATTAATGATGCAGATCCTACAGATGTGCAATTTATGCGTCGTCAGATGCACGAAGATTTCCGTCGTAGCAAGATTAAAAAATCTATTGACAATATTATTCTCCTAGGCGAGATGTATGGTACAGGTATTGGTGAGATTGTTATTGAAGAACAAACAGTCCTAGCTCCTGCTACTCAGCCTATCCCCGGAGCTAACATGGCTGCTATTGGGACAATGGAGAAGACACAGTTCATGGTTGGCTTGAATGCTATCAACCCACGTAACTTCCTCATTGATCCTAATGCCGAGACTGTAGATGAGTCTCTTGGTGTGGCAATTGAAGAGTATATGTCTTACTACACCATCGTACAAGGTATTGAAAAAGGTATCTATCGTAAGGTTGATGTAGTTCCTAGTTATCGTTCCACGAAGCTAGAAGCTGTGCAAGAACAAGTTATCTCTCGTTCTGACAAGATTCCAGTCATTCGCTACTATGGTTTGATTCCACGTGCAATGCTAAATGGATTGGAAGAAGCTGAAGCAGCAACTGAAGAACTCTTCCCAGAAGATAGTGCTGCTGATGAATACTCAGACATGGTTGAAGCTGTGGTTGTTATTGCTGATAACCAGTATCTACTCAAAGCAGAAGAGTCTCCTTACATGATGAAGGATCGTCCTGTAGTTGCTTATCAGGCTGATTCTATGCCGGGTCGTTTCTGGGGTCGTGGAACTATCGAGAAGGGCTACAATATGCAAAAAGCCCTTGACGCACAGATTCGTAGCCACCTAGACTCTTTAGCACTGACAACAGCACCAATGATGGCTATGGACGCTACACGTCTACCACGTGGTGCTAAGTATGAAGTACGTCCGGGTAAAAACTTCCTTGTAAATGGTAATCCTACTGAAATTATGATGCCGTTCAAGTTTGGTTCTACTGATAATGGCAATATGCAGACTGCTACAGCATTCCAACAGATGCTTTTAGCTGCTACAGGTACTTTAGATAGTTCATCTATGCCTAATTCAGTCGCTGGTGGTGAAGCCTCTGGTGCTGGTTTGTCCATGGCTTTGTCTGGTTTGATGAAGAAGAACAAACGTGCTCTCATTAATTTCCAAGAAGACTTCCTGATTCCGTTCATTGAACGTGCTGCATGGAGATTTATGCAGTTTGATCCTGAGCGTTACCCAGTCAAAGACTTTAAGTTTATGCCTGTATCAACAATGGGTATGGTTGCACGTGAGTATGAACAGCAACAAATGGTTGGTTTAATGCAGACTCTTGGACCTAATAGCCCAATTACCCCTGTATTGCTCCAAGGTATTGTTCAATCTAGTTCACTTTCCAATCGTGAAGACATCATTGCTCAGTTACAGAAGATGTCACAGCCTGATCCACAAGCTCAACAACGTGCAATGCAAGAAGATCAGCTTAAAAATGGTCTGGTTGAGGCTCAAATCAACTACTATAACTCACAATCTGGCAAAAACATGGCTGATGCTCAACAGATTCAAGTTGAAACTCAATTAATGCCTCAAGAAGCAGAGGCTAAGATGATTGGCAACATCTCTCGTGGCTCAAAAGATCCATCGGACTTTGATAAGCGAGTTAAAGTTGCTGAATTGGCACTTAAAGAGCAAGATATTAAGTCCAATGAGCGTATTAGTGTAATGCAAATGCAACGCACTAAGGTAATATAACAAAATAAGTTGTAAAGTACTTGACAATTGGTTGAATTTGTGTTAAAATAGTGGTATTGCAAGAACTATTAACACATTTCTCCACTTGTTAAGGAAAAAGAAATGAATAAAGAATTACAGGATTATTACGAGAATAGATTCTCCATGATGGCTACAAAAGGATGGAATGACCTCCTTGAAGACCTAGAAATCATGATTGAAGCAACAAATACACTAGCTGGTGTAGACACAGAGCAGCAACTGCATTTTAAAAAAGGTGAAATGTCAATCCTTAACTGGATCAAGAACCTTCGAGATGCCTCTGCTGAAGTCTATGACCAACTACAGCAAGAACAGAAAGAATTAGAGTATGCCTAGACGTCTGTATGAGTTTAAGTGTGCTAAAGATCATATCACTGAGCAACTCGTTGATGAAACGATAAAAGTTTCTCAGTGCCGTGAGTGTGACGAGATGGCAACTCGTATCATTTCTCCCACTGGCATCTATTTAGAGCCGTACAGTGGGCTATATGTCGGTGCTTATGACCGATGGACTAGGGTTAGAGAACAAAAACTCCGACTAGAGAAGAAACAAAATGCCGAACATGGCTCATAAGTGGTGATCGTTACCACCGAGTTATTTTAAAAACATCCTACAATCTTTACGACAGGAAAACACATGGCTGAATTAATTGAACAGCAAGATGACCAAGGCAGTATTGCAAGCTTAGACCAATCCATTACTGAGGCAACCGACACAAGTTCGGAAATTGCACCAGAAGGACAAACAACTGAAACTGTAATTCCTGATAAGTATAAAGGTAAATCCTTTGACGAAATCATGAAGATGCACCAAGAAGCTGAAAAGCTAATTGGACGACAGGCTCAGGAAGTTGGTGAAGTTCGTAAACTAGCTGATGAGTTAATCAAGCAACAACTCAATACCAATAAGCAAGACACGCAGCCACGTGTAGAAGATAACGAGATAGATTACTTTGCTGATCCCGATAAGGCAGTAAATCGTGCAGTAGAAAACAATCCGGTTGTTAAGCAGTTAAGAGAGCAATCGGAAATGGCAGCGAAACAGCACGTTGTAGCGACCCTACAACAGCAGTATCCTGACTATTTAAACATTGTTCAAACTGAAGATTTTGCTAACTGGGTTAAGTCCTCGAAGGTACGGACTAATTTGTTAATTGACGCTGAGAATTATAATTTAGACGCTGCTCAAGAGTTGCTGGAAACATATACAGCACTTAGAGGTATCAAAGCACAGAATGCTCAAAAAGCTGATGCTGCTTTAGTCGAAGATGCTAAGACTACACGTTCACAAACACTTAGATCTGCTGCTGTTCAGAAGGGCGGTACTGGGGAAGTAGGCAAACCAGTTTATAAACGTGTCGATTTAATTCGTTTAAGAATGACAGATCCTAACAGGTATAATGATATGCAAGATGAAATTCATGCTGCTTATGCCGAAGGACGTGTCCGTTAATTTAATTTTAGGAGATTTTTAAAATGGCTTTAGGTACAGATCATCAAACAAAAACAACTGCTGATAAGTTTATCCCAGAGATTTGGTCAGACGAAGTAGTTGCAACTTACAAAAAGAACTTAGTTCTCGCAAACCTCATCAAAAAATTGTCTTTCAAAGGCAAAAAAGGTGACACACTCCATATCCCTAAACCGGGTCGTGGTTCCGCTAACGCAAAAGCTGCTTCTACTCAAGTAACATTGAACACAGACACAGCAACTGAAATAAACGTATTGATTGATAAGCATTTTGAGTATTCAATCTTGATCGAAGACATCGTTGATGTACAGTCTTTGGCTTCTATGCGTCAATTCTACACTGATGACGCTGGTTACGCTTTGGCTCGTCAAGTAGATACATCTTTGATCCAATTAGGTCGTGGTGTTAATGGCGGTGCAGGTACTGCTGCTTATGACACAGCTTATTTAGGTTCAAATGGTACAACTGCTTATGTTGCAGCTTCTAACAACGAAGCAGCTTTAACTGACGCAGCTATCCGTCGTTCAATCCAGCGTTTGGATGACAACGATGTTCCAATGGATGGTCGCTTTTTGATTGTTCCTCCATCAACACGTAACACATTAATGGGTATTGCTCGTTTCACTGAGCAAGCATTCGTTGGTGAAGTTGGTGGTGGTAACACAATCCGTTCAGGCGAAATTGGTAACGTATATGGTATTCCAGTATTCGTTTCTACTAACGCTGATACAACATCAGGTTCAGGTGCTGCTCGTATTGCATTG
>Ga0209087_1000209_pt1 | contig 37997 bp, 59 predicted proteins | sample S_130805_EF_Meta_FD_187321 | JGI IMG/M metagenome (GOLD analysis project Ga0209087, IMG submission 187321) | Freshwater microbial communities from Lake Simoncouche, Canada to study carbon cycling - S_130805_EF_MetaG (SPAdes) (version 2) | ecosystem: Environmental > Aquatic > Freshwater > Lake ... | reverse complement strand
TACCGCTCGCCCACGCTCACCGCCGAGGAGCGGGAGGCGATCAACTGGGTGCTCGGAGACGTGGCCGACATCACCGGGCCTGTGGAGGACACGTTGCGGGGGCTGCTTGAGCGAACGAAGTGAGAACGCCAGCGATCAGCGGCCCGCGACCGCTGACTTACTATTTCGGCAGACGGCATCGCGGGTCCGTTGCATCGCGTGGTTATCCCGATTGCACCTTTAGGAGAACGACATGACGAACGTCGAGAAGCATCTTGCAAGGCTTGGCTTGAAGGTCCGCGACCGCGTGACCGGCATGGAAGGCGTGATCACCGGGGTGAACTTTGACCTCTACGGGTGCATCCAAGCCATCCTGCATCCGGGCATGGACAAGGACGGAAAGGTCCGCGACACGCTATGGTTCGACATTGCACGGCTCGAAACCATCGACGAGAAGCCGGTGATGAGTCGGCCAGACTTCGACGCCGGGCCGGTGGCATAGGGACTCAAGGGGCCGGGCGAAAAGCCTGCGTTCTTGAGGGGATAACACGCAGGATCAGGAGCATCGCATGAGTGATTCAACTACACCGCAGGACTCGGCAGCGATGCCTCCTGCATCCGCTGGTTCTCACGTTGAACTGCACCGCGCCGTCCGCGCGTTGCTGGACGGCGTGAACGCCCGCTACGCCAAGAACCCGCGAGAGTGGACTTGCCCGCACATGCAGGCGCTGGACGACATGACACAATCGGAGCCGCAGCCCACGCTCACCGACGAGGAGCGGGAGGCATTTAAGTTGGCCTCTGAATGGTGCCGTGCATACGGCGGTGCCGTGTACGACGCGGGCCATGCTATTGAGCGATTCTTGGAGCGGACGAAATGAGACGCTGAAGTTCTGTGGACGAGCGAGACAATCAATGCTTGGGGATGTAGTTCAGTGGTAGAACGCGAAATTAAGCCCCGCGACAGCGCTGGGTGTACTTCCCTTTTCAGGCGTGAACCCCGGTTCGACTCCGGGCATCCCCATTTTTCATCCACAGAACGATGCGATCTGCGGCGCAGTCCGCAGCATCGCGTGGTTATGCTAGGCCAAACGGAGGGCGATATGTTGAGGGGCACATACAAGGCGAATAAGTTCGTTGGAGAAACCGAAAGTCAAGCCGTCGATGTTTTTTTGGCTGAGATCATTGAAGTCTGCCGCAAGCATGGGATGTCGATCTCTCACGAGGACGGGCAAGGCGCTTTTCAAGTCGTGCGGTTCAACGATTCGGATTCCGATTGGCTGATGTTTGCCGCGAACAAGACAGAGACGGCATAACACGCAGGATCAATGGCCGCGACGAAAGGATTCACTATGCCAAGACGGGTAAAGGAGCGGTCCATTGCATCCGCTGGTTATGGGCGTCCGCACTTCATTCGACGCCAGAAGCTTTGCGAGCTGTCGTCTGGAATGCGTGAACGTGCTGAGTGGGCCAGGGCGACCGCGGTAGAGAATCCGGCGTCGGTTGACGTTGACGACGAAATGCTTCCGTGGGTCTACAACGAAGCCGAAGGGATGTGGTTTAGTTTCGACGGCAACTATTCGGCGTTGAGCCCAGCTGAGAAGTGGGAACGGAAGGTGGAGCGCGATGCAAAGCTGGCCGACGAGGAAGCCGCCTACCAACGCTGGAGCGCCATTCGGCAGCAAGTGCTTGAACGCGATGGGCACACCTGTCAGCTTTGCGGGTTTGTGGCGACATCGAACCTGCACATTCACCACATCCTAAAGCGGACAGATGGCGGAACGGATCACCTCGACAACTTGCTCACGCTTTGTCCGTCTTGCCACAGCAAGGCGGATCGGAAGTTCTACAACCCCGACTGGACTCAGCCCCCGGTCGAATAAACCCATAACCAGTGTTTATGCTGACCCGCATAATCGCGGCCCCTGCTGCATAACACCCCGCCGAATCGGCGCCGCACGGCCGCGAGGCGCGAAACCGGGTGATTATCGTGACCCGCATATCACGCCGAGCGTTGCCGGCTCGCGCGCTTCGACGCCGGCTCGTCTCTGGTAAGCCGGTCGAGCGTGATGCCTAGGGCGTCGGCGATGGCTCGGGCGGTCGAGACCTTTGGATCTTTCAAGGTGTAGAAGACCGTCCGCGACAGGCCGGCACGCTCCGCGAGTTCGTCGAGGTGGATTCCTCGCCGCTTTGCCATCGCCTCGACCCGAAGGAATAGGGCCGACGCCTCCCGCGTCCGCGGCCTCCCGCCAGGGTGTCTATCGCGTGGGCTGGGCATGACGAGTTCCATCCCGTCGAGGTTACCCCGGTTTCCCCGGGCTTTCCTCGTTGGCGTCCCCGGACAGGATCGCAACGGTTGACAGTGGCGGGGGCAGGAGCGAACCCTACATAGGCGGATCGACCGGCACGACCGGCACGACCAGAACCCCAGCACGGAAGGACAAACACCGCACGGATGCGTGACCTATAACCCACAAGGGAGGGCACGCGATGAGACTCGACGACTTTCTGAACCAGATTTACGTTCCGCTGAAACTTCGCGGCCGCAGCCAGGAATCGATCCGGCTTCTTCGGCATGCGATCACCCAGTTCTCGCGGTGGCTCGGTCGCCCGGCGGTGCTCGAGGATTGCGACGACCTGGTGGTGAGCCAGTTTCTTGCGAAGCGCGGCGAGAAGCTCGCCCCGGAGTCGGTAGCCCGCGAGCGGTCGGGGCTTCTGGCGATCTGGAATCTGGCCCAGGCTCGCGGCATGGTGCGGCTCCGGCCTTGCGTCTCGACCGAGCTCGTGCCCGAGCGGACGCCGCGGGCACTGACCGAGGAGGAGCTCGCGCGGCTCTTCGCCGTGGCGGAACGGAGCACTGGCTGGGTCGGGCCGGTTCCGGCGAAGGTGTTTTTCCCGACGCTTATAGCGGTGCTCTTCTACTCCGGCGAGCGCATCACGGCGACGCTGTCGATCGCCCGAGACAGGTATCGGCGGCCGTGGCTGATCGTGCCGCCGCACACCCGGAAGGGGAAGAAACGCGAGCGAATCTATGAGCTCCCGCCGTGGGTGTGCGACATGCTCGACGAGATGCTGAGTTATCACCGGGCCGAGCGGGTGTTTTTCTGGGGCGCGACGATGACCGCGCTCCGGAAACGCTGGAAGACGCTCACGCGGCGGGCCGGGCTCGGCGACGGGCGGGATGTTCAGTTTCACGTTCTCAGGCGTAGCACCGCCTCACATCTGGACGCTGCCGGCGGGGATGCCACGGCATACATGGGACACAGCAGCGACACCGTGACCAGGCGGAGCTATTTGGACGTTCGGATCACGGGAGCCAAGAAGCCGAAGGCTTGGGAGTTGCTCCCGACGATCAGGCCCGGCGACAATCCGGGGCCGGTCGCAAAATCGCCCGTGGCGCGGTAGGTTGAGGCCCCCAATCGGAGGACACCATGCGAATGATCGCCGCGGTTGTGGCCGTCTTGCTGCTCGGGCAGATGACGGCGGAGGATCGAGCCGAGCGGCTCGCGAAGATGGCACAGCGGATCGACGTGCAGGCGGCCGCCGGTGAGGTCGGGGAGTGGCAGAACGTGCTGCGGTATGCCCTCGGCAACCGCGACGCCGATTTGGCGAAGAAAGCCCGCGAGGGCGTGAAGAATGCCAAGCGCGACCTGACGCGTGCAAAGGCGAAGAGCCAGCGCGACTACATGGAGCGAGCGAATCGCGTCACCGAAGACCAGGGCAGGCTGGAGGGCGAGCGGCAGGATCGGACGCCGGATCACGGCCTTTCGCCGGGCGAGTATTTCCTGGAGCGAATCCGGCACGCCGGGCCGCTGCTGATCGGGGGCGTCGCTCTCCAGGAGAACGAGATCGGGCACCCGGAGGTCACGGTTTGCGTTGGGAACTTGACCGACCGCACGATCGAAGCCTTCGACGTGGAGGTTGAGTGCTGGAACGCGTTCGATGAGCCGATGGCCGTGCTCGGCCGAAACGAGTTTGGGGCGACCAGCCAGGAGCCGATCCGCGAATCGGAGGTCACGACGGCGACGTGGATGATCCCGCTCCGGGAGAACACCGCGAAGGTGGCCGTCCGGGTGGTCCGCGTGAAACCCGCCTACGGGAACGTGTGGGAGCAGACCCGCGAGGAAGCAGAGCGGGCGCCGGGGGCGATCGTCACGGCGAAAATGCGGCGGTGAGCCGCTACCGTCACCCGACGACCCGTAGCCCTGCCGGCAGATAGCACGTCTCGCGGATCGCCTCGACGAACGCGGCCGACGGGGCCATCGCTTCCTCGACGGTCAGCAGCCGGTCGCCCGGGGCCAGGGCCAGCGGGCCCGGCCGCGAGTAGGGCGAGCGGTCATACCATCGCCTGGTTCGCATCACGACCCCGTAGAACGCGAGGTACACGTTGGCGGCCCTGGTATACCAAAACGGGTCTAGGGGCAAATCTGGAGTTCGCGAGAGCGTCGCGATGGCCATCGTCTCGCATTCCCGCTCCATCGCGAGGATCAGCCCGACCGCGGCCCGCAGCTGCTCGGGCGTCATTTCCACGACCCCGGCCAGCCACGCGTCGAATGCCTGTTGTGGGCACGCGCCGCCGGCAAGCTTGGCCGTCCATGCCGACGTTGCCGCCTGCGATTGCCGGAAGTGCATGTATTCGTGGAGGAACACCGACAGCCAGACCTCGGTGCTCCCGCCGGTCGCGACGACGAACTCCGCCTGGTCCTCATCGAAGTAGCCGCCGACCGGGGAGCCGTGGCAGTCGGCTTGCTCTGCGTCCACCAGCCGCACCTCGATCTCCGCCTCCTCGAGCTCGGCGATGACCGTCTCGATCCACGCGCAGGTTTCCGGCGGCAGGTCGCGGACGGCGGCGGGCATGGTGTCACCTCCGGGGGAGTTTGAAAAACGCGATCACCGCCACGAAGACGATGTTGGCCGAGTAGTTGACGATCAACGGCCATTCGCTCATCGGGGCCACGTAGGCCAGCGTGAGGATCTCGCCGATCCCCCACATGCCCAGGAAGCCCCACGAGATTCCGGCCGACGACCGGGTGCGCCACGACTGCACGGCCTGCGGCAGACCGCAGAACGCGAGGAGCGCGGCCCCGGCCCAGCCGATCGACTCCTGGACGGTGGCGGTGGTGAGCGGCTCGATCATGCCGTTTGCCTCTCCGGGCGCGGGTGGATGCCGGCCAGACCGACCACGGCTTCGAGCCCCCGCCAGAACCCGAGCATGGAGAGCGTGGGATTCAGCCAATCGGACATCACGCAGAAATCGGTGGCGAAGGGGCTGGAGTGGTGCGCGGCGTGCCCGTCGGGCGACGACAGCACCCCGAGGAGCTGGAGCCCGCGGATCGGTCGGGAGCACCGCTGGTGGGCCCACCCGTGGATTTCGTTGGCCTGGGTGGCGAACGCCGCGACCAGGGCTAGCCAGTGCTGCCCGAGGGCCAGGGCCGCGCCGGCGATGGCGGCCGTCGGCAGGACGGTCGTCCAGTTGCGGGTCCAGTAGCCGCCCTGGAGGAACGCCCGGGGCTCCGAATGGTGGCGGATGTTGGGCGCGACGACATGCGGGCCCAGGATCGGCCAGGCGGGGTTCCCGTAGCGGTCTTCCCACCAGTGCACGATCCCGGTGGCCAGGTCGGCTGCCAGCCATGCGGACAGGATGTAGGCGGCGATCATGCGGCTCTCCCCGTGTAGGCCGTCCAGGCGCTGAGCACGCGGCGGCGGAGCTCCTCGACCGTGCCGTCGTTCGTGATGACGGCGTCGCAATCCTCCGGGCCGATCTGGTGGTCGCTCTTGTGCGAGCCGCGCCCGAGCCCCGGCCGGTCGATCCACCACACCTCCCCGCCGCGGTCCCGGACGGCCGCGACCTCGTTGGGGAATCGGGTGCCGCAGATCGCGAACACGTCGGCCCAGCGCGACGCCTGGAGCCGGTCGATGCGGAGCATCGTCAGCCGCACCCACAGGTCGGGATGCACGAGCTCGCGGCCCCATTCCGTGCCCAGCGTGCGGAGCAGCTGTCGCGGCACGAGCTCGAGGCCCCCGGCCGGGATGCCGGTCTCTTTCTGGGTCCGGTCGCGGAGCAGATCTTCGTCGATGTCGAACATCGCCGCGATCCCGCGATAGATGGGATCGGCCCATTGGATGTGCCGCGCCCCCGGCACGAGCGATGCCGCGAGCGTCTTTCCGGAGCCGATCGAGCCGGCGAGTCCTACGATCCGCATGCCGCGGTCTCCTTCATCGTGTCGAGCCATCGCTTCAAGTCCCAGAACTCGTAGAACACGGGCCGCCCGAGCGACAGGAACAGCCGCACCTCCGCATCGGCCCCGCTGGATTCGTGCTGGCGGTAGTCGATCACGGCGTCGGTGGCCGTCAGCCGCAGACAGGCATCGCAGCGGAGGATGATCTCGTTGTCGTAGTCGACCCAATCGCGGTAGGGCCGCGGGTTGTGCAGGTGCTGGAAGTGGCTCCAGAGCGGCGCGATAGGGATCACGCCCAGGTCATAGAGGCAGTCCCACATCCGCATCTGGAACCGCGTGTTGATCGCGGCGTCGCCCTTGGTGTAGGGGCTCGCGATGTAGACCCATGGGCGGCTCATGACTGCCTCACCTTCCCGCCGGCGATGCGGAAGTTCTCCACGTCGAACTGGCCGTCGGAATCGGTTCTGACGATCGCGGCGCCGTGGTTCCACTTGTTCAGCCTCGCGTAGTCCGGATGCAGATCGCAGAGGCACCCGGTGCTCCAGCAAAACACCTCCCGGCCCCACATGTCGGGTTCGCAGTGGCCGCTGGTGCGGTGGCCGTGGCCTTCGAGCACGGTATGGTGGAGCCGCAGGAATGCCCCCCGGGCCTGGTTGACCGGCGCGGAGATTCCGCTGCCCTTTTCATGGCCATGCAAGAGCGGGAGTTTGCCGGCAAGGATCGGCCGCTTGTCGCCGACCAGGGCGATGCCGTGGCGGTCGAGCTGGAGCCAGTTGTCGAGGCCCATGATGGGGTCGTCGGAAATCTCCGGGGCGTGCTGGTGGAGCCACAAGTCCCACCTCTCTTCATGGTTGCCCTTTTTCAGCACGATCGGGATATCGGGAAACTCCTGCCGCAGCCACGCGAGCATCTGCCGCTGGGCCTCAACCTCCGCCTTGAAGTTCCGCTTTGCCGGGTTCTTGTCCCACCGCGAGATCGAATAGAAATCGCCGATGTCGCCGTTGAGCACCAGGGCGTCGATCCGCGACTCCTTGCAGTGCTCGACCGCCAGCCGTAGGGCGGCCTCGTCGTGGTAGGGCACATGGATGTCGGATAGCACGCCGATCGCTCCCGTCACTTCGAGCACGTAGGGCTCCCACGGCTCGGCGCGGCTCGCGGGCATCGCCTCGACGGGGGCGTTGCGTTGCGGTCGCATCGTGCCGCTGCCAGACGACATGATCGCTTTGCGGTTCTTCTTGCCCTGGAGGCCCAGGTGATAGCGAATCCGCATGTAGGCTTGCTCCAGCGTGATTGCGCCGTTGGCCTCCGCCTGCAATCGCCGGCCGAGCGTCCGCGCCGGGGCGTCGGGGTGGAGCTCGACCAGCCGGCGGGCGATCTTCGTGATCTCGTCGCCGGCTGTTTTTCCTTTGACTGACATGCTGCCTCCCTGCGTCAGTTTGGGCCCTACGGTTTCACGATATTCGCGGTGAGCAACTTCGAAAACGGGAGAATCGCGTGGCGTGCCTTCATTGGTTTTGTGTGGTTTCTGTGGGCTCGGATGCCGTGGATCCAGGGGGCATTCCGAGCCACTTCTCCCCGACTTTGTTCAGCAGGGCCTGCCGCTTGTCGCACCCGCAGGGGCCGCCCACGATTGCCTCGACGCGGTCCTTCGTGATTCCGACCGCGGCGAGGCCGGCGGCAGCCAGGTCGCCGAGGCCGGGGCCTGGCTGCACGCTGCACAGGCGGCGAATCGGCGGCTTTGCGCCGCACAGACGAAACCCGCACCGCCGGCACGTCCCGCATTCCGCGTCGTAGGCGAAGTCGCAGTCCGTCACCATTGCCAAGTTATGCCTACGGTGACGTTGAAAAAGGCTTTGTAGGTGGGCAGGGACCCGCAGTTGACTGGCCCGCCAAATGGATTGTAGAGGTCACTATCAAAGCCGTTTCCGGTATGCGCTGCCGTGAGTGTTTCCGAGGCCGTTGACCCATACTCCAATGCGCAAAGCGTTGATGTTAGCGATACCTCCATGTCGTATCGCTGGAAGCAAGGAAATCCAACGTCGCAAAACTTCATATACAATCGCGAGTTATAGAGCCCGCCTTCCGTCGCGCACCTGATTTCATAGACAACTTTCGTGCCGTCTGCCAGCGTCGTGCTATACATGAAATAGTCAGCAAGGTTCTTGCCGGCGTATGACAAGACATACGTTCCGCCCACTTGCGCAGCCGCACCTGCCGCCGTGCAGCTACCAACGCTACCGCTTGCAAGGCTTCCAAGCGTCACCGCTGCTGTCACGGTCAGCGGGGCATAGCCGTATGGGTCAGCGCATGTGCAGGCCTTTGGCGGGCAGCAGCAGTCCGTGTGGGTCGCCAGGGACGAGCCAACCTTGAGCAGCGACGACCCTTGCTTGATCAGCGGCACAGTGACACCTACGGGCAGGAGGTTGTCGTGATCGTCACGTCAGTTGGGTCTGGCGAATCAATGAACGTGCTAATCTTCTTTCGCGTGAACACGAGGCCCGAGCCCATAAGAGACACGCCAGTAATCACGTCGAGCTGCGTCGGCTCGGCCCAGACGAGATACCAGTACCCATTCGCCCCGCGGGCGACCTCGACCCACCGGCCGGACGGAACGGTAACCATCTTGTTTACGCAGTTGTCTAGCGTGGCCGACGATGTCGTCTCGCTGGGCGGCGTTCCGGCTTCCCAAAGGGCAATCGTCGCCGTCGTGTCCTTCGTCCAGGTCGTCGTCGTCTTCCCGAGACGCAACGAATCACCGCCTTCGCCCATGCGCACGGCACACCACTTCGTCCCCGTGCCGCTCGGCTTGTAGAGAATCCTCGCGGAGCCGCTGCCACCCGACGTTAGCTGCGTCCGGTCCGAGTTCTTCACGTCGCAAAAACCGTGCGCCGCATCGACGACATCAATCTGCACCTGGCACACGCCCGAGATCCACGCCCGGCCGACCTTCCCGTTGGCGATCGGCTCCAGGCAGATCAGGAACTTCCCTTTGTGGTCGGCGGTCGTTGGCGTTACCCCGGTGAACGCGACCTGATTCTGGAACGACGCGAGCGCGGCCGACGGCGTGAAAATCACCCCGCTGATCCCGAGCACGCCGAACCGCGAGACGGTGGACCCGCTGGAGTTCTTGACGAGCACGATGTCGGCCTGGCGGAACTGCTGCGGGCCGTTTGCCGGCAGCGTCGCGCCACCCTGCCGGTGGGCCTCCGCGGCATCCAGGCACGCGTTCCAGGCCGCGGCCGGGATTTGCAGCTTGTCGCCGCTCGATGCGCGTTTGAATGGATCGCCGGCCATGGTCAGAGCCCCAGGAGCGTGAAGTCGGCCGACTCATAGACTCGCTCGACATAGGCCGCGATGGGCCGCTTGACGAGCGCGTTTGCCGAGGTGTCCTCCGCGTCCGCGAATCGCACCCAGAGGTATTCCCAGCCCTTTTTCGCCGAGACCGTGATGCCGCCGCCGATCGATAGGCTGGAGACGTTCGGGCTGGCCGCGAACTTGAACGCGATCTCCCAATCGTCGATGCCCGTCTTCGTGCCGCTCGCGCCCAGGAACAGCACCTCACCAGCCGCGAACCCGCGGAACGCGGCGTTGTTGGTCTTCCCGGTGCAGTTGAAGAGGTTCATCTTGTACGTGCCCGTGACCACGGAGCCCTGCACCCTGTATGTCTCGGTGAAGTTGAACACGGGCACGGTGACATCGGTGCCGTCGACCGAGTCGCCATTTACCCCGATCGCACCGTAGAAGTCTGGCGCCGTGGCTCCTGAAGGAGCATGGCGGCCGATGGTTTGCAGGGATTGCGTGATGTGAGCGGTGCCGCCGCCCGTCTCAAACGTGTATTGGCTTTCCCGGCGCGATTCATAGGGAACGGTGCAGGCCCAGACCCCGCCCCCGAGCGGCTCGGCCGACACCTCCATTCGGCGGAGGTCGTTGACCGTGGCAGGGGCTTCGGCGAGCAGCGCGTCAAGCACGTCGGCTTCGCTAGTCGTGCCCGTGACGATGTATTTGAGCTCGCCGGTCGAGATCAGACCGTCGGAGAATCGGCGCGAATCGAAGGCCTCGAAGATGCTGACGCTCATTGGAAGACGACTCCCGCTTGCTTGACGCCGTTGTCGATGCTTTTGAGCAGATCGGCCGAGCGTTCCGTGGCCTTGGCCGTGCGGTCGGCGAGCGAGCTCGAGCCAAGGCTTCGGGCCGCCAGCGCGTTGAAGGTGCCCTTGCTCTCGATCTTGGATTTCTCCTGCGAGAGCATCGCGGGGATCGCGACGCCGCTGCCGCGGGCGTCGGTGCGCTCCATTTGCTCGCGCTCTTTCTTGGCTTGCTCACGGGCCTTGTTGAACTCGCCGCGGGCGCCCTTGACCTTCCCCTCCGCTTCTTGACGCTGCCGCTGGAACTCCGCCTGGCGGCCGTCGTCCGCCCGCTGCTGGTCTTGCCCTAGGTTGGCTTGGGCGTCCTGCCGGTTTCGCTCGATCTCTGCCTTGCGGTTTTTGCGGCTCTCGTTTCGGTTCCCGATGACCGTATTTTGCTGGTCGTCGGCGGCTTTCCACTTGGCGTTGGTCTCGTTGTCGATCCGATTGATTTCCGCGTTGACGTTGATGTCTTTGTCGAAGAGCGCCTTCAACTGCACCCACGCTTTTTTGATGAATCCGATGGAGCTGGCCCAGGTTTTCGTGAGGACGTTGGTAAAGATGGCCCAGGTGTCGGCCAGGAAGTCGACGGTTTCCACCCAGCCGTTTTCCACCATCGCCCACGCGTCGATAAAGTAGCCGGCGGCGGTGAATGACGCGTTGCTCCAGACCTGGAAAAAGAAATCTTTCGCGTTGATCCAGAGTTGGTTGAGCGCGTTGACGCCCTTTTCCCACTGGAGTTTCAGCCCGAGCCACAGGATTTTCGCGGCCAGCTCGATATCGCCCGCCATGAGAGCGTCGGCGATTCCTTGGAATGCGGCGCTGGCGTCGTCCCACAGCGACATGAAAGCGTCGGACAGCCATTTCATGGCTTGCTCGCCGACGCCCGACGTGTAGAGCAGGTAGGCCCCGAGAGCCACGACTCCCGCGATGACCATCCCCATCGGCGTGAGGATAGCCGCAAGCACGGACCCGATCACGGCCATGGCGGTGGCGGCGATCGACGCCACGGTGGAGAGCACCCCGAACACGCTGCCGACGGTCGCGATGACCTTTCCGATGACGACGAGCGCCGTGCCGGCCGCGACGACGATGGAGGCGAACCGCGCGATCCCTTGAATGAGAACACGGTTCGCCCGCACCCACGCCGTGGCCCGCTCGACGACCCTGGCCAGGGCGCTCGGCCACCGCGAGAGCAGCGGCAGCACCGCCGACCCGACGGCGTCGCGGAACGCCTGCATGGCGTTTGACAGCCGCAGCAGCGCCCCAACGTAGGCTTGCACATTGCTGGCGTCGCGGCGGGTGGCGAACCGCCCCGACTCGACGGCCGAGCGTGCGAACGAATGGGCCATCGCCGCCAGCGGGGCGCTGACCGCGGCGCCCATGGCCGCGATCTTGGCACCCTGCCAGGCGACGCTATGACCGAAGTCTTTCAGCGCCACGCTGGCGTTGTGCAGCGGGCGGGAAATGCCGTCGCGGAGCGTAAGCTCGATGTAGGCCGCGCCCGCCCGAATCGCCGAAGATGACACGTCATGCCCTTTCGTCGAGGAAGATGGCCTTTAGGATCGTGATGGGGGCTTTGATCCGCGGTGCTGGTGTGGGGTCGGTGAAGGGGTTGAAGTCGTCGTCGGAATACGGCGACGGCTTGGTCTTGTGGTCGCGGTGAATGTTGGCCATCGTGCTGCACACCCGAGCCGTCCTCCGCCATTCGTCTCGTCTTCGTCCGTCTGCCATCCACGCCAGTTCCCGCATCGACAGCGGGCCCGGGTCTACCCCGACAACGCCGGCGAGCTGGTAGACGAGCTTCCACGCGTCGGCGGCGGTGAATCGAGGTCGATCGGGGCGTTGAGAATCTCCTCGAACCTCCGCTCGATCGCCGGATCGTTCAGCCGCACCACCGCCAGCTCGCTCGCCCGCTCCCGCAACTGCTTCGCTTTCTCCCACGCCGTCCGCGCCGCTGGGCGGCGGGACGGGTGGGAAATAGAAAAAAGCGACTCCGCGAGCGCCTCCTCGGCCGCCAAGAGCACATCCCCCGACATCGCCTGGCCGAACTGCTCGTCGGTCAGGTTCCGCGCGTCTGCCTCCGGCTTGCAGATCGCGTAGAGCACGTCCACGAACAGCACCACGTCGCCCATGAGCTTCCCCATGAGCGAGCCCTCGACGAACTCCATGAGGTCGACGGAGAGCAGCGTGCGGACTCGTTTGACCGTGTGGGTGCTGATCGCGAGCGACCAGACCCGGCCAGCGGTGTCGGTGAAGGTTTGCATGCTCAGCTCCCAGTTGAGGTGAACCAGGTCGGGGCGATGGCCACGCCAGAGTTGTCGAACGCCGGCGTGGGCTTGGCCGACACGTCGAACGTCAGGGCCCCTTCCAGCGGCTGACCGGCCTGGAAGTTGAACACTTCGCAGATCGCCCGGAGGCCCTGCGAGCCGGCCGTGGTGATCGGGCCGTCGAGCGCGAGCAGCTCGATCGACGCGCCGTTGAGGTAGCTGCCGAGGAGTGCCGTGTAGTCGGCATCCACGGCCACCGCCCGCAGCTGGAAGTCGATCGACGCGTCTTTGAGCGCGCCCTTGCGGGTCTTCCAGGGGTTGGCCCGGCTGGACGTTTCCGCTTCGGTCTTCGAAAGCGCGACCGTCACGTCGCCGACGTTTGGAATCTCGTTCCAGACCGGCGACGCGTTGGTTCCGGTGTTGCGGTAGAGCTTGCAATCCAATCCGATCTTTGACATCGAAAATCCCTCCTTGGGGGTTTGGTTAGCGGACGCTGTTGGCCCAGAGGGCCGGGAGTCGGTCGAGGTTGTTCATGAGGGCAGGCCCCATGAATGGGCGTGCGGGGTAGTTGGCGATTCCGCCGTGGGCGGCGACGGCCGCGCGGGCGCGTCGCTTTTCGGCCTGGAGCCGCGCCTTGCGCGTGTTTCCGAAAGCGTTCTCGGGCGCGGTGTAGATGAACCGGAGGCTCTTATCCACCTGGGCAGGGCTGGTGAACTTGATGTAGGCGGTGCCGCTGGAGTCGGGGATCGGGCCGTGGCCGCCGACCTCGAGCTTCCAGTTCGTTCCGGCGATGACGGCCTCCGACTCCGAAACCCCGCGGAGCGACCGCGGCCGTTGCGTGCCGCCGTGCTCGTGCACGCGGGCCACGTCGGAAATCAGCGTCGCGCTCGGGCCGATGACCACGGTGTGGTCGCCTTCCACCGCGAACAGGATCGAGTTGCGGAGGGCCCCCCGGCGGGTGCTCGGCGGGCTTCCCGGCTGGCTGGCTGTCTGCCGCGTCCGAATCAGCCGGCGGGCGGCGAGCCGCAGGCCCGCGCCGGCGTGGCGCAGGTTCTGAAACGCGGCCCGGCGGACGGCCTTTCGCACGGCGTCGGTGTTGTCGACCACCCGGACGGCTGTCATTCGGCGGCCCCCTGGCGGGGCGGGCGGTCGAGTCGCGACAGGATTTCCTGCTGACCGGCGGCGATCTCTTCCAGAATCTTCGTCTGTTGCACTCGGTTGTCGGTGAGCTGCTCCAGGGCGTCGGCCTGCCGCTCCTGGGTCTTGGTGGTGCTCGCCAGGAATGCCGAATGGGCGGTCACCGTAGGCACCAGAACGGAGTCGTGGAGGCGGTCGGTCGCCGCGCCGACCCAGTAGAGGACGACCGACAGGATGGCCGTCGGCACGCCGACGACCCTCACGAACTGGATCCCGAGCTCAAGCCGATCCCGTGTCTGCTGTGTCACGATCGCACCTCCTGCCGCTTCCGCCACCAGCGCACGATCAGGGCCTGGACGATCGCGGAGATCGCCCACGTCAGCAGGAACGTCGTGAGGGCGAACCCGCACCGCTCCGAATACAGGTCGAGCACCCGCCGCTCGGTTCGCTCGCGGAGCACGCGTTCGTAGTCGGTGCCCTCGCCGGCCACGTCCATTTCCACGTCGTCGGGCATCTGCCGCATGGCCACCGCCGTGATGGCGTCGGCCTGGTCGCGGCCGAGGGCCGCCCGGCGGAGCGGGTGCAGGGCCAGGCGGCGCCAGACGGCTTCGCGGGCTTCGGCGAGGTCGAGGTTGGAGGGGCTGGCGTTCATCGGTGCTGGCACCTCCCGCCGGGGCACGAGCACCGCGCGGCCGCCAGCTGGGGGGCGGAGCCGGGGGCGGCCGGCACCGCGGCCAGGAACAGCCGGAGCCGCGTCGAGCAGCTGCCAGCCGTCAGCCCCCGGGCCTCGCCGAACAGCACGCCGGCCAGTTCGCCCGCCGCGTTGAACATCGGGCCGCCGGAGTCGCCGTTTCTGGCCGTGGCCCGGCACTCGACGAACTCCTTCGGGTGGGCCGGGGTCGGCGAGAGGTATTCGGTCACCACGCCGGTCTGCTCCAGGTAGCGGCCCTCCATGCCGAATCCGGCGATCGTCAGGCGGTCGCCGAGCCGCGGGGCCTGGGCCGCGATCTGCACCGGATAGGCGGCGGGCCGCGGCACGGCGATGGCGGCCAGATCCCAGGCGTCGTCCCACGCGAGCACGCGGCCGGGGGTTTGCGAGCCGTCGGGCCATGCCACCTTCACGTCGTTGCGCTTGTCGCGGACGACGTGCCAGTTCGTGAGCACGATCCCGGTCGTGCCGGTCACCCGCACGAGCACCCCCGAACCCATGTCGAGCGACGGGCCCGCGTGGCCGGCGGTCACCCTGGCGACGACGGGCCGGGGGCGGCCGACGGTGCGCTCGGATGGCCGTGGCTCGACGCCGGCCGGGTCGGGGGCCGCCGCGGCGAACACGGGCTCCACGACCGGGGCCGGAACGGGATCGGGCACCGTGCCCGTGCCCTCGCACACGGGGCACGGCATGAGAATCGGCGGCTCGCCGGAGACCCGGCGGCCGTCGCAGCCCGCGCACTCGGCGCCGCCGGTGTCGGATGCGATGAGGAGGATGAGGATCGACGCAAGGAGTTTCATGGGATCACCCGGCCGCTGGCCGGCTCCAATCGTCGGGGAGGGTCACGGATGCGATCGCAAACGATCCACGCCATGCGGAGCGAGCCGTTCGCTCAGAGTCGTATCTGGTGATCGTGTAGGAGTCCGGATAGGCCATGAGCCGCTCGTCGGCGATCCACTGGCACCACGGCACCGCGTGGCCGTTGCGGCCGACCGAAACCGCGTAGCCGTGGAGCACCAGGCAGACCGCTTGCTCATAGGACGCCGGGAAGATCACCTCCAACGGCCGGAAGTTCTTCGCCGTCTCGCGCCACCCCTCCGGGAACCGGCCGAGCGACACCCACGGGCCCGCCGACTGGTTGGAGTTGCCCCCGCCGCTGGTGCCCGTGAGCGCGTGGGCGAAGCCGTAGTCGGCCGGCTGAAGCGTCTCGGGCAGGAAGCCGCGACGCACCGCGATTTCGAGCACGGCCCGCACATTCGCGCCGCCCCACTTCGACGGGTTGGCCTCCGCATAGATGCTCAGAGGCGACACCCACACCGAACCGAACCGGCTCGACTCTGGGTAGCGGGCGTCGGCCTGCGGCCCGTTGGGGTAGATCACGCCGCGGGCGCGGTTGCGGGCGGCCTCGAAGTTGGCCCGCAGCGAGTGGCAAGTGCACTCATGCGTGCCCGGTCGGCCGTCCCCCGGCCCCTGGTTGGTGTAGCGGTCGAGGAAGTTCATCGCCCACGTCTTGGCCGCATCGTTTTCGCGGGCCTTCGCTTCCCAGTCGCGCGGCTCGATCCACAGGGCATCCGGGAACTCGCGGGCCGCAGACCCGCACACGTCGCGGAGCGCGTCGTCGGTGTCCTCCGCGGCCAGGTGGTCGGGGTAGCCGTCGTGCTGCTGGATCGGGAACACGTCGATCAGGCTCGGGTCGATCATTCCACGGCCCTCCCGATCTCGTCGGCGGTGGTCGGGGCGGCCACGATCGACAGCACCGCGGAGCCTGACAGCACGACCAGGGCGGGCAGACCCTTTGCCTTGGCGGCATCGACGGCCGGCTGATACTGGGCGGGCACCTTGTCGGCCCCGTTGACCGTGTCCACCTCAAAGAGTGTGGCCACGACCGATCGCTCGCGGTTGAGCTTGTCGAGCCCCACGGTGACGCCGGCCGGGATGGCCGCGTCGCTTTTTTCATACACGTAGACCGCGGCGCTTGCCTTGGCCGGCACCACGGGAACGACGGGCACGACCGTCGTCGGCCTGGTCCAGACGGGGATCGTCGGCATCGGCGGGAGGCCGATGAGCAGCACGAGTCCGGCGGTGAGGAGGAACACGGCCCGGATCACGGCGTGGAGCCCTCTGGCTTCAGGAGCTCGGCATGCAGCTGGAGCGCGATCTGCACCGCGGGGGTTTTGCCCTGGGTGCGGAGCCGCGTCGCGAGATCCGAGACGATCCGCACGTCGTCGGTGGGCACCTTGGCGCCGCCGCCGGGCCGCGGCACGAACTTCGTCGCGGCGCGGACGGCCAGCACCACGCCCGAGATCAGGCACGCGGCGGCGACGACGACCTGGAGGACGGTGAAGAGGTTCATCGGGTTCCCTCCGCGGCGGCAGCTGCGGCGGCGGCCGCCTCGCCGAACGACACCACGAACCGCACCAGGGCCTCGCCCTCGGGCGTTTTCAGAATCGCGGCGATGTGGTCGACCAGCTGGTCGTCGAGCTTGGTCTCCGTCTTCGACGCCAGCCATTCGGCCAGGTCGGCGAAGATGAGCGACCGCTTCGCGGCGTCGGGCTCCGCGAGCCACCGCTGCCCGAAGCCGAGCACGGGCATCCATTGGTTGACCAGCCGGATCTGCTCGACGATCGATGTGATGGGTGGCATGGGGGCTTCCTTGGGGTTATCTGTGCAGCGTGTAGGTGAAGGTGACCACCGACGTGAAAAGCCGCTTCTCGGTGAGGTGGGCCGGCGAGAAGATCGCCTTGTTCTCCGCGCGGGTGAAACTCGCGGACGGAAACGCGGCGAGGGGCCGGGCGGCCATCACGGCGTCGATCACCTCTTGCGTTAGGTGCATGAGCGGATCGACCGAAGCCGGGTCGGTTCCGGCCACCTTCCGCTGCACCGCGACATCGACGGAAACGGAGTGATTCGTTCGCGCCCGGTCGAGGTTGGTCATCGCGTTCCCCTCCGGCACGACCGTCACGCGGACGCCGTCCATTTCTTTGAGGTCGAACGCCGGCGCGTAGTCGCGTTTCAGCGACACCGGGAGCGAGAACGTGGCGGCCTCGAGCTGCTCCAGAACCGCGTCGGCGATGTCGACGATGACGCTGGGCATCAGGCACCGCTCCCGATCTGGCGGGTGTGAATCCGGATCGTCTGGCGGAACGCGTCGGCGTATTTCCAGTGCTGGCCCTGGCTCCCGAGCGGTAGCACCTCATACACGTAGACCGTGCCGTCCTGGAGCTCCTCGACGCGGTCGCCGACCTCCGGGAGCGCCTCGACGCCGTCGATGGCCAGGTCGCACACCCGCACGAGGTAGTCGCGGGCCTCCGACCGGACCACGATCCCGTAGCCGTCGTCCTGCTGGTATTCCGTGCGGCCGATGGTGGCGAGCAGTTCGACCGAGCGATCGCCGCGGCGGTAGGTCACCGGGCTGGTCGCGTAGTCGTGCCGCTGGCGGCCGAGCCAATCGGAGGTGGTGCGGAAGAGGTTGGTCATGGTGTCATCGTTGGCAGTGGCCACGTTCATCGCTCGGCGCGAGCGGGCATCAGAATCTCGACGTGAGGGCCGCTTGGATCGTCGTGGCGGCGAGTGCACATCCGGCGTCGTTCAGGTGGATACCGTCGCCGGTGTAGGTGTTGATCTGCGTTACCGGATTGAACATCGTCCCCGTGCCAGAAACGAACGCGTTCTTCGATCCGCCGATCGACGACATGGTGGACGCGAGCGCGGTTCGGAGCGTGGCGAGGTTCGACTCGTTGGTGGTGTTGCCGGTGGGGAATGGCGACAGAACGACGCACCATGTGGACGGGTAGAAAGTGTTCCAGTAGTTGATCCATGCCGTGAGGTTGGCTTGGGTAGTCGCGGTCGTGACGCCCTGGATCACGTCGTTGATTCCGTGCTCCCAGAACACCATGAACGGCGGATCGTTGACCGTGTAGCGTCCCGTGAACGCCCGCAGGTATTCGTGCTGCGTGGACTGGCTCCCCGAGATCGCCTTGTTCAGCACGCGGGTGTTGATCTGCTTTGTGTCGCGGAACCAGTTCCGAATGAGGTATGGGTAGGATTGCGCGTATGAGGTTCCCGTCCCTGCCGTGATTGACGTTCCGTTCCAGACGATCGTCGGAAGGTCCGCGGTCACGTCGAAATCGCACTGGTATCCCTGAGCCGACCAGCAAAGGTGAACAGCCGACTTTGCGCGGACAGTCACGCGAAGAGCAGTGAACGATGCGCCGTTAGCAACGGTGGCCGTGCTGGTGGCAGAGAGGGCCGTGCCGGTGAGCGTCACCGTCCAGCCCGACCCGCTTGCTGAAACAACCTCGCAGTCGGACGGAATGGTGTCGGTGAGCGTGGTGGTGCCAGACGCCGACGATCCAGACGAGTTCGTGACCGTGATGTCATAGTAAAACTCGCGCTGATTCCCGGCGTCAGTCGTAGTTCCCTTGGATGCCGTGAGCGCGTTGCCGCCAGAGTTTGTTGCGAGCGCTCTAGTGAGGCTGGGGTCTTGGCTCGGAACGGAGAGCATCGCGCTGCTCATGTTCCGCAGGCTGTCCGGGCCGAGAAACTGGTTCAGCGGGATCGTCACGCCAGACGGGCCGACGTTGAAATATGTCACCGTCTGCGACGACGCCGGTAGTGCCGCACCGCTGAGATAGAGGCATGGCGACGCGAACTGGACAACGACCGGCACGTTCGCCGTGAGTGTCACCGAGTCGATCCAGACGGCGCGGTAGTTGTAGTTGGCTGATCCGAGCGACCAGTCGCCGAACGGCAAACCGCCGGCGAAGTTGCGGCCATAGTAAAACAGTCTTGCCTGTCCGCCGTTATGGAACGGAAACCCCTCGTGCATGACGCGATCTTTGATCGCGGCCAGGCTCTTCGTTGGGAAACGTGCTGGCAGTCCGGATGGCATAGGTGTCCTCGTTTCAGTCGGCGAGCGCGGCGATCCAGAGCCGCGAGCCGTTGGGCCAGAGTTGGTAGACCGTGTTCGTCGCGCCCTTGTTCTCGTCTGCCGTCACTCTGACGGTCGTCAGCACGGAGGGCGTTCCGAGAGCGAGCATGGCCGCGTAGGTGGCGACCTGGGCGAAGGCGGCTTTGGCGTCGAGTGCAGCCTGAAGGCCGGTGATCGTCCCGACGGCCTGCGTCCCTGTGTGGGTCGAGCGGTCGCGGAGCTGGGCGTCTGTGGAGTTGGCCGTGGCGGCCGTCGCGATGCCGTTCAGCTTGGTCCGAAGGGCGGTAGTGAAGGCATAGACCTGGGGTGCGCCGTCGGCCGTGAACTGCAAGTAGCCGAGCGTGATCGCCTCACCGTTGATGGCGCTTGTTGAGCTATCGGCGCCGACGAACGTCTGGACCCCGTTGAGGTTTGGTGCGAACGTGCTTGGCTTACCCGTGATGCCGGCCCAGGTTGTCGTTCCGGCCGGGCCGGCAGCGCCTTGCGGCCCGGTGGCTCCGGTTGGCCCCTGCGGCCCGGCGGGCCCGATGCCGCCCGAAACAACCTCCACGGAGATTTCGGACCCAGCTTGTCCGCAGTCGGCCGAGACGATTATCTCGTCGCTCATGGTTTCACCGCTTCACGCAAACGACTCGACCGATGAAGATGGTCCGCTTCTTGTCGCCCGGGGCCGTCCATCGAAACGACCATCGCGGGCCGGTGGCCGCCGACAGGGCCGTGGTTTGCGACCGCGTCAGCGACAGGCTGTATCGCGTCGACGCCACGCCGCTGATCGTCAGGTACTCCGTCGAGATCGCGAACGTCTGGAGCACCGTGCCGGTCGCGCTGATGACGTCGGCCTCGACCGCATAGCCCGTCAGGTTGCCCTGAAACGTCAGCCGGAGCGGGAAGTCGTCGCCGGCGACGAATTCGAGGCGCATCGTCCGCGCCCGCTGGCCGACAGAAACGACTGATTGATCGCAGCACGGCACCGCTCACCTCGTCGCTCGGGGAATGACTCACCAGGGCGGGGCAGGGGGCCGCGCCGAGCTTGGGCATGCGCGGCCCCCTGCAACCGAACGTCAGACCGCGATCAGGCCGGGCAGAGCCGCACGCGGGCCTTGAGCTGGCCGGAGGTCTTGGCCACGGCCGCACGGCCGATCAACACGTCGGTGTTGGTCGTCGTGATGAGGCCCGAGCCGGCGTTCCAGTAGAGGAGCGCGCCGGCTGAGAACGTCGTGCCGCTGGCACAGTTGATGTCGAACACGCCCTGGACGTGGAGCGTGCCGGCGGTGCCGTTGGCTACCGGCACCTTGGTGCATCCGATCTGCGTGCCCTGCACGACCACCGCGCCGCCAGCAAGGTCGCTGCCGGCGGTGAAGTCGATCGTATCCGGGCCCGAAACGTAGTCCGCGACTGCCATGGGAAGGTCTTTCTTTCTGAGGTGTTGGGAATGGGTTGAAGGTCAGCCGATCAGGGGGCTCAGGCAGCGCCCTTGCTCTTCACCCCGGCGCGGTACTCGCCCAGGGCCACGCCGAAGTCGTAGAACACCCGCCACGAGACGCCGAGCGTTTCGGGGGTGGCGTCCATCCCGAAGAACTCGACGGTCGGGGTCTCCAGCCCGCCGAGATAGGCGATTTCGAGCGCGGCCACGTCGGCGGGGTCGCCGAGGAGATACCACGCGGTCGAGCTCGCCCCCGACAGCGTCGAGTTGGAGAGCCACGGCGACACGTAGGGCACGAACGAACCCTGCCAGACGTTCTCGTTGGGGGCCTTCGACGACGTGGGGCCGAGCAGGTACTTCGAGTTCATGAGGGCTTTCGCGGTCTCCTCAAGGGCCGTCGGCACGACGAGGATCTTCGGCTCGACCATGATCGGCAGACCGTCGGGGCCGACCTGGTCGCGGAACAGCTGCACCGCGGTCGAGAGGCTGGACGACTGGAGATTCGTCGAGGCACCCTCGAAGTAGTTGTTCCGCGCGGACGTGAAGAAGCTCGATCCGGCACCCGTGGCGTTGAGGGCCGTGAAGAGCACCTTCTCGCGGCTGTGCATCGCCTTTCGGCCGAGCGCCTGGGCGTTGTCGGCGAAGGCGTTGAGGTCGTCGTTGATGAGATCCTGCCGGGTGATGCTCAGCACCGCACCGCGGGTCTGCACCTGGCGAGTGCGCGACTCTTCGGCCATCCGGAGGTGCTTCAGCTCACCGTCCTTGCCGACGAGTTGGAGCTCGCCGTTCAAGGCCAAGCTGTAGACCGTGTTGGGCTGGAAGTTGTTGTGGCTCTTCTTCGCGGCGATGGCGGCCGCCACGCTGGGAGCCGTCTGGAACGCGGTCTGGATCGCCTTGTTGGCGACGTTGCCGACGATGCCCGAGAGCTCGCTCGTGGAGAACGCGGCCTTGATCCACGGCAGGGTTCCGGGATCGGCGTCGATCGACACGCCCTTGGAGGCGGCGATCTGCTCGGCGTGCCACCGCAGGCCACGCCGGCGGAGCTTGCTGGCCCGGTCGAGCGTTTCCTCGGTGTAGCTGTTCTCGACGTTCAGGCCGGCGGCCATGCACAGGCTCGCCTCGATGATCTTCTCGTTCACGGTGCTCTCCTTGGAGTGGATGGCCGGCAGGGCGGGCCGCGAAGCGCGGATCACCTCCAGCTCGACCTTGTTCTTGTCCCAGCCCTCGGCGATGGCCTTGGCGGCGATCGAGGAGTGCTTTTCGCCGCAGGTGGCCTGGATCATGCCGATGCGCTCGGCTTCGGCCGCCGCCTGGGCGCGGATGGTCGCCACGGTGCTGGCGGCGATGGCCGCGTCACCAGCGGAAGCCGCGACGGGCTCGCGCGGGGGAGTGTCGGTGGCGGCTGGCGGCGGGGTCTCCGTCACGTCGTCGTAGGCGACCTGGAGCGCGGCGGTCTGCTCCGGCGTGAGGTCCGCGTAGACGAAACCGAGCGATTCGACCCAAGCCTGGAAGTCCATGTTGCCCTCGTTGTTGGCGGCCGCAGCCGCGATGGAAACGGTCGTGGAAGCGTCCGCCCCGTTGGGCAGAATCGCGATATGGCGAAGACGGGTAGCCTTGAACAGCAGGAAGCCGGAAGGGCCGGCGGTGATGTCGCGGCCGTTGACGGTGACGGTCTGCCCCGGGCGAACGCGGGCCGGGGGCTCCGTGGGCTCGGCGCCGATGGAGGCCTGGAGCGGCACCCCTTCGCTCGCCAGGCGGATGGCCGTGGCCGCGATCGCGTTGGTGCGGGAGATCCGGCCGGTGGCCGTGAGCCGCTGGCCGTCGACGGCCTGGACGGTCGCGGAGCCGAGCGTTGCGGCCAGGGTGTTGGTGTGGCCGTCGAGCAGCACCACGGGGCCGTCGGCCTCGACGCCGGCGACATCGCACACGAGCGGGCCGATGCCGGCCACCGACATGACGCCGCCGTTGTAGGCCTCGATGCTGACTGCCACCGGGGCGTCGGGGTCGGCCTGAGCCGCCTCGATCTGCACGATCGCAGCGGCGTTCAACGTGAACGGCTGCGACGCTGCCGCGAGGATCATTCGGTCACGGCGTCGGCGGGCGCGGCGATCCATCATCGGCCTCCCCCGGCCGGAACGGCCGCTTGTTCAGCGAGATCGGACAGGGCCCCGGCACGGCTGGCGGCCGTGGTGACGGCGGTCGAGTCGGGCAGCGCGAGCCCGAGCTCGCCGAGCAGGGCACGCTCGCGAGCGATCTGCCGCATGCCGGCTTCCCAATCCTTGCCGCGGTTCGCCCACTCCTCGGCCAGCGAGGTCGTGAGGTTCCCGAGCCGGGTGGCTTGGGCGTTGGCTTCCTTGTTCGGGTCGACGTGCTCGCGCCCTTCCCAAATCCACTGGTGGGTGCACTCGGCCAGCGGCGGGAACCCGTCGGGGATCACGCCCGGCTCGCGGGCGGCTTCGTCGAGCCACGCGGCGAAGATGCGGTCGATGACCTCCTCCTCGACTTCGGAGTGGTCGACGTGCTGGGCCCGGCCGAACATCTGGTTGTCGAGGCGGCCGGAAGCGTAGTTGTAGGCCGACGAGTTGCCCCGCGCGATGTTGCTGGGCACGTTCTCGCAGCGGGCCGCCTCGTCGATGAGCTCCGCCTTGAACTCAGAGTAGGTCGTCGTCGGCTGCTCCGCCTTCAGCTGCTCGAGGCGGTAGCCGCCGGGAAGCGTGGTGAACATGTTCCGCTCGAACTCGACCGCCTCGAACGCCTCGCCCTCGACCGATTCGCCATCGTCGGGGGCGCCGTCCGTGTAGAGCACCCCGGCCTGCATAGCGGCGGCTTCGGCGGCGCCGAGCACGGCCAGGGTGTAGCGGCGGAGCTTCGAGAAGAGCGGCAGGGCCGGGGCGATGATCGACACGCCGCGCTTCTGGCCGGGCCGCTCCAGGCGGAACCAGTGGATCACGTAGGCCGCATCGACCTCGTCCACCTCCATGCTGTGCAGCACGTCACCCGGGTGGGTGCGGAGGATGTGGTAGGTCTCGGGGTTCCCAAACGCGTCGAAGACGATCCCGTCGACGGCGTTTTCGTTGACGAGCCCGGGGGTCGTGACCTGGTCGGCCTCGACCAGCCGCAGGTCGAGTTTGATCGGGTGGTTGATTTTGGGGTTCGACACGAGCACGGCGAAGGCCTCGCCGTCGCGGCTCAGGCACTGCCGCATGCACCGCAGCTTCCGGGCGAGCTTCGCGGCCTTGGCCCACGATTCCCACTGCCGTTCAATGGGGGCCGCGTCGAAGCCCTCGGGGGCCGCGACCTGGAGCGTGGGACCGGTGCCGATCAGGTCGTTGGCGACCGTGCGCACCAGGCCCGCGGCATAGCAGTTGTTGGCCACCTCATACCGGGCGCGGCTGCGGATCGTCTGCCGCACCAATGGCGACATCGACGCGTTGGCGCTCAGCTGGTCGGCGGCCGCCCAGTGCTTGCGGTTGTCGTCGGTCGTGCGGGCGGCATCGTAGCCGGCGCGGATCACCCGCACGGCCTGCCGCACCACGCGGCGCGGAGCCGAGAAAGCGCCGAGGATGGTGGCGAACAGCCCCATCAGACGGCCCCCGGGGGAACGATCCGCGTGAATCGCATTCCGCGGTGGGGCTTGGCCTGGGCCCTTTTGCTGGCGAGGTAGCGGTCGGCCGCGATCTGGTCCTGGATCGCGTGTTGCTCGAAAGACCCCTGGTCGCCCGTGGCCTTTGCAGGCCCGGATGCGTTCTCGCGGATCGCGTTGGTGATGGTCTCGTCGGGCACGCGCCGTACCTCTGGAGTTGATTTCTCCACAGAGAATCAACGCAATCGGCGCGCGAAGTGGCGGCGCGAATCCTCGGATTTTCGGAAAAGTGCCATATGTGGCACTGAGCCGGCCCGGGGCGGGGCGTATCAGCCAGTTCTGGCACTCACGGCATCCGCCGCTTCACTGCCGCTTTGGTGGTCGACTCGTGGGTCGTGAGTCGCCGCCCGCAGTGCCTGCACTCCTTGTAGCGCCGCACCATGCCCTCGCGCACGCGCCGGGTGTGGGTGGTCCGGAGATCCTGGCATCCGCACCCCCGGCAGCGGATCCCGACATCGTCTGTCGCGCTCATGCCGTCCCCCGTTTCCTGGCTTGGAGTTCTGCGAACGAGACCCGCTTCCGCTTCGCGCCCCGAAACCCCTCGGCCCCCGCCAGCCGCACGCCGAGCATCGACGCCGCCACGGCGCAGCCGGTGAGGCAGTCGAGGAAGTGGTTGTCGGGCTTGCCGGGCCGCTCTTTCCACTCGTCGACCGTCCGCCCCTTGGCCGTGTTGGTGACGCGCGTTTCGGCCGTCAGCTGGTCGGCGAGCATCCGGTGCCACTCGGGCTTGTCGCCGAAGAGCGACAGGCTCCCGGCGTCACCTCGAGGAACGGCGAGCCGCGCGTGCACGAACGACTTCCAGTAGTTCACATCCATCTCGACGTTCCGGATGATGCGTTTCTTCGCCGTGGCCTGGACGCGCCAGTAGTGGCCCACCAGGTCGCCGGGCTTCTTCGCGTACATGGCAAACGGCGTTTGCGAGGCCTTCACGCCGTACCCTCGCGATGGCATGACGATGCCGTGGAGGCCCGACTCGTGGCAGAACTGGTAGACCGCGTCGGGCAGATAGCCGGCGTCGACGATCGCCCGTTCGATGCGCATCACCGAACCATCCTCCCGCTTCCACTCGCGGGCGAACTGCTCCTGGTGCAGCATTCGGAGTCCCTCCATCAATCGCCCTTCCGGGCTCTTGGCCTTGGTGACATCCGACAGCCGCTTCGTGATCTCGCGGAGCGTGAAATACATCCGCCGCTGATCTGGGAAACAGCCGTAGTCGACCACGTAGCCCGTGAAGGTTTCGTCCCACGCGCACACCATCCAGTAAAGCGCCTCTCCCTGGCAGTCGCTGAACATCGTGAGCCGCGTGCACCCCAGCGGGATCGTGCCGCGTTTCTTGCCGCTGAGCTTCTCGGCGATCTCTTGGGCGCTCAGGTCGGTGGCCTCGACCTGCACCTCCGGGATCGGTTCGTTCTGGTACTCCGCCGCGAATGCCCCCTCGCCGCGGTCGATGCGGATGTTCCACGCGTGCTGGATGGCCGAAATCTCGTCGTCGTGCTTCCGCTCCGGCCACGCGACCTCCGCCCCTTCGTCCATCGCGGCGCGGTTCTTGCGATAGAACGCGTCGGCGGCCCCCGTGCCGGTTCCGTCGCGCTGCCCCTTCCGCCGCAGCTCGGCGTATTGCTCCCACAGCTCGACGTTGGTCGGCCACGCGTAGACGAGTTTCATCCGCTGGCCCTGCCACGCCGGATGCCGCTTCCGGTCGAGCAGCCGCTCCGCTAGGTCGTCGGGGCTCACCACCGTCACCGTGGCGAGTCCGGCGATCCGCACGTTGGGGCCGGCGAGCCCGAGGATCGCCCCTTTGAGCACCCGCTCGCGGTCGGCGACCTGCTTGGGGCTTCTCGCGGAGTCGTCCGTTTGCGGGTCGTCGATCAGCACCAGCGATGGGCGGATCGTTTTCCCGTCTCGCGGCCGCTTCGCCTTCATGCCGCGGACGGCTCCGGTGATGCCGGCGACCTTGATGATTCCGCCCGATGCGTCCGACCCCGGAATCGTCGGCAGGCGGATCTCGCGATCTTTCCAGATGATGTACGTCGCCTTGGCCTGAAATGTCTGGCCGCGTGCGCGGTTGTTGATCCGTTCCATTTTGACGATCGGGAACACGATCTCGGGAAAGTCGGCGAGGAGAAGCTCGTTCGTTTCGTATTCGGTTTTCAGCGAGTCGAGCATGCCGGCCGCGTGATCCTCGGTGGATCCGATGATGGCCGTGAAGTCTCGGTGCCCGTAGTTTTTCGCCCACTCGGCGGCCACTTCGACGATGCTCGTTTTTCCGCTCCCGCGCGGCATTGCGAATGCCAGGAGCTCGCCGTCGAGCACGGCGGCCTCCACCGCTTTGAGCACCTTCAAGTGGTCGGCAGACCATTTCAGCGAGAATGTCGCGGAGTGGTACGTTTCGCAATACAGCTTGAAGTTCCGCCGACAGGCATCACGCCGCTTTTGGTTTTCGACCGGCGGCAGCTCGCCGATGTCGCGGCCGGATTTACTGGCGGCCTTGTCGCGTGCCGCCTCGCGTTGGCGACGCGTGTTGTGCCGCTTGGCTGACTTGTCTACCCGCGTCGAGCCGTTCCCGCCGAACAGCGTCACAGGCCGATCTCCGTGATGTTTTTCAGCACCTTCCGGGCGCCGTCGAAGTCGCCGACCTCGAGCATCCTGCGATACAGCTCACGGTAGGACACGAGCACCCAGCCGCGGAGTGCGTCGGAATCGGGCGTGCCCTCGCTTGCAAGATGAGCGCGCACCAGTGCCATCGTCTCGCGATGGTCGGTCGTGGGGTATTTGGCGCGGAGCGCTTCGAGGACGTCGTGCTCGCTCGCGCCGCTTATCAGCCATTGGATGACGGCGATCGGCGGCGGCGGCGCTGGTTCATCCGTGCTTGTGCCACCATGCGGTTGCGTTGGTGTGACTTCCGTCAGCGATGTTTCGCTTTTGCGTTTTCCAGACATCGTCCATGGCCTCCATGAGAAACGCCGCGAGCTCAGGGTCGTGGGCGACCGTGAAGTCTTCGAGCCGCGGGTTATGGTTTAGGTTCATGCTCGTCCGTGAGACAACCTGCCACCGTTCATTCCGAATCACCGAAAACTTCGCGTGCGTCCGCGTGACGCGGATTGCGTCCGGGCCGAATGCCTCCCGGATTCTGGCGGCCAGCTGCGGGGCGCGGCGAACGAACGTCACATCGACCAGCCACCGGGCCGCAGTGAGTTTCCCGGATGCGATCATGTCGAGCATTTTCGACACGTCGGTGTTGGCGGCGGTCCAGGTGGATACGTGGAGCTCTGCGGGCCCAGTGATTTCGACAATGGCCTGGATCATGTCGGTCAGGGAAAACTGGCCTTTGGTGAGTCCGAAGATCTCGCGGCCGTCGAGGTTCAGCGACGACACCGCGGCCGCAGCGGATTCGGCTCGGCGAAGATCGTGGATTTCGCGTTTCCGCTCGCGCACCAGGGCGACATGCCCGCGGCGGATCACGTCCGGATCGACGACGGGTTCGTGTTTGTCGAATAGCAGCGGGTTTTGGCGAAGCGGCGGCACGTCTGGCATGGTGGTATCCGTGTGGAAACTAGGTTTCTCGGGGGTCGTTTCGCGGCTGGTAGGATTCGGCATCGCTCCGCAGCACCAGGAACACGCCGTCGACCTCGACGTGTTTGATTCGGTTTTCGTGGATGAGCCGGCGAATGTAGGCCCGCGTCACGCCGGCCAGTTTCGCGGCGGTTCCGACTCGAACGTAGTGGGCAGGATCGATTCGCATGGTCAGGCGGGGATAGCGTGTTGTTGAACCGGCGAGGACACCGGGCTGGTGAATCCGCGGTCGGTGAACAGCTGCACGTCGGCGGGATCGGTCCCGTCTACTCGCACAATCCTCCCCGCGTCGTCGGCGAGGAAGTAGCTTCCGACGACCGGGCGGCCGGTCCGACGATAGCGAAGGTTCGCGGCGTTCCGCGGTCCGCCGTCGGCGGGAACTTCGCCGGCCACGCGGTAGGCAAACCGTCGCTCCAGCTCGAGCGATTCCATTTCGGCGACGCGGGCGGCGTGCTCGGCTTCCGCGCGAACGCGGTTTCCGTTTGACGCGGTTCGTCTGCCGTATCGGGCCGCCCCGGCGCAGACGACGCCCCAAAACTCCACCGCTCCGGTTTCGCCGTCGGCGCACCGAGCCCGGACCGCGACGCGGCGACGGGGGCAGTTCGTCCCGCAGTGCTCGCATTTTCCTTCGTCGGCCATCCCGAGGATCTCGATCTTCGTCATGATTCGCGTTCCATTTCGTGGTACGTACATCGTATCCGAATGGATACTATACGTCAACCGGATTCCGATGGTTCGATCGGATTTTTTGGGGTGGGCCAAGTCTCTGCCGACGGGAGGGCAATCCGCAGGCCGTGGCCCCGCCGCCGCCTGGCCGGGAGAACCTATTTCGTCCGTCAGCCGCCGCCCAAGCCCCGCGCCTCCATCCGCTCGCGGAGCGACGCGAGCCATCCGCGGAGCGTCGCGCGCGGCACACCCATCACGCGGGCCGCTTTGGTGAGCGTCATGGATTCGAGGAGAGCACAGAGCCTCCGAACTTCCGGCGACTCCCGCGACAGGCACACGTCGATATCGTGCCGCAGTTCCAGTTGCTCCTGGTCGGTGATCCGGTCTCGCGACGCGATGCCGGAGTGGGCCGACACCGTCGGAAGATTCGAGCACCGTCGCGCGGCTCGATCGTGTCGGACGATTCCCGCAAGCGCGTGCCGGATCGAGACGACGACAACCGCCCACGGGGCCCGGCCGTCCCGGATCTCCGCAGACACCGCAAGCATCACGCGTTGAGCAACGTCCTCGGGGTCGGCGTCCATCCGTGCCGAGAATCGTGCCGCCGCCCGCGTCGCGTATCGCAGCACGTCCTGGGCCGCGGGCACGGTGGACATCATGCGACACCACCCGCCAGATGGAATGTGGCCTCGTGCTCGGTCTGCTCGAGGTCGTGCGCCGTCACCGCCACGGCCAGGGCCGCCCATCGGTGCTGGCTGATCCCGAACAGCGGGCCCGGGTTTTTCTTCGTGCCGACCTCCCCGAACCGATCGATCAGCGCCTGTCGGATGTTTCCATCCTTCGCCCGTGGCGACGCGCACAAGTGCAGTTTCACATCGCGACGCGGCACCAGGCGGAACGGCTTCGCGTGCTCGGAGAGCACACCCACCGCGAACACCGTCTCGAACACTTCGCGGCCGACAGCCATTCCGAACGACTCGACCCATTCGCACGCGATGGTGGACGATGCCGAATCCAGGTGAAGGGCGAGATCCCGATTCAGCATGTCGCCGCACGAGACCACCCGCTCGCCGTCCCAGACGACGAACGCCGACTCCCGCGGTCCCGGGTCGATGCCGATCACCATGCTCGCCTCCATGCGTGCTTCTAGCGTCTATGCCAAGCGCAACTTCGACAAGGGCTAACCGGTGCCTACCTTCGGCGAGCTCTTCGCCCGCCAGGCGGAATACTGCTCATCCGTCATGTTCCTGCACGCGTCGTCCCTCCACATGAGCGTTGAGACGACGGGCGACCGTTGCTGGTAGTCCGGCCGGCTACTGGTGGCGCCGCCACCTTTTTCCTGGGACTTCGTCAGCCACCGCAAAACGAAAGCCCGCCATTGCTTTTTGTGGGCCTTTGCGGGGTTGGCTATGAGCCACTGGTGCATCCGAGCAAGCTCGGCCCGGAGATCGCAAGCAGGAAACGCCACGGCCCACTGGCCTCGGTCAGCGTCCGCGATTCCCTGCCATCCGCCATCCGGTGTCCACCGAATCGCGTCATGGGTCCGCGGACGCTTCCGCCTTTGCGGAGCGTCCGTGGAAACAACAGGCGCAGCCTGTTGTTCTTTCTGTCCCTGGGTAAGGGGAAGGGGAAGGGGAAGGGTGGCATAGGAATCGCATTGCGATCGCAATGCGTCACGCATGCCCGACGCATGCGAATCGCAATGCGTCACGCATGCGCCGCGCATGCCGTTCGCATCCTCCCACCTTGCCTGGGCCGCCTTTTGTGCCGCATCCCGTCGCTTATCTGCCTGCTCCAGGGCGTAGGTTCGCTCACGCTCAAGCCGGAGGTGCGAAAGCCGCTCCATCGGAGTGCCCTCATCGAGCACCACCAGGCGGCGGCGGATTGCCTGCCAGTCGGTAGGTGTCATGCCTCCACCGATCCGGCAGCACGTTTCCACGTCGTTGGGTAACCCGCCGTGTTCCCAGGCGTAGTAAAGCAGACGGTGGTACGCCCCAAACTGGGCGTTTGTCATGTCCACGCATGACGAAACAATGTCGGCGACAAACACGCCCAGCACCGGTATACGTTGACGCTGAGGCCTCATACGGCACCCCAGTTCATTTCGTGGGCAATGCCATCATGGTCGATGATCGACAGGCCCGGGCCTCCGTTTCCGTTCTTCTGCCAAAGCCTGCTTAGGAGGCGGTGGGTTTGCAGGTTATCGATCCGGTTTGCCGTCATGCTGTCCAAAATCATTGAGTGGAGATCGTCCTGCTGATCTGGAGTAGAGTCTTCGATGAGCGAATGAAGGTCACGCGCAAGCGCCGCGGCCTTTACCGGGTCGAACACCTTCTCGACCTTGAGGCTTCCGCGAATCGGAGGGACAGGCCGTCCTGTCTCCCTAATCTTCGGCCGGCGCCCGATCTCTTTGAGCCACTGCGGCAGGTCGTCGTCTCGCATCCTTGCTCTCCCTATGTGATTCAATCCCGAGGCCAGCACGCGCAGTTCCGGCACCCCGGTAGCTGCCGATAGATCGCGCCATACGCGAAGTCGTATGCGCGCTCCGATCTGAGCAACGTGCTCTCAGCGCTCCATCCGACGAGCCTCACCAGCTGCGGCTTGTAGAGCTCGCACCACACCTCGTTCGCGCAGAACCAATCCGATAGATTTGAATGTGCCATGAGAGCCAGGCGCATGAGCACGCGCAGCCTTGGCTCAAGCTCAAGGATCTTCTCAAGCGTGAGCGTGTCGTCACCGGCCATTCGTTTTTGCCTTTCAGTTTCGTCCGCCTTCAGCGCCCCTAACCTCGTCTGCCCGTTGCTTGAAACGCCGCAGCCCTTCGGCCAAATCTGGACGCTCTCTCATGGCCCATTCAATCGGCACTAGCACTTTGTTTCCGTGCGCGATCGTCGATTCGCCGTCAAATGAACAAGCGAGAAACGCACTATTCGCACTCATTCCCAGCATCATGGAGTTCACAAATAGTTTTCCGTCTTCCGAGTAGGCGCAGAGGCCAAGCCCGCGAGGAAAGTTTTTTGGTCTCGCCATGGGAGTCAGTTCAAACACTTCCATTCTTCGCCCTCCACAACCGCCCCCCGGCCGTCCCGTGCCCCTTTGCCCGCGTCACGAACCCCACGGCCTCGATCAGCCCGCCCCCGGCGAGGGACTTCAACACGGGCCCGAACGCCCGGCCGTCGTGCGGCACGATCCCGGCGCGGGTGCAGTGGTCGACCAGCTGCTCGCCGCTCCGGGCCACGCCGTCGGCCAGGAGTTCGAGGATTGCACACCGGGCCGCGGCCGCGTCGAATCCGGCAACGCGCTCGGCCTTGGCGAGACAGGCCTCCCCGGCGGCGGCGCCGGTGGCCGCGGGCTTCGCCTGGGTGAACAGCGGGCCGAAGTCTGGCGGCGGGGTGATCCAGTGTGGCGTGCTCATCGCAGTTCCCCCCCGACTCGGTGCCGCCCACCCATCGGCAGGCACTTCCCGGATCGCCACTTCGACACCTTTGAGAACGTCGAAACGTCTGGCTCGGCCATGCGCTTCTCGATGTGGATCCTCCGCAGCTGGGCCGCGATCGCTTCGACGGCCGGGGCCAGCTCCAGGCCCGCCATGCTCGCGGCATCCTCCGCCGGGCTCACGATTGGCTCCTCGCTCCGGATCATGCCGCGCCCTCCGTGAGAAACCGCATCCGCTCGGCGATTAGACGCCTCAGCACCCGGTCGTGGGCCCGCGACAGCGGCCACTCCTTCCGGATCGCGTCCCAGTGCTCAAGCTCGCTCACGCTCGCTGACGTGCGAACGTGGCGGTCGAGCCGCTCATAGATTTTCTGCTCCGGCATCGTGTCGGCGATGTTCATGTTCTCTCCTTTGCTGCGGCGATGACCGCCTTTCGGTGCTCTTCCGTGTAGTGCCAGTGGCCGTACCGCTTCACCGTCGGCGGCGGCAGCGGAGCGAGGATCCGGCGGATCTGATACCGCGTGAGCCGCGCCCCGGCGTGAAATGCCGCGGCTTCGAGGTCCGACATTCGGAACCATTCCCGCTTTCCGTCCTTCCGCATCTGCCCGAACGTAGGCCAGTAGGTCATGCCACGCCCTCCGGGGTCCGCTTTTCCAGGCTCACGTTCCGCTCGTCGAGCTCGCGGTTCACGTCGCGGAGGATTCCGATCAGCGACCGCTGCATCGCGTCGGATTTCCGGAGCCGCTCGATCTCTTGCTCGGCATCCGATGCGACGCATCTGGCCGCGTCGCGGTCGGCCTCCATCCGTTCCAGCTCGGCCTGCATCCGCTCCAGTTGCTCCAGGAGGTCGAGGTTGAACACCCATCGAACGAAGTGCCGCATCATGCGTCACCCTCCTCGTCGTCCTGGTCGTCATCGGGCTCGCCGCTGGAGTCGGCCGCAGCCGCATTCCGCGATTGCTCCTGCCGGCCGATCCAGTCGAGGATCTGGTCTTCCCACTTCTCCGCGACTGCCCGACCAATCCCTGGGAGGTCTTGAACTCCTCCGGGGAAGTCCGTGTACCGGCCAGACCGCAGTTCCTCAAAATCCCCAACGGTGAAGATTCCTTCCGCGTCAAGCAGTTCCGCCTGGCGGTCGGTCAGCGTCAGGGCCTCGCCGATCTCCGTCTGCATGAAATCGTCCGCGAGCGGAAGACCCAGCTGCGGATCCGGGCCGCGGCGGATCGACTCGCGGAGCCGCGACACCGCTTCGCTCCACAGGCTTTTCGCCGCGCTGGCCGCGGACTTGGCCGCCTCATACTCGCCTTCCAGGCGGTCGCATGTGGATTCCAGCGAGCGGATCTCCCGGTAGTGCTTCGACTCGCGATCCGACATCGTCGCGACGGCCTCGACGCCGGCCGCGGGCTTCGACTTCTTCTTGCTCATGCGTCACCCCCGACAGTGGAAAGGGAAGCCCCGTGCCGCATCCGGACGGCCTGGGCGTGGTTGGCCAGCCGGCGGCAGATGGCCGCGAACTGGCTCTCGGTGAACAGCAGCGCCCGGCGGTTCGTGCCGACCGGGGTCACGCCGAGCGTGCCGCCGACGAACGCGGCCGACATCGTGATCCCGAGCCGGGTGTTGATCTCGCCCAGACTCAGCGTCGCCGGTTCGTTGGCCGGATCGGAATCGTCGGAATCGCCCTCGCTCAGAACGGCCCCCGTGGCCGGTTCGATGACCGGATCCCGGCGCGGGGCCGCCCGCTTCTCTTCCTCGACCCGAGCACGTTCCGTAGCCCATCGAATGGCCGCTTCCTTGGCCGCTTCCGTGGCCGCTTTCTCCCGCTCGGCGGCCTCCGCTGTGGCCTTGGCCAATCGGCCCCCCACGATCTCGCGGAACGCGGCCGGCTCCATGCCCACCAGCCGCCCGGCGTCGGGGAAGAGCGACTCGCGGCCCGCGGCCAGGTCGTGGAGAGCCGCGGCATTCGTCCGCACCACCCGGGCCGCGGCGTCGGCCGCGATCTTCGCATCCGCCAGGGCGTGATCGACCGCGTCGTGCATGGCGGTGATCGACCGCTTGCCCTTGATGGCCCCGGCGAAGTCCGCGACCACGCCGGAGACCGTGAAGGGCTCCACCTCCGCGGACAGCGTCGCCAGGTGCTTCGCCAGTGCCCGCTTGGCGTCGGTGACGATCGCGATTCTGATCTCGTCCTTCCGGGCCTTCACGAGCTTTTCCAGGTCGAGCCGCACACGGCGCGACTCGGCCGCGATGTCGTCCATCGTGCGGAAGAGCTCCTCGATCGACACGGTCTGGCTCAGCGCGTGCCGCTTTTGGGCCTCCAGCCGCTCCTCGACATCCCGGCACCACTTCACCGACAGCTCTGCGTCCGCGAAGTCCTGGTCGGTGGCCAGCGTCCGGTTGACGCTTCGGATGGCCGCCAGGGCCGTTTCTCGAAACGCCGGGAGGTTGCTCGCGATGACCGCCCCTTCGACCTCGATCCGCAGGGCCGGGAGCGTGTCGGGCGAGGATCCGACGACGGCCGGCGCCGCGTCGGCCTCGACCTCGAACGTCCCTAGGTCGCGGACGAACTGCGCCCAGCCGTCGGCGATCAGGCTCCGGAGCCCGTGATCCGGCAGATACCAGCGGTGGTGCTCCTCGATCAGATTCCCGGCACCGTCCCAATCCGACGCCATGAACAGCACCCGCTCGGCGCCGCTCACCAGCAACTGCTGCTCCATCTGCACCCGGTAGTGCAGGGGCAGATCGGCCCCGGTCTGGAACGCGGCCCGCAAGTCGGCGTTGAGGGCCTTGTGCTCGAACGCGGCGTCCTCGGCCAGCGTCAGCCCGTCGAAACTCGCCGAGAATCGGCCATTGGTCCCCGTCACCGGATAGAGCGGCTCCCCGATCACCTCCTCCGCCAGCGGCCTCGCGAGCGCCTCGAGCCGGTGGCCGTTGTTGAACCGCTTCTGCGCCGCGGCGTCGACCTCCGGCGTGAGCCCCGTTTTCACTTCCCGCAGCAGCTGCCGGCGGCTCTTGTAGGGCGAGCAGCCGAGCATCGCCGGGGCGTCGGACGCGTTGAAATGCTGCGCCCGGTGGGCGAGCCATTCGGGCGAGCCTTGGGCGAGCGATACGATGTTCATCGGGCACCCCCTTCCACGTCGGCCGCAGGCTCCCAGGCGTCGCCGCGGTCGACGGCCACGGCGTCGATGATCTCGCCGTCGGGGGCCACCGCCGCGCCGAGAAGCATGATCTCGTCTCTCTGGCCGACGGTCAGCGACCACCGCGTGCCGGCCATGGCCAGGAGCTCGTCGGCCGTTTTCTTGCCGGCGTCGACCGCCTTCCGCCAGGCCGGGAACTGCTTCTGCCACTCGGCCTCCGACAGCGTCGGCAGCTGCTGCATCGCGCGCGGCTCGGGAACGACGTTTCGCGTCTCGCGGAAGTCGGCCGCCTCCGCTTCGTCCGGTTCCATGATCCCGGAGAATCCGAACGCGTAGCGGATGCCCTGGATGACCGCCTTGTGCCGGAGCATCCGGTGGGCCATCTTCCACGGGTCGGTCGGCCGGATGCACTCCGCCAGATACTCCGTCACGACGATCGGGTGCGACCGATCCTTTCGGTGGACGCGGGCCGTCGCCGAGACGAGCTTCCCAGCGTCGTCGTGCTCGAACTCCACCTCCAGGCCGTCGAACTGGGGATGGTTGTTGGCCATCGTGAGCCAGCCGTCGACCGACACGATCGGCTGAATGCCGCCGCCCTTTCGCGGAAACGCGAATATCTCCCTGGTGGCGGGATTCAACGCGTATTCCTTGGCCACGAGCAGGAAGTGGGCAAACTCCTCGCGGGTGGCGCCGGCCAATCCGCAGGTGGCCCGCACCGTGGCCTCAAACGCGGCCGGGTCCATTTCGTATCGCTCGGCCATCGCCACCGTCACCGACCGCTTGGCCGGCTGCACTGCAATCGCGGAATCGCTCATCGATCACCCCCCTCATAGATCAGCCGCTGGACCTGCTCCCAGTGCCGCGCGGCCGAGCGGCCGCCGAACGACATGGAAGCGACGAACACCACCGACGCCGACGCCAGGGCCACGCCGCTGGCCAATCAGATCACGAACGCCGCAATCATTGGTCACCCCCCTTTGCGTTCAGGCTGGCCCGCACGTTGCGGGCCGAATCCTTGACGATCACCCGGAGCATCGGATCCTGCCGATAGCACCGCGAGCCCACGGGTAGCTCGCTCGAAAACAGATCCTCGACGGCCCGCACCAGGCGGAGCACTTGGGCGTTGAAGATCGCGGTCGCGTTGGGCCTGACGTTGTTTTTCGCCCGGTTCAGCTGTTTCACGACGGAAGCCTCCGCACGATCTGGCTTTGCGAGACGAGCATTTCCCAGCGCTCCAGGCAGGTTTCGACGACGACATCGCCGCGGGTCGTGACCTGGATCACCCAGGCCGCGGTCGTCTGGCGAAAGCCCCGCTCGGGATCGACGAACAGCACCAGGTCGCCGCGGCACAGGCCGCGTTGCTCCTCGACCTCGGCGAAAGCCCCGTCGGCCTCCGCATCGCCCGGCTGGCGGTCGTGCGCAGACGCGATCGGGCTCAGTCGACTCGCGGCCTGTCCCCGTCCCTCACCATCGCCTCGTAGAGCTCTTCGCGAAGGATCTCCGTGCTCGAGTCCGCCTCGAAGCCGAGCCAGACCTTCCCGCCGCGCACCTCGATCAGCGTCACACGGATCGGCCCGGAATCCGGCGGAATCACCACAATCCGCTCGCCCACGGTTCGGAGGAGTTTCAGCATCCCGGGCGCCCTCCATGGCGACCGGGGCTGAATGCACCCGCAGGAGTCGACGGATCCTCCGTCGGTGCATCCTTGCAAACATCCTGCGGATGCGACGTTGTGCTGGCGTCCATCTGGCGAACTCCTTCGCCATGCTCTCGTCGATGAGTCGCTCGTCGAGCGGCTCGGCCGTGAATCCCGTGTTGAATCCCGCGATGCGATTTCGCATGGCGTGCTCCCATGAAACGGGACGCCACGCTGCTGGCCGTGCGTGCGGTCATGTTGGCATCCCTTGCCTGGAGAAGTCCGTTTTCGCTCCGCGTGATGCGTCGCGGTGATGCCCACCGCGGGCGTCACGAGGAGGAGTTGTAGGAACTCTCAAAACTTCTGTCAAGCAGTTTTCGGAAAGTGCCAAAACCGCTAGAATCGTGCACGCTACGGCATGGAGGGACCAATGCTGGCAGGGCTGACAGCGACGGAAATCCGCGAGGCCGCGGAGGAGCTCTATTGCCCCGACGCGTTTCGTGACGCGCCGGGGCAGATCTTCCTCGACCAGTTCGAGGCCGCGGATCCGCCGACGACGTTTCTCCGCGTCTCGTTTCGGCGGTTCACCGAGCGAGCCGCGCGGAAGCTCACCGAGCTCGGCGCCGTGCTCCAGGAGCGACACGGCGAGCAGTCGAATCTGGTTTTCTGCGTCTACCTCGGTACGATCGACCCGACGACGTTGGCGCGGCATTCGATACAGATGGCCGATCGGTGAACGGCGTGAACAGAGCCGATGGCTGTCCCGGTCGGGAAAGAAGTGGCCAGGGTGGTGGCGAAGTGATCGGAAATGTCCCGTCCGGGAAAGACGAGAGAACGCCAGAGATGAATGGCTGCGAACACAGGAGCATGAGACATGACAGACGAGAATGAGCAGTCCATTCCATCGCGTGGTTCTCAAGGGGAGCCAGTCGCGTGGGGTGTAGCCACCAGTGGCGGGTTTGTGGTCTATGCGATGCGAACCAGATCAGAGGTGGCTAGGTACGTTGCCGACGAAACTAACATTGTTCCGCTCTACCGCTCGCCCACGCTCACCGCCGAGGAGCGGGAGGCGATCAACTGGGTGCTCGGAGACGTGGCCGACATCACCGGGCCTGTGGAGGACACGTTGCGGGGGCTGCTTGAGCGAACGAAGTGAGAAC
>Ga0209087_1000208_pt1 | contig 38022 bp, 57 predicted proteins | sample S_130805_EF_Meta_FD_187321 | JGI IMG/M metagenome (GOLD analysis project Ga0209087, IMG submission 187321) | Freshwater microbial communities from Lake Simoncouche, Canada to study carbon cycling - S_130805_EF_MetaG (SPAdes) (version 2) | ecosystem: Environmental > Aquatic > Freshwater > Lake ... | reverse complement strand
TGAGTTGCGCTACTGCTTGCTCCATCTGTTGCGTGGCTACAACTTGCTCCTCTGTGCTGGTCGGATAAATCAGCTTAGTTTGCTCAATGGTTTCCGCTTCAGGCAAAGTATTCGCCTTCACAAAGCCCCAATACACAGCCATCTTTTGTATGAATTCATCCTTCTCAGCCTCACTAATCTTAAATTCAAAGGTCTGAAACTCTTGACCACCAAATAGAACCGCCAGGACAATACGCTCAACTCCATGACAAGCAGCTTCATGCACTAACTGGGCATAGTCAGCAAGCGGGATCGTATTGGTGTCAGCATCAAACTTCACCCTAGTACCAGCGTTGTAGTTCTTAGCCTCTACTAGCGTCTTACCATCAGCCGATATGAAATCAAAGTGTGATCTAAACCAGTCATGCTTGGGGTGAGTCATAGCATAGTCAGCCTCTTTGAGTTCAATGCGTAACTTCTCTTGGGCTAGTTTGCCAATGATCGGTTGCATCACATGACCCATCTGCACTACTTCAACTTGCGATAGATCAGGAATAGGCATTTTGCCTTGTTTAGTGAGGATTGCATCTACTGCTCTACCATTGGCAGCCTTACGACTATCACCACTCCACCAGGCGCTATTTCTAACCTCGTCTGCAAAGTCTGCTTGATTGTTCATCATGCTCCCCTTGTTAATATATTGATTAATGCTATGTAATGATTAATCTGCTTACGACAGAACTCAGATTGTTCTTTAGCATCTTTTAGCTCATCAGATAACTGAAATAGTTGATCGTCTTGCCTTGCAATCAGGTTCTCTAAGCGCTGTATTTCTTTATAAAGTTCAGAGGGATTAACTTTCTTTACTGCTGCTTTTCTTGTTGCCATGCTTATCTCCCAAAAGGAATGTTGGATAAATCGTCTAGATCATCAGCCGTGTAAATGGGTGTGCGCTGTGGTTTGTAAAACTTACCCTCTTTACCGCAACCAGTAAGGTCTAGGGTTCGCTCAGTGTGAGCATTACGATACTCAGTCTTGCCTGTCACTAGGTCTAGGTAATTAGTCTTGAGGCATAAGCCTGTCAGATCTTCGTAGTGAATACAATCAATGCAGAACTTCATGTTGGTACTCCTTTAGTTAGGTCAATCGGATACAACAACTCTAATGTAAAGGATTAATAATCTTAATGCAATACACTATTTGTTAATGTGTTGTATTAAAACAATGCTTGCGTAATTTATTTTTATGTGGTGTAATTTTTGCATTGAGGAATTGATCACTCAGATTAGGGTTTAGAGGTAGTTTTGTGGGTTTAGGTAAGTATCTTGAACATTTACTTAAGCCGATCAATCACAGAATTACCCCTAAACCCTTTTTGTTTGCCTGTTCCCCGTAACGGGGGCATTACCCACCCCTCCCGTATGGTGTAGCGCCAAAGGGAATAAACATAGTGGCTAGTATCTAGAGGACTCTAACAGGGCTGCACCTCTTTAGTTAAGCACTTAGATAAACGATAGCTACCGCTTAAAAGCGATCACCCCTATATGAATAGCGGGTTAGATGCTCACTCATTTTTTTATGGGGTAATCTAATTGGGGTAAGCTAATTGTTTTCCCACCCTGCTAGTGTTGCCAACTTACCTGCTGCTGACTGCTGTAATGGATTGCCAGCTAAACCACCCTAGTAAAACTCTCGCCTGTGCATACACGCAACTGAATTTTTGATCGTGACTTTTATGAGAATAAGCAAAACAATCTCTCTCAAAAAAGAGTTAAAACATAGGGAAAGTAGATTGAAATTTAATAGAATGATTAAAACGCCTTGTAAGCGCTTAAAAAAATAGGGGCTGTTATGCCCCTAATGAGTGTTAAAAGATCGCTACAGCCCCAATACTAGCCAAATAAGAGGTATTAAAGAGAATAAAGAGATCACTAGAATGATCTTATCTAATAGAGTGTCTTTATAATTCATGATTAATTGATCCTATATTCCATAAATTTATCATTGTCTAAAAATACTAAAAATGTATTTTCGCTAGTGGGAATGTACTCTTTAGCGGGTTTATCTAAATATAGCCATGATCCGCCTTCTAATTGAATAGCGTTAGATTGACGCTTAACTATATCCCTAGTAACCCCAATTAACTTTCCTTGTGGATACCAGTCATGCCTAGTCATGGTTAAAGAATTACCTTCTACTAATTTACGCTTTATATCGCTAAATGTTTTCATTAATAAACCCTCCCTTGTTTAACCGTAGAATTCCAAGCATTAAAACTTAATGGCGTGAGCCCTTGCTTAGCGCTCCAATAGCAATAAGCACTATATTTATCTTTAGCACTCATCTAAGCCTCCAAATCTTCAGTGATCCACGCCATGATTGTGCATAACTCATCCCATTCAAGATCATGTTCCGATCCACTAATAGAGTTTTCCCGATAACATTCGAGAGCCTCCCATAATCGCTCAATTTGTGCTTGTTTATCAAATCTTGTGATAGTCATATATCCTCGCTTGGTTAGGTATTGGCTTACAAAATGTAAACCCCTAAAGCGCCTATAAATAAGCGCCTTAGAGAGTACATTTAGGCTGCTGCTTGGTTTGTCAGTGCATCTAAACCGTTGATATAAGTAGCTGCCTTTTGAGCAAGTGCTGCTGCATTAAATATTGCCTTGTTATCATCTTTTAAGCACTTGAGCCATGATCCGATATAGTCAGCATGACGCAAATCACCCTGTATTCCGTGATCCTGGCATAAGAAAGCAGCGCCCATCTCTGCTACTAATTCCTCGAAAGCATAAGCGCTATCAGCAAATCGCTTGCCCTTAGTACGATCTAGTCTATGTTTAGCACCTGACCAGTGTGTGATCTCATGCAAAACAGTAGCGTAATAGTGATCTTCACTGATGAAGGTGTTTTTAGCTGGCATTGTGATGCTATCGTCACTAGGTCTATAAAATGCCTGGCTGCCATTGTGCTTAATGTTAGCTCCAGTTTTTAGGATACGATCTTCAAGAGCAGGAATAGGATTGAAATTAGGCAACACTGGTGCTGGCTGCTCATAATCAATATCATCAACTTGTGAGATATTAAAAACATAGTAGGATTTTAGGCAGTGATACATTGATTGTTCATTGTTACCAGTGGCAGGGTTGATAGCATCTTTAACTATAGGTGAATAAAAAACAATCATTGTGCCTTTTTCACCTTTTTTAACATTCCCGCCTAATGCTTGCCATTGCTTGAATGATCCCCAATAAGGAGCAGCAAACCCTGACATTCCTAGAATTAAACGATTGATCCCGTTATATCCTTTTTTGGTAACAATGTTTTGATCTTCATTGCTGCCAGCTTTCCAGGGCTTAATCCAGGGAGCAGCACCCTTTTCTAGTTCTTCAATGATTCTATCTGTTACTTGTTGATACACTTTATTTTCTATGCTCATTTGATTGCCTCTTTAGATTAGATAAAAGATAAGATGCCGCGAATAATTGATACGCCTGGAATTGATAGCACAAGCACAAGGAATGTGTAATCGCTATCTAGTATTGCTTGAATTGTTTTTTTCATCTTGATGCCTCTTTAGGTTAGGTTTTTGTTTACTACAGTTTGATTCTAATGCTATTAATACTATTAATACTAGTAATGTTTAAATAAATATTTTAATTAAGATTGACAAATTGATAGCTTTTTTCTATAGTGATCCTATTAATACAATTAATATAATTGATAAATTGTTACTTTATAAAATAGGTATATAAGTAAATAGAGTGACTATTGGAAAAGTAGGATCAATGGCAACTTACACCGTGCAAGGGTTTACCATGATACGGGTAACATCATGGGCAGGGTTAAGTGATCGTTAGTCATTAGGTGTACTGACATGGGTACTCTACTGATCGGAGTGTTGAGCAACACTGCACTAGCCTGGTAATTTGGTCAGGTAACCTAACCAGCAGCGTAGAATTGCGTAAAAGTTTGGCACTTCAATTGGGCAGGGAGTGGGGTTTGTGCGTGCCCTATTCCGTTCTCCCCCCATAGAAAATTACAGTTTTTTGGTTACGGTGTTATCCGTCAAATTGACTGTTTGAATATCGCAGTACAAAACCCTACTCTTGATATTTTCTAAATTAAAGACATTGAAGGTAGTCCAAATAGGACCTGTAGCCACCCCTTCTATGGCGGTACAGTATTTGGATAGGCAACCAATGTCAGTCACATCCATCCCCATTTCTAAAGTCGATAGGCACATCCCTGTGGGATTGGTAGTAATCACCTTCTTGCCAGCGTTTAATAGCTCTTTTACCCGCCTGTTAAAGAATTCATGGGAGAAGGTTGGCAATTGGTTTGATTTTGGCTCTGCGTTAATCAGCAGGGTGTCAAAAGACATGGGTAGGGGAGCGTTTAAGGCAGGGTACTCAAAGAGTAAATCTTCTCTGCAAGCTATGGGGTTGTCTACCCCTAAGAGATTAGACAAATGATCGAACCAGGATAGATGAAACAGCACCCAATTAGCCTGTAGTGGGTGGGTATAGAAGTAGTTATCTCTCCCAATCCAGGCGTTCACTGCACTAGGTGGTATGTACAGATCCGCTAAGGTGATCGCTGTACCCTCGGTCAAGGGTAATAGCTGCTCATGGTGCATCGGATTGCAGTGGTGGACAATGTCCTCCCCCAAGGGGAGTTGCAAGCGCCTTAGATAATTAAGGTGTATAAGGTTATCACCAAGGTGATACTCATTGTATGTTTCTAACATAGTGTGTATTATTGGATTAAATAGATTAAGGAGAGTATATGTCAATTGCAGTGGAAAGTAATATTCCATTACCTTCGGAAAGGACTAAAAGATACCCTTACAAAGAGATGGAGTTGGGTGAGTGCTTCTTTGTGCCAGAGTCTAAGATTCAAATTATTTGTAATGCGAACTACAAGGCACAAAAAAGAACAGGCATGAAATTTACCGCTAGGCGGGAAGGCAACGGAGTTAGAGTATGGAGAATAGAATGAGCGAAAAAGTAAACGGTCAAATGAGCGCAGTAGAGTACATTGAAACAGCCAATGACCAGGCTAAGAAAATGTATATGCAACGGATCTGGGAAATGAGTAAAGATCAGATCTTTCACGAATTGATGCGGGTGCATGGGGAGTCCTCCAAGCTCTTAGCCCAAGCTACGGCTGAGATCACTTATTTAAAGTCTATTTTGGATAGCCCAGAGGATGCGGATGCAAGACATTGAGCGCTTGCAACTAGAGCGTTTGTTGTTTAAAGAGCAGATGAATAAAGCCATAGCCTGTCGAACTAAGAAGCAAAAAATCAAGTTGGCAGGGTCTTGGAAAAACGCCTATAGTGAAATGACCTATACCGCCTTGATTGATCTAGCCCGTAACCATCAGGCTAGGTTAAAAGTGGCGGACTGGGATCTAGAGCACTTTGAGATTAAAAAGCAGAATGGGCATAGATGAAAACCGCAGCCGTAGTAACTGTTACCAACGGGAAACGCCCAGAGCAGTTAAAAAAGTGCATGGAAAGTATTGAAAAACAAACTTATCCTTGCCAACACTACATTTTGTGTGACGGGGATTGGAAAGTATTTAATCAGATTTGCCAATCCACATCAGCTAAAGTTTGCTATTGGGATGCTCCTATTGGTGGCGATGGGTGGGCTGGTCAGCGTTGGTTAGCTGCTGCGCCTCAGTTAATTACTGAAGATGTCACTTTCTTTTGCAACGATGACGATTGGTACGAACAAAATCATGTCCAGACCATTATGGAGAAGATCGAGCAAGGGTATGACTGGGCTTACTCTTTTCGCAAGATACACGATGAGAAAGGCAATTTTCTTCTTTTTGATAATTGCGAAGCCCTTGGGGAGGAAAGCTCCGTTTGGAATATACCTAATCACCACTTTGTTGACTGGTGTATGTGGGGCATGAAAACCCCTCTTTTAAAACAAATTGCGATTGTTTTAAATGATTCCAGCCCACAAGTAGATCGTATGTTCTACGCTACTGCAAAACAAGTCTTTCCGAACTTTACCAGCACTAAACAACATACCTTTAATTTTAGGCTTGGTGGTAGTTGCGGGGTGCAAAAGGAATTCTTTGAAATCGGCAATCAGGAAATATTAAGGCGTTTTAATGGCAATCTTCCCTGGATCCTGACATGAACGGATTTAATCTAAAACACTTTTACAATTTTTGCGCCCAACTCCAGATTGAAACTAAGGAGCAGGGCTTAAAAAAGATGGGTACGCTTTTGGGTAGCCAGACTTATGTAATGAATGAAGTCAAAAAAGGTTTGGATGAGGGCGTTCATTTTTTTGTTATTTTGAAAGGAAGGCAGCTTGGAATCACCACAATCTCACTCGCCCTTGATCTCTACTGGCACTTTATCCACCCAGGGTTGCAAGGCACACTTACAACGGATACGGAAGAAAATCGGGATATGTTCCGATCAACCCTTGCCATGTATATGGATGGTTTACCCAAAGAGTACCGTATCCCCTTGCTTGCCCATAATCGGAACCAGCTTTCCCTCAAAAATCGCTCTCGACTCTTTTATCAAGTCGCAGGGCTTAGAGCGAAAGGATCTTTGGGTCGTGGCAAGGCTATTACATACTTACATGGTACCGAAACAAGCTCTTGGGGAGATGAGGAAGGACTTGCTTCTCTCTTAGCGTCTTTGGCTGAAACCAATCCTGATCGGCTGTACTTGTTTGAATCGACTGCCCGTGGTTTTAATATGTTCCACGATATGTACACCACCGCTAAACGGGCTAGAACCCAAAGAGCGATCTTCTGTGGCTGGTGGCGTAATGAACTCTATAGCCTAGATTCCAATGGCAACACCTACAAGGTGTACTGGGATGGCAAGCTCACAGGCGAAGAAAAGGAATGGGTCAAGGATATTAAAAAGCTCTATGACTTTGACATCAATTCACGGCAAATAGCCTGGTGGCGTTGGAAGTTATTTGAAGGAATCAAAGACGATAGCCTGATGTATCAGGAGTTTCCGCCTACTGAGGACTACGCTTTCATTATGACGGGGACTAGTTTCTTTTCCAATGCCCGTTGCACCGATGCCGTCAAGTCTTTAAAGAAGAAAACCTTTGCATCTTACCGTTATGTCTTTGGTACAAACTTCCAAGATACCGAAGTCATCAAGTCTACCGATAGGTTATGCACTTTAAAGGTTTGGGAAGAACCTGTAGACACGGCTTATTATGTTTTGGGCGCTGATCCAGCCTACGGAAGCTCTGACTGGGCAGATCGTTTTTGTATCCAGGTGTTCAGAGTCTACTCAGATGGCTTAGAGCAAGTCGCTTCTTTTGCTACCTCTGAGATGAATACCTACCAGTTTGCTTGGGTAATCGCCCACTTAGCAGGTGCTTACAAGAACTCTACCCTCAATTTAGAGGTCAATGGTCCAGGTCAAGCAGTGATTAATGAGTTAAAGAACCTGAAAAGACAGGCTGCCCACATGGGAAGCGCTATGGGTAAGGATCTGATGGATGTTTATGCCAATATGCAGAACTATATCTGGCGCAGGAACGATACCTTGGGCGGTATGAGCAATTCGATTGGTTGGTTAACTACTTCTGCTACCAAAGAGAGGATGCTGACCTACATGAAGGACTTTTTTGAGCGTGGCATGATGGAAATTAACGATATGGACACCATTGAGGAGATGAAAACCATGGTTCGTAACGGTGGCTCCATAGAAGCAGCAGGTAGGAACAAAGATGACCGTGTGATTGCTTGCGCCTTGGCAGCGGCAGCGTTTGCAGAGCAAGTTCAGCCTAGATTGATCGCAACTCAGATTTCTAGGACCGTTTCACGGGTACAAGATGACTTTACCCCTGAACAACTCACGGTTGGGCGCAATGTATCTGATTATTTGAAGGCAATAGGGGTTTATGGGCAGGGTTAACACAGCAATCACTAAATTAGAGCTAAAACGCATCATGAGGCGCTTTATTGACGATAAAAACCGTGGAATTTCGCTAAAGCTGTTTGCTAACCATGCTGGCTTATCGGAATCCCATTTTTACGATATTTTCAAGTATTTGAACGAACCATTGACAGAAATGATGCAAATACGGGTATCTAAGGCATATCAAGAGTATTGCCGTGGCGAACTAGCCATTATGCAAAATCGTAACAATACCCGTTTTGTTCAGTATCGCAAAGAACCAAAGCCACAATTTGAAAGAACCAGCAAATTAGAGGTGGTTGATGGCAGGATTCAAATTAAGCTCGGAATTAAACCAAAATATGAATATAACGATTTAACACTTGACGAACAGTTGAAGGGGAGATAACAATGGCAGTAGTAAATGATTATAAGTGTCCAAAGCACGGCTATTTTGAAAGTAGAAAAGCCGAATGTCCAATGAAGGATTGCCATGAAGAAGTTTTTATTGTTTTTCTGCAAGCCCCCAGTATGGTGTCTGCAAAAACTCGCTTCACCGACAAGAGCACTAAGCAATTGGCTATCGAGTTTGGAATGTCCGACATCAAAACAGCCCGTGAAGGCGAGAACCAGGCGGGTTACCTCACCCGTAACAACAAGTTCTCCGAAAAAGAATACGCAGAAGCCGAAAAGTTCGCCACCCGTAAAAAAGGCAACAAGGACAAAATCAAGCCCGATCTCCCGCCAGTACAAAGAGAAGCTAGAGCAGGAGATTCAGCGATATGGGGCGGGGGCTTTCAAGGATTGAATATGCAAAGTCTATTAGCTGGCAGAGGCGTTCAATCCATTAAAGGCGAACAAGTTGGTTTGACACCAAGAGAAGCAGGTATAAAATCAGGACCTAGAACTGACCCAAGCTCAACGATGCGAGATCCTGATAACTTACAGATTAAAAAATGAGAATCCCAGATAACGATAACGATAGAGAAAACTTTTATTTGGAGCTAATGCAAAAATGCTTAGTATCCAAAGAGGAAAGAAGTGCTGACTACTCATCCCTCAGATCGTATTACTTATTTGGCTCAGGACCTGAAGAACCACCAGCGTACTTCAATAAAATTAATCCGCATTTAGATCAGTTAACCAGTTTTTTGTACTCTGCTGAAACCACTCGCTTCTCGATTTCACTAGGCGCTGGCGTTAATGCGGTCAATCAATATAAATCACCTGCGCTAACCCAGGCGATTAATGATGAGTGGCTTAATTCTAATGCGGATCAGGTGTTCTCCACGGCTCTAAACTGGGCTTTGGTTTATGGCACAACTTATGTCAAGCTCATTTTTAATGATGGCATCCATCCCTATATGATTGATCCTTGCACGGTAGGGGTGTTGCGAGAAGATAGTCCGTATACCAGTCGGCAAGAAGCGATTGTTCAGACCTATTACATTACCAAGTCAGAGCTATATGCACGGCTATATTCACATCCTAAGCGGGAAAAGATTGTAGAACGGGTGAGTGCGAGCTATAACGAAGTTCAAACTGACATTCCTGAAGGCATTAACCGTTTACTGGTATCGCAAACAGGTCCACAAATGTATGGCAATGTGAACTTGCAACTCAATGACATCAATCGTTATAAGGCACGGGTGTCAGAAGAAACCGTAGAGATGCACGAACTGTGGGTTTGGAATGATGCTACTAACGATTATCAAGTAGTCACGATTGCCAGTCCTGATGTGATTATTTATGACCGTTCTGGCGAATCCATGTTCCTAAAAGGCGAATGTCCTTTTGTGCAAATTTGTCCTAACCCTTTATACGATTACTACTGGGGTGCGTCTGAGTGTCAAAAGCTAGTTTTATTGCAACAGTTACGCAATCAGCGTATGGCTGAGATCCTTGAGTTACTCAGTAAACAAGTCAATCCACCAACTGCTCTCTCAGGCTTTATGGGCATTTTGGATGAGAAGAACTTTGCTCTAAACCGCCCAGGTGGGCTACTGGCTTCAGATATGCCTAATGCTAAGGTAGATCGGATGGCTCCTAATATGCCACCTGATCTATTTGAAGTGATCCATGAGATTGATGCCATGTTTGCTGAAGTATCAGGCATTAGTAATGTGCTTGAAGGTAAAGGCGAAGTCGGGGTGCGTTCAGCAGGTCATGCTAGTCAATTGGCTAGATTGGGTAGTTCCCGTGCTAAGAAGCGGGCTTTGATTGTGGAGGACTCTCTTGAAAAAGTGGCAACCCTTTATCTTAAACTCATCCAAGCCTACGATCCGACTCATTTTCATGATGTTAACGATCAACCGTTTATTGCCAACCAATTCACTAAAGATTTTGTGGTTAAGGTCGATGCTCACTCTAATTCGCCCATTTTTACAGAGGACTTAAAAGACCTAGCCTTTAGCCTCTTTAAAGCCGAAGCAATTGATCGTGAAGATTTGCTTGACTTACTAGAACCACCAATGAAACAATTACTTAAAGATAAGTTAAAGAAGCGAGAAGAAAAGAACGAAGCTATGCAAGCTATGGCTCCCCCGCCACCTCCACCAAAAGGATAAAGCATGAAGAACCCTGAACAAAGAGAAAATGAACCCGCAATGGCGCTAATGAGTCCACGGGAAAAGCGTATGGAAGCAGGAGAGTCAGAGCGAGTAGAACCTAAAACTATTTATCGTAATATGGGCGCTTCAGTGACTAAAAATGAAATGCGTAATATGCGTAAAGGAAAGAGATAATCATGCCTTCCAATACTGTTCCAATGACCCAATCGACTTCTGACCAGCCTAGAGTAAGCACTGAGTCTTTAGATCGTGGTCAACAACCTGCTAGTGTGCAATATCGCAATCAAGCAACACCTAGTTTTGATCGCAGCATGAAAACCCGTGCTGCTCCTAGATCTGTTCGTAGTTAACCAAAAGGAGTCCAATATGTACGGTAAAACTCGTAAAACTCGTAAATCTCGCAGATAATTTTCTCCTTCACGGGAAAGTTCCTTGGGGGGGTGGAAATAAAATAAATCCCCCTACTTGACAATTGATAGTTTTAGTTTAGGCTATGCAATAACTTAATAGGAAATGTCTATGGGCGTGCCTTCCGAAGAATTAATGAATATGATTAAGAGTCAGCGTGATAGCGCTACTCCTAATGGAATACCTGATGTGCCAACAGGTGCTGGAGATATGGGGATCTCAGATCCTAATAGCCCACCAATGGCTGCTCCAATGTCAACTCCAGAACCAAAGATGGGCAATCGTGAAGCAGCCCTGATTAATGTATCAATGGCAATGGACTTGTTAGAGCAATCTTTACCTGCAATCGGTAGTGAATCAGCCGAAGGAAAGCAAATTTTGTCGGCTATTCGTAGCATGATCGGTGTACTAGGCGTTAAGAAAGCCAGCACTGCTGAATTGCAACCTGCTGAGATATTGCAGATGTTACAAAGTTTACCTCAAGCTGGCGGTGCTTCTCCTGAAAGTAAGGCGATGATGTCAGCACCAGCAATACCTGGTATGGCTCCAGAAGGACCACCACCAGCCTTGCCAATGCCTCCACCTACAGGTGGCGGTGCAGTACCCCCTGGCGCACCTGTACCTCCACCATTACCACCCCCCATGTAAAGGAAAATAATATGGATCTGTTTAAACCCCGTGGCGCTTCTGCTCCTCGCAACCCAACTGACAACAACCAAAAAAATGGTCAAATTATCAATACTCCTCGTTACTCAGAGTTTGGTGGTTTAACTGCTTCAAACAAAGCTGGCTCTAAGAACATGATGACGATGAGCAAGCCTGGCGATACGAAAAAAGTCATTTAACGAATTAGGGGATAAAAATGTCTTTAGAAGATCTAAGTTTTGAACAGCGTGACGAATTAGCTTTGCTAATGAAGGATATGGCTGAGAATCCATCCACTCGCAAGGAAGTATTGCGTTTGACTAAGAAGCTCCGCCCTAATATGCCAATTCCTGAACTGGAGATTGAAGATTACACTGAAAAGAAAATCAACAATGCAGAAGAACGGGTAGCGCAGTTAGAAGCTAAGTTGCGTGAAAAAGATGCTATTGGTGAGCTTAAAATGCGTAGAGATAACTTGTTTAAGAAGGGTTTAGCCCATTCTGAAGAAGATATACAAGAAATCGAAAAGCTAATGCTCAGCAAAGGAATGACCAATCACGAAACAGCAGCAGAGTATTTTGATTGGATGAAACAAGCTGCCGTGCCAACACCTTCAGGCTACAATCCTAATCCATTGAAAGGTTTTGACCTTTCTAAGTTTTGGAAAGATCCAAAAAGTGCAGCACGCAATGTGGCAGCAGAAGCATTAGGTGAGTTGCGTAAAAACACTCGCCCAATAGGGTATTAGTAGTAGAGGGGATATTTTAATTTTTGTTTGGAGATAAACCATGCCTATAGGTGGCGGAATTCTTCCAGCGTCAGGTTCTTCGCAATACAATGAGTTGACTTATGTTACTCGTAGAGCGTTTATCCCCAAGCTGGTAGTACAACTTTATAACAGCACACCCCTGATGGCTGCTTTGATTGCTAACAGTCAACAAGCCTCTGGTGGTGTATCCCAAGTAACCGTTCCAGTTCAAGGCGCACAGTTTGTTAATGCCCAATGGTCTGACTATTCTGGTTCGTTTAACCAGCCGTCAGTTCAGCAAGGTGCTTTCAATGCTGAGTTCAACCTTAAACTGATGATTGCTCCAGTACCATTCCTCGGAATGGAAGGTGCAGTTCAGCAAGACTATGCAATTATTCCTCTCATTGAAGCACGCATGAATGATGCTACCAATGTGATGATGGATGCTATGGCTACTGCCCTGTATACCAATACTACGAACACTCAACAGTTTATTGGTTTGCCTGGTGCAATTGATGACGGTACTAACATGGTTACCTACGGTAACATCAATAGAACTACCTATACTTGGTGGAAATCTAAGGTGTATAACGCAGGTTCTGTGAACCCAACTCGTCAAAACATTCTCCAGTACATTTCAGGTACTGTAAAGAATGGCGCTGAAGTTCCTACTTTTGGCGTATGCGGATTTGGTACATGGACACTTTTAGCCCAAGATTATGTGGGTCAAGAGCAATATGTTATTACCCCAGGTAACGGTTTCGATTCAGATGCTAACGGTCCTTCAGCAGCTTTCCGTGCTTTGATGGTCGCTGGTGTTCCTGTTTATCCAGATCCTTACTGTCCAGAAGGTACGGTTTATTTCATTAACTCGAATTACTTGAGTCTTTACATTCACGATCAAGGTTCATTCGTATTTACTGGCTTTGAATCGACTCTCCCTAATTGGCAGATTGGTTATGTTGGCGCTGTCTTGATGATTGCCGAATTGGTAAGCGTTAAGCCAAAGTCAATGACCAGGGTATCTGGCTACAACTCTATTTCATTATAAGGAGAACTAGTCATGGCACTCGGTCTAAATAAGATTTTAGTAACAGGCACTTATGCAAATACTGCTGCTGCATACTACCAAGCAGTTTCCAATATTACCGTCACTACGGCTGGTAATGTGGTTCCTGCTGGTACTTACATGGCATTTGCAACCGCCAATGTGGTAATTCAAGCTGTATCGAATTACAACGCTACTTCTAATGTGGCTACATTCTCAAATGTATACCCCATTAACTCTGGTGGCGTTATCATTTCTGACGGTATTAATGTGCAACTATTGGCAACCACTAATACTTCAGTGCAATTGATTACTGTCAATGGCGGTCAAGCTGTTTCAAGTACCTACGCTAGTTAAGGGGAAAGATAATGGCTAACCAAGATGCAGTTGCTAATCTGTATTTAAGTTCTTTTGGTAATGTCCGCATTGCTTTTGCTGAAGCTGTATCTTTATCTGCAACAGGTAATGCGGTAGCCAATTTGTCATTTGCAAATGGTGGCTTAACAAACGGTGGGGCAGTAGCTAATTCGGGTTCAGTGATTGTAAGAAAAATTGTAATCACTAGCCCAGTTGGTTCAGTTTCTTCAGGAAATGTGGGAATTTATACTAGCAACAATGGTAATGATGCTAATTTAATTACTGCAAATACTGCTTTAACTGTACTGTCCGCAGCAGGTCGTTATCTTGATGTTCCGATTACTGGCGCTTATGGTGCTAATACCGTTATTTCTGGATCTACGACTTCAACTTTATTTGTTAAAGTTAACACTGCTTCAGGTAATGCAAACACCGTCAACATTAGTGTTTATGGTGATGTAGTCAACTTCTAATGTCTAGTATATTTGTAACCAACCATTCCGACAAACCATTGAAAGATGGCTTTGCTGGAGTGGTTTATAATTTTTTACCTGGCACAACTGTTGAAATTCCAATTGAAACTGCTAAGCATATTTTTGGTTATAAAGAAGAAAACAAAGAAGTTTACTTGGCACGGTTAGGATGGATAAAAACTTCCAATGATTTAGATACAGGTTTTGAAATCTTGTCTAAATGGGAGCTATCTGATGAACCGCCAAAAAAGAACCAATCGTTATCCCCGTTGGTGGAAAGAGTACCTCTCCCTTCTTCAAAGAGGGGTGGGGGAAAAGTCCTACAGGCTGTAGCATGAACTATGGATACTAAACTATGGCTACGCTCAATTCCTACATTACTGAAGTGCAGAGATTACTGCATGATGCAAACGCTAACTTTTATAGCACCGCACAGTTAACCGACTACATTAACTCTGCACGGGAACGAGTTGTCCGTGATACAGGGTGTCTTAGAACAATTCAAGTAACTCAAGTTCCTTGCGCTGTACCTCCTGGCAATACTATTAATGGTGCAACACCTGCTAATCCGACTCCTTGGGTAGCGGATACCGTTGTCGTTGCCAATACTTTTGTTTATAGCAATATCTATATATATCAATACATTACAGGTGGAACTTCAAGTTCTACTCCACCTGCTTATCCTGCTAGTGGCTACAATTACCCACCAAGCACTGCCTTTGCTGATGGCACTGCTACTTTGCAATATGTTGGCGATACAGAAAATGTTTACTACGCTTCTTTGCCACAAGGTTTAAATACCCTAGATATTGTTAACATTAACCTATATTGGGGTAACTCTCGTATTCCAATGGATTACATGGCTTGGTCTAACTTTAACGCTAGGATGCGGATTTGGCAAAACAATGTCAGCCGACCAATTGTTTTTAGTATTTATGGACAAGGCAATATCTATGTAGGTCCTGCTCCAGATCAAGTCTATCAAATTGAGCTAGATACGGTTATTTTGCCAACGGCTTTAGTGCAAACAGCGCCTACAGCAGTTGATCCGATTGCTGACCCTTATACCTCTGCGGTCAAGTTTTACGCAGCATATCTTGCTAAGTTTTATGAGCAAAGCTATGGCGAATCAGAAATTTTTAAACAAGAGTATTTAAAACAAGCTAACTCAATTTTGAATAGCACCTTTACTCGCAGGATTCCAACCGCATTTAATACACCTTAATTTATCATGGCTTCGGCAGAACAGAAAAAGTCCTACCAGGTTATTAAGCAGTTTAAAGGGCTTAATACCAAAGCAAACCGAACTGCCATTGGTGAGGATGAGTTTTCATGGCTAGAAAATGCTCAACCTGTTGGTTTTGGCAACTTAAAGATTACTCCAACCCAAGCTGTTGTTCGAGATTCTAGCAACAATGCGGTGGTTTTTTCCAATACCGTAACCCATTTTGCTTCTGCCAGCTTAAATATTACAGACTATGTTTTAGCCTTTTTATCAAACGGTTCAGCCGAATATTACAATGTTACAACCAGCACTAAAGGCACTGTAGCTGTAGCTGGTACCTTTTCTAATGCAGGTATTCAGGTTAGCCAATACAACAATGACCATGTTTTAATCTTAGATCAGTCTAAGGGTTTATACCAATGGGATGGCAACAACACCACTAGTATTGGCTCAGTTGGTTTAGTAGCCATGGTCAATTATGGTTCTGGCTACAATACGGCTCCTTCGGTAACCATTTCAGGACCAGATGAAGTTGGCGGTGTTCGGGCTGAAGCTGTTTGCGCTGTTACTGGTAATGCTGTTACTTATGTAACCTTAACTAATGCAGGATCGGGTTACACCAATGCCAGTAACCTTACCGTAACCTTTGCTGGTGGCGGTGGTTCTAATGCCAGCGCTATTGCAGAAATTTTAACTTTTAGGCAAGGCACGGTGGCTACTGCGGTAGTCAATGGCGGATCAGGCTATACCAACGGCACAACGCCTGTTACCTTTAGCGGTGGCGGTGGCACGGATGCAGCAGCTACAGCGATCATTCGTAACAATGCCGTATCTGTAGTGGTGATGACCAATTATGGTCAAAACTATACCAATAACGCCAACATTACTGCTACGATCTCGGCTGGTGGCTCTGGCGCTAATTTAGTTCCTGTTATCAATAACGAGCCTAATGTGGGAGTTTCCTCATTTTCTGGCAGGGTCTGGGTTGCCTTTGGGCGCTCAGTAGCTTACTCTGCTGCAGGTTCTTATAGCGATTTTACTAGCGTATCGGCTGGCACAATCGTCATTACAGACTCTACTTTGCATGGCAATATTGAGCAAATCGTTGCTGCTAATAACTTTTTATATGTCTTTGGCGATGACTCTATCAATGTGTTCTCTGATGTACGGGTAACTACGGCTGGTACGACCTTATTTACCAATACCAATGTGAGCGCATCAGTAGGCTCTAAGAATTCTTACGCTATATTCCCGTACTTTAGATCTGTGCTGTTTATGAACGATTATGGGGTTTACGCCCTGGTTGGCTCTACCACTTCTAAGCTCTCAGATAGCCTAGATGGAATGTTTGCCAATATTGACTTTACTAGCCCTGTTTATGCAGGTCAGGTTCTAATTAATAATATCCTGTGCGCTGCCTTTAATTTCCGTTATTACGACAATATATTTACTGATAGTTACCGTTATATTCAAGCTGTTTTCTTTGAAAAACGCTGGTTCTTAACTAGCCAAGATAATGACTTAAAGTTTATTGCTACGGTTCCGTTTAATGGAAAAGTCAGTCTTTATGGGGTCACTAATAATGCTTTGCATAAGCTGTATGCCAATACTACAGAACCGATTACCAGTCGAATCCAAACCGCTTTATTGCCTTTGACTGATCCAATCCGTACCAAACAGGCTTTAAAATTTGGTATTGAAGCAACACTTACCCAAGGCGCTGTTTTAGATGTCACAGTAGATTCTGAAAATGGTTCTAGCCCTGTCTATACTCTGCAAAACTTTATTACTTGGATCAATAATTCCAATCAAACTATTGCTTGGACAAATAGTAGTTCTACAGTAATATCGTGGTTAGGTGGGACTGGCTATACCCTTTACAAGTCTGACGCTATGCAATGGGGAAAATATTTAGGGTTAACCCAAACTTCCAACTCGGCTGGATTTGTTGTTAACACATACGAATTTGAACATGAATTGAGAGTGAGGTTCTAAAATGCCAGGAGTTCCCTTTACATTTGGTAATGCAACTACGGCAATACCATTAACTAATCTAGACGCAGACTTTAATACTACAGCAACGCTAGGTAACGCAGCCATTGGGCTTGGCAATACTACTACAACTGTTGGTAATTTAAGCCTAGGTAATGTCCTGATTACCAGTGTTGCGACTACCTTTCCCAATAGCTTTTTAGCCAATAGCACAGCTACTTTAGGTAATGCTACTTTAACGCTAGGAAGCTCAACCACGGCAGTTGGTAATTTAGCGCTCAACAACGCTACGATTGAGAATATTCAAGAGCCAGCAAACATTACGGCTACAGCAGCCAACGCCACAATCAACATTGATATTTTGTCTAATGTGGTGGTCTATTGCACAGCCAACGCTACTGGTAACTTTACGGTTAATTTCCGTGGAAATGCAGGTACAACCTTTAATAATGCAGTGCCAGCTAATGTTTCCGTTTCAGCTAGTTTAGTGACTGCTCAAGGCGCTACGGCTTATTACAATAGTCTTGTACAAGTTGACGGTAGTACGGTTACCCCCAAGTGGCAAGGCGGAACAGCGCCCACAACTGGAAATGCTAACTCAACTGATACTTATGTTTATGTTGTTATGAAAAGTGCAGCAAATACTTACACAATCTTAGCCTCTCAAACTAAATTCGCATAAATGCCACGCTTATCTAAAATCGGTGCAGCAGCCTTAGCAGCCTTTGGATGGACTGCTGGTGCTGGCGGTGTGTCGGCTAGTTACCTTATTGTTGCTGGTGGCGGAGGCGGTAATGGAGGTGGAGGTGGCGCTGGAGGTTATCAAGCTAGTACAACATCTTTAGTTTTAACCACTTCTTACACTATAACCGTTGGCGCAGGTGGAGCTTCAAATACTATTGGCAGCAATTCTTCTATAACAGGTTTAACTGCTTCTGTAGGTGGTGGTAAGGGTGGTGGCGGTAATGGTGGTTCTGGTGGAGGTGCAGATAATGGAGCACCTTCATCCTTTGGTACTGGAACTGCTGGACAAGGCAATAATGGTGGTCAAGGTACAAGTTCTGTAGCTGCTAGTGGTGGAGGCGGTGGTGCAAGCGCAGTTGGAGCAAATTCTACAAGTGGCGCTGGTGGTGCTGGCGGTGCTGGATCTACTTCTTCAATTTCTGGTTCATCTGTAACTTATGCTGGTGGCGGTGGTGGTGGCGGTACTACCTCTGGTGGCGCTGGAGGATCTGGTGGCGGTGGTGCTGGAGCAACTACTACCGCAACTGCTGGAACAGCAAATACTGGTGGCGGTGGTGGTGGTATTTTCTTTTCTGGTCAAGCTGCTGGTGGCTCAGGCATCGTAATCATATCTTACGCAGGCGCACAAAAATTTGGTGGTGGCACAGTCACATCAAGCGGTGGCAACACTATCCACACATTTACTTCTAGTGGTGTACTAAGTCCTTTAAGTTCTTTATCTGCAAGCTATCTCATCGTAGCTGGTGGTGCTGGTGGTGGAGCAAGTTCTGGTGGTCGTGGTGCGGGTGGTGGCGCTGGTGGATTAATTACTTCTACTGCTACTTTAGATATTAATTCAACATATACAGTAACCGTAGGTGCAGGTGGAGTGGCAGGAGATGGAACTACTGGCGTTAATGGACATGGTGGTAATGGATCAAATTCCACAATTAGTATAGTTACAACAACTGTTATAGGCGGTGGCGGTGGTGGTGCAAATGATGCCACAGGTCAAGCAAATGGAAATAATGGTGGTTCTGGCGGTGGAGCGCACTATAACGGAACTGCTGGATTAGGTACAGCAGGACAAGGTAATGATGGTGGAATTGGAACCGTAACTCCAAACTTTGGATCTGGGGGTGGTGGAGGAGCAAGTGCTGTTGGCGTAAACGGAACAACTACTAATGGTGGTAATGGTGGCGCTGGTACAGCATCCTCTATTACAGGCTCATCTGTAACTTATGCTGGTGGCGGTGGTGGACAAATATTTAGTGGCACTGTGGGATCTGGTGGTTTAGGTGGCGGTGGTGCTGGTACTGGAGTTAATGGTACTGCTAACACAGGTGGTGGTGGCGGTGGATTAGGTTCTGGTTCACCAGGCGGTTCAGGCGGTTCTGGCATCGTCATCATTTCATACGCTGGTAGCCAACAATTCTCAGGCGGTACTGTTACATCTTCTGGTGGAAATACCATACATTCGTTTACCAGTAGTGGAAGCCTTAAAGGTAATGTTACCTATGGTGGTTTTTATAGCGGAACAAATTATTTAACTCTTGGTGGACCTTCAGCATTAGCTTTAGGATCTGGTTCTTGGACTATTGAAATGTGGTACTACGCTATTGCATTTACTACATTCCAAGTTCTATATGAAGGAAGACCAGCAAGTACAAACGGAGCATACCCAACCTGCTCTGTTGGAAATGATGGCGCAGTTAGATTTGCAGTAAATGCTGCAGAACCTATTGTTAGTGCAGCAGGATTAGTTTCTACAAATAAATGGAATCATCTTGCTTGGGTAAAAAATGGTTCAACAATTACAGCTTATTTAAACGGTATTTCCGTTGGAAGCGCTGCGGATACGGTTACATACTTAAATAGTGGATCATCACCGTATATTGGAACAAACGCATTTGGTGCGGGTACCGCAACATATACCGTTAATGGCTATATTTCTAATCTGCGTGTAGTAAAAGGTATTGCTGTTTATACAGCGAACTTTACACCTCCAACTTCACCATTAACTGCAATTACTAATACAGCATTATTAACATTACAAAACAGCACTATTATTGATAATTCGATCAATGCTTTAACTATTACTAACAATGGTAGTTTAACAACGGCTATAGTTTCTCCATTCTCATTATCGTCAGGAATTTAAATATGGCACATTTTGCAAAAGTAGAAAACGGCATCGTTACAGATGTAATTGTTGCCGATCAAACATTTATTGATAGCGGAGTTTTGGGAGATCCAGCTTTATGGGTTCAAACTTCGTATAACACTTACGGAAATGTGCATTACGCACCTAGCCCTCCTGCCGAGCCAATGACTCCTGATGGTGGCACTCCGCTTAATTACAACTATGCTGGTATTGGCTATTCATGGAATGGTACAGGCTTTGCAGCCCCGCAACCTTATCCTTCATGGGTGTTAGATCCAGCTACTTACTTATGGGAAGCGCCAACGCCTCCAGGACCTATGCCAACTACAGGTGGACCTTGGGCGTGGGATGAGGCAACTTTATCGTGGGTAGAAGCCCCCGTAGGAGCATAAAATGGGTATCAATGCCTTTTGTAAAACAGGTAACACCGTTGTTTTTACGGCTGCATCTACTCCACCTACTCCTGTGCTATGTAGTTCTACCACTTTAGGTGGTAATCAATATCGCATTATTAATGCAGGTACAACTACGGTATTTTTAGGATATGGTACTAGCGCTGCTAATGCTACAGCTACGGCTGTTGCTGTTACCAGTTCTCAAGCAGCATTTCCATTACTTGCAGGTACAGACGAGATTCTGACATTTGCTCCTAATGCGTATTTTACAGGCTACAGCACTACAACTGCTGTTGTTTATATTACCCCTGGCGATGGAGTGTAATCATGGTTCTTAAAGTCGTTTCGGCTAGTGGCGGTAGTAGTGGTGGCTTGAGTTATCAAGGCACATGGAACGCTGCGACCAATACGCCTACTTTAGTAAGTAGCGTTGGAACGACTAATAATTACTATATTGTTTCCGTTGCAGGAACAACCAATTTAGACGGCATTAGCATCTGGTCTGAGGGTGATTGGGCTATCTTTAATGGCACAACATGGGAAAAAGTATTAGGTGGTAGCACTGAATCCTTTACTAACATTACCGTTACTGATCTTACTGGCTATATGTATGCCAATGGCTCTAATCTTGTTACAGCCTCAACTACTATTCCAGTAGCCAATGTCACGGGTGCAGTAGCCAATACTAGAACCATTATTGCAGGTACAGGCTTATCTGGTGGTGGTAATTTAGCAGCCAATGTCACTTTAGCTATAGCAAACACGGCTGTTACTTCAGGTGTTTATGGTAATTCTACGCAAGTAGCACAAGTTACCGTTAACTCACAAGGACAATTAACCAATGTTGCTAATGTTACGATTTCTGGCACTTCTCCTGGTGGCGTTGCTGGCGGTGACCTTACTGGGACTTATCCAAATCCTACACTTAATACTAGTGGCGTTGTTGCAGGTGTGTATGGCAATACAAGCGCAGTTTCTCAAGTTACTGTCGATGCTAAAGGTCGGGTAACTAGCGCATCCAATGTTCTCATTACTGTAGCCAATACAGCCATTACCAGTGGCAATATCACCATTGGCAATACCACCATAGGACTTGGAAACACCGCTACTACAGTAGGCAATCTAGCCCTTCAAAATGCTAATATTCAAAGCGTAGCAACAACCTTTCCTAACAGTTTTCTGGCTAATTCAAGTGCTACATTAGGAAATACCCTAGTTACTCTAGGTTCTACGATTACTAGCTTAGGAAACCTTACCTTAGCTAATGTGACTATTACGAGTGGTACAGAGAATGTAACCACCTTTAGATATACCTCTAATATTGCTTCTAACGCTACTTTTAGTTCAGCGACCATGATGCTGATTCCTGCTGGCTACATTATTGCTAATGTAAACAGTATCAATGTCAAAATTCCTTACTATGCGATCTAATTCATGGATACTCAAAATCTTTTCAATATTGCGATTGCTATAGCTGGATTCCTAGGAGGTTGGGTGCTAAATAACATTAGTAAAAGCCTAAATAGACTAGACGAAGATGTCAGGGAGATGCCCCTCATGTATGTCACTAAAGATGACTACAGAGCAGATATTACTGAGATCAAAGGGATGTTGGCAGAGATTTATAAAGAGTTAAGAGATAAGGCTAATCGGTAATGGACTTTGATACCCTCTCAACGGTAGAGTATGGCAACCTTGACTCATTAAAGGACTTTTTGTTCGTTAATGCTCAACAACACCAGGTATTTAGGGAAACATTCCTAGATCAAGGCATATTAGTGCCAGCTTTCCCTATTGCAGAGGCAGATACCGACTTTTTAGACGACTGGTTACTCGCCCATCAGGTCGAACATCAGAGTTTTGCAAACCTTTTGGAGCTTAGTAACCCCTTTAATATGCTCGATGTAGACTGGAATGTGGAAAATGATTTTTACGATTGGATCGCTTCCCACTTGTATATTCATCAACAAATTGCTGGTACTTTAGGACTTACTTAATGGCAACGAATCCACTTTCCCCGCCCCAAAAAAAAATGGATTTTCCTGATGGTGAAGTGATGACGGCTATGCAAAACAAAGGACAAGTTACTCAATCCCCTGAAGTTGAGCAAGCTAAACAACAGTTAAAAGCTGTTCTAGCTAAGGACAACATCAACCCTAGCCTAGTGGTTCAAATAGGTCAAATGGCTGAAAAATCATTGCGGGATAAAACCTTATATCCGATGGTTAAGCAACAAGCGATTCAATCTAAGATGGCTCAGGCAGCAGAAATCCAAGAAGGCTTTGATTACCGTTTTATTGGTGCAATTATTTCAGCAGGTAAATTAGCCCAAATGCTAATGGGAGATCAATAATGGATTACGGCAGATTAGCTAGTCTTTATAGACAATATTTAGGGCGTGATCCAGAGCCAGGTGCTGAAAGCTGGCTACAGTACGATGATGGAACCATTGAAAATGGCATTGCTAATAGCGAAGAAGCTAATAACTTCCGTAATCAATCTGGACAACAACAGCAGCCAGCACCAGAGCAACAACAGCCACAAGCGCCATCTGGTTTAGATGACAACGCTATTCGCCAGTTATATCAGCAGTATTTAGGGCGAGATGCTGACCCAGGCGGACTAAATACTTGGCGTGGACAAAGTTATGAACAGGTACTTCAGGGAATCCTTGGAAGCGGAGAGTATGCACAGCGCATAACAAGCCAACAACCTGCTAAAACCCCTGAAACACAGCAACCTCAATCTGGTTTAAATGATGCACAAGTAAAGCAACTTTATAACCGTTATTTAGGTAGAGATCCTGACCCTGATGGAATGAATACCTTTCGTGGCATGGATGCAGCGCAAGCCATCAGAACAATTGCTACTAGTCGAGAGTTTTTAAATAAACAGGATGCAAAACAAGCTGCTGCCAGTAATGATATTGCTCAGTATGGCTTTACTTTTGATATAAACAATCCTCAAAATGGCGCTGTTAGAACAGACCGAAGCAATGGACAGTATACCTTTACCTATGCCAATGGAGCTTCAGCTACTTTTGGAGATTATGGTTTACCTTGGGCGCAAATGATTGAAAGCGTTAGTCCAGCACTTTCAACTTATGAAGATCCTGCCAATATGCGCTTGGGTTATCGTAATTATGCTTATGCAGGTTCAACTGCGCCAGATGAAATCACAATTAATGGTCAACCTGTTACTGTTAAAAAACAAGAATTATTATTAAATTCTCAAGGAAAAGTATTTACTGATCCAACTAAAGGAAATCGTACTTACACCATTCAGGAAGTATCCCCTCAACAAAAAGACTCTCAAACCTTTCAAGTATTTGACACTGTCATTAAAATTGGCGCAGCAATTATAGCGAGTGCAGCTTTTGCTCCAGTTGGAATGGCAATTTTAGAATCTGCTACTGCAATGACTGCTGCTGAATTAACCGCAGCTTATGGAGCGACAGCCGTTAATGCTGCTGCTTCAGCAATATCTGCTGGTGGTTCAAGCGCACTTAATACCGCTTTACAGGGCGGAGATTTTAACAAAATTGCTGAAGCTGCTGCTATAGCATCTGCTACTGCTGGCGTAACCTCTGGTATCTCAAGTGAAATTAACGCTGCCTTACCAAAAGATTTACCAGCAACTGCTTCTGGCGCTCTTGCTAGAGGAACGACTGGATCGGTCACGGCTCTTTTAAGTGGAAAAGATCCCATAACAGGGGGTATTAGAGGTGCTATTAGTGGCGCTGTTGGTGGTGCAGTTAAAGATATTCAGACAGATGGCTATGATTTACAGGGTGACGATCAAGTATTTGATACTGAGGAACAGCGTTATTTAACACCTTATGAGGTATCAGTCAAATATCCTGAGCTATATCCTGAAGGATTGCCAGTAGAAGAAAGAACTATTGGTGAAAAGTTAGCGAGTACTACGGCAACTACCTTGGCTGGCGCACTATCTTCTTACTTTTTCCCAAGTACCAAGCCTTCTACTGGAAGCGCTCCTACTAGTGGCAGAACAGTTACTCCTAGTACAGGAGCAAAAGAAGTTGTAAGACAAACAAATCAACCAAATCAAAGTACAGCAACTCCTATGATGTCAACTGGTAGCGCAAGTAGTGGCGCAAGTCCAGCAACTAGTTCATACTTTGGACCTAGCACAGCAGCCCTAGGGCAAGCCTTAAACATTGGTAATGCAGCATTGGCAAGCGGTGGCGGTGGAGATCAAGGTTCAAGTGGGCAAGAACTTAGCGAAGAATCAGGAGCAGCACCTAAGAAGAAGTGGGTTAATGCCCAATCTTTACGAGATCTGGATGAAATAGGGAGTTAAATATGAACAATACTTTATCAAAAACGCTTGGCTTGGGATTGCCAGCATTGGCAGAAATGATCCGTGCTAAAGGTCGGGGTAAAGATACAGTTCTTGCCCACATTACTCCTAGAGAGGCTGCTTTACTTAAAAGGCGTGGTGGTGCTGGAACAATTAATCCTGATACTGGCTTATTAGAATACTATGACGGTGAAGATACAAATTATGAACCTGATACTTATTATCCAGAACAGGCTGGTCCTACTTATGAAGAAATGGGATATGTACCAGAACAAGTTTATCCAGAACAAGCTGGTCCAACTTATAACGAAATGGGTTACACGCCACAAACTTATTACCCAGAACAAGCTGGTCCTACCTATGAGGAAATGGGGTATACACCAAGCGCAAGACAAATAGAACCTAATGCTCCTAATTATGGAGATTTTGGCTCAACTTTGTATCCTTTAAATGAACAAGGAATACCAACTCAGTTAACCCCAGAGCAAGCAGCAGCAGCTTATCCTCAGTTATATCCAGGCGGTGTGTTGCCAACTGAAGGTCAGGAAACTGTTTATACGCCTGACGGAAGATCGTATTATCAAAATTTAACTCCTGTTTCAACGGCTGGAGGACCTAAAACTAAGGAACAACAACAAAAAGAGAAGGATTATTCTAATCTTTTAAGTCAGTTACTACGCTTAGGTTTAGGTGCTGGTACAGCTTATGCTTTATCTAGAGGTGTTCAACAACCTGCTGCTAAGAAAGCAGAAGAACAAGCTCAAACTGCTAAGAATGAAAGAAATGCTATTGCTGCTCCGTATCAAGGCATTGGAAAAGGTTTAATTGCTGGTGCTCAAGCAGGTAATCTAAGTGCTAGTAACCTTCAAGCAGTTAAGGCAGCTAGAGCAATGGCAGCCCAAAACATTAGCCGTACAGGTGGCGTAGGAGTCTTACAAGGCGCTAACAGTATTGCTGATTTGGAAGCACGCCTCCTAGATAACCAGTTAATTCAAGGTATCAAGATTGCTAACATTGGTGATAACTACGCTATTAACGCTATCCAAGCAGGTATGGTTGCTGATAATGCTTTGGCAGCAAGTCAAGCAGACTTTGCTAAACAATTAGGAACTTTGCTTGCACCAATGGTATTGGGTTATAGCCCTAACTTACCTTCAGGCGTTCCAGGATCAAGACAAAGTCCAGGAGTAATTGATACTATCGCCAATGCTGGTTCAGATTTGCTCACTGGTGGTGGAAACTATAGCAATACCTTGACAGAACAAAAAGGAGAGATTTAATTATGTCTATTAATCCTGAAACATTAGGCAACTTCTCAAACCCTGTTGTTCCAAAAGCACCTAAAGCGCCTCGTATTAGCATGGGTGATTTAAGCCAAGCTAGTCAAGCTACAAGTGATGCGTACAAAGCTGAAGGTGAGGCTGCTGTTCAAAAATCTATTGGTGAAGCACAAGCTACCCGTGATGCAGCGTATCAAACATCAGATATACAGCGTGCAGCTAGAGAACCTATCTTAAAAGAACTCAGCACTGTATCTAAAGGGGTTGACTTTAAACCTACTCAGGAAACCTTTATTGGTATGTCCTCTTTAGCTGGATTGATTGCCTTTATTGGTACAGCATCAGGAAAATATGGCGCAAGTTCAGGTAGAGGCGCAATTGATGCCATGACAGGCATGATGAAGGGCTACCAAACTGGTAGACAAGATGTCTTTAGACGGGAACAGATCCAGTTTGACAAAGAAATGGCTTCTTTAAAAGCTACTCAAGATCGTTTATATAAAGAGCTAGAACTAGCGGATAAGACTGCTTTAATTGATTCAGCAAAAGCAAGCGCTGATCGTGCTGTTGCTGTAGCAGCGTCAGGAAGCGACTTCTTAAAGGCTTCTTACAATACTAAGGGCGCTCTTGGAGTTAAAGAAGATCTATATAAGTTTATGGATGCCCAGTTAAAAGCAGACAGGATGGCACAAGATTTAGGTCTTGCCATGATGAAATCTAACGCTAGAGATGCTGGAAAACCATTAAAAGATAAAGAAATTAATAGCATTACAGGGCTTGAATCCCTTGCTAATGGCTTAATGAACCTTAAAAACAAGTTTAAACCTGAGTACGCTAGTTTGGGTTTATTTGGTTTTGGTGCTGATTTACAAGCTGAAGCACTGCGTAGATTTGGCGATGAAGAAGGTAGAAAAGCAATCTCATGGTGGTCAGATTACCAACGCTTACAAGCACCTAATCGTCATGCCCTGTTTGGTGCTACCTTAACTGGTAACGAGCTTAAAAACTATCAAGAATTTACTGCTAAGAAAAGCGACCAGCCTAAAGTTGTTCAAAATATGATTCAAGATCAAATTGATTACACTTTAGATACAGCAGGTCAGCGTAGACGAGCATTTGAATCTTCTGGCTACCGTTTGCCTGATGCTGAACCAGTTAGCTTTACTGCTACTTATGGCAATGCTCCTACTGGTGGTGGAACTCAAGATAAGTATGTGACTGGAAAAGTATATACAGATAGCTCTGGAAATAAAGCTAAGTATTTAGGAAATGGAAACTGGGAGGATCAATAATGGCATTTGACCCTTCAACAGCAGCCTTAGCAGAAGAACCTAAAGGTAGGGTTACAGCTAAATTTAATCCAGATTCAATTGTTATTGAGCCAGAGAAAAAACCTAGCTTTGGAGAAAAAGCAGGTGCAGTAGCCTATGGATTAGGCACAAGTACATTGGGATCGCTTGGAGATATTGAAGAAACTCTTGTACCAAAACAAATTAGAGGTGGCGCTCCTATGGGCAGAGAAACTTATTTGCCAACCACTAAAGATATTCAAAGGGTTTATGGTGCAGTAGGTATTCCAAAACCAAGAGAAGATGTAAGTGGTTACCAAACTGCTGGAGAGATTGCCCCTGCCGTTCTTGCTGGAGGTGCAGCATTATATAAATTAGGAAAATATGGCGTTGGCAAGATTGGCAAGATGATGTCTGGTGGTAAAGATCTTGCTGAAGAACTCCAAAAAACAACAGGTAAAAGGTTACAAGAAGAAATCTCTACCGCAGGTACTCAAGCGGAAACTGCCCAGTCCCGTGCTAGTGCAGCAGAAAAAATTGCACAACGAGAAGCAGGTAAGGGCGAGGCTGCTTATGGTCAACTACCTGGCGTTACTGTTAGCACAGAGGCTGGCGCTACTAAAGCTATTCCACAGTCATTAAATGAAATTGGTTCAGATATTAGGTCAATAGTTGACCAAAAATACAATGCTTTAAAAGCTACCCGTGAAGCTAATGCAACAACCAACAAAACTGAGGCATTTAATTTTGCTTTAAATAAAGAAAAAGCTGGTCAAAAGGTAGCAGACACAGAAGCATTTAAAGACGCATTAAAAACAATTAACGCTGAAATTGTTAATCCTGATACTAAATTAGCTATAGCATCCGTTGACGCAATTAAAAATCAATTGTTACAAGTTAAGAGAGCTATTAATCCTAGAGAAGTTGATCCAGTTACAGGTATTGTGCGAGGAAAACCAGTCAGTTTTGAAGGTTTAGAGAACCTAAGACGGTTTTTACGAGATCGGGCTTCGGGTTTACCCGCAGAAGGATTTGATGCGATCAGCCAACAACAAGCAGGTAGACTAGCTAAAGTTGTTGAAGGCGTAATGGAAGATTTCTCTCCTGGCATCCGTAAGTTTATTGACCAATACCGCATAGATTCAGAACCAATGCGAGTGTTTCAAACTAAAGTTGGTAAGGCTTTAACAGATACACAGTTGTATGGTTTAGGCGCTAACTACGCTAAAGTTCCAGCCCAGTCAATACCAACAAAAGTATTTAAAACTCCTGAAGATTACCGTGCTTTGATAGATGCCCTTGGTGGTGATGTCAAACTAGCAGAGCAGTCAGCACAGCGCTATTTTGTAAGCCAGCTTGAAAGCAGAAAGACAGGCAATCAATTACAGCAGTTTTTGCGTGATAACAGAACTATGTTAAAGGAAACCAATTCCGCAAAAATGGCAGATGACTATGTAAAGGCAGCTATTACAGCAGAACAACGGGGCGCTAAGGTAACTGAGATGGGCGCTACTAGAACTGCTACGGCAGCAGAAAAAGAAACCTTAAAGAACGATCTAATGTTGATTAATAGTGATCTTGAGCGTGCTAAAGACATCAATGAAATCAATGCTCAGGTTACTAAAGTAGCTAATCGCCTTGAAAAAGCAGGTGTTATGAACATTCAGCAAAGAGATCAATTTTTAAGAGAAGTGAACGCAATCACTGATGCTCAAAAGAAAAAAGAATACATTAGAAAAGGCATCAGAATAGGGGTTTATGGTGCAGTAGGTACAGGCGCAGCTACTGGCGCATACAATTTAATCACTAAATAATCATGGCTAAAAAGAATAAAGGCTTAAACCCTGACCTAGAAGAAGCTGTTAGCAAGCTCCTATTGCTTGTTATGGAGGATGAAAGCTACTCTTTGACTGATAAATGCAAGGTTATTGACCGTGCAGTCAACATAGAGAAGCTCAAGCAGAAGCTATCCGATGAGGAATGGGGTAGCGGTTTTATTGCAACAGAAGATGATGAGGATTAAACTATGGATAGTTTAATTAACAAGGGGATTAACAATGGATGCAGTCGCATTAGTTCGTTTAGCTTTAGCAGTCATATCAGAGCGTATGTTATCAGTCTTAGCGCTAGGACTTTCTTTTTCTCTGGCGTGTTGGACTATGTGGGATCCAAGGTGGGAACGACTGGGAACAATGGCATTTTTTTCAATTTTCAGTTATCTTCTAATCAACATTAAAGAGAGAAATACAAATGAAAGACATGAAAGAGTTTCAACTCAAGAGTGAAGTGCCTGGAGCTAAAGATTACAACTTTTCTCAAAAAGATAATCCTAAAGCAATGCGCCCACAAAAGCCTTCAGATGTAACAGTCCGTAGCCAAGTATGGAGTCCAGGTCAGGTTCCGATGGGTGGATTTCGTAGCGTGATTTGCTTTGAATCAGGAGATTACAACAGCAAGATCTCCTCAACGACAAAGCCTGAAAAGAATCGGATTATCTAATGGCTAACAATATCGCTTTTCAGCCGATGGGTAAAACCGTCAAAGTTGTGGCGAATGGCGCTGCTAATACAGAGTCTAATGTTTTTACTATTAGCGCTACCAGCCCTGTAAACCAATACTATTTGTCCAACGACAGTGTTAATGCGTTTGCTTATGTTTGGATTAGCCCAACCAATACTTTTAATGTGGCGCTGCCAGACTTTACTCCTGGCTATGTTATTCCTGTACCGCCATTCGCTTACTTCACCATCACTGGTCCACAAGTAAGCCAAAGCGCCAATGTATATGCCAGAGTGATTGGTGATTCAGCTAACTCAGCCGTTTATGTTACGCCAGGCGAAGGTTTATAACCGTCATCCTAAGCCTATGTGGAAGTCGAGGACTATGTGGTTCTCACTTTCACTAGTCATTATTGGTTCGCTGTACGAGAACTTTTCCTACCTGCAAAACATCATTCCACCTAAGTATTACGGCATTATCTTTATTAGTATTGGCATTATCTGTGCCATTTTGAGGTTCGTTACTAGCCAACCCATGAAAAGATAATGTTTGGACTAACAATACCCATTCAGTTTTATATCTATGCTGCCCTATCTTTGGTAGCTATTGGTGGTCTTGGCTATGGCAAGTATCAGTCGGTTAAGTACGATGCCTATGTATCTAAAGCAGAATCACAAGCTAAAGAACAGGAAATGATTAATTTATACAAGGCTAAAGAAGCTGTTCAAGTAAATGAAAAGGTAAAAAATGACTATCAGAATAAGCTATCTATTATTAAGTCTACTTATGGTGGGATGCGCCTCCCCAACACCGATCAAACAACAAGCATTTCCAAATCCACCAGCAGCACTGATGGAACCCCCTCCGACCCTGCCTTTATTGAAAAGTGTGCGATAACTACACAGCAATTGGTGTCTTTACAGGGCTGGCTCAAAGAGCAGATAGGCATTTTTAATGATCGAAAACTTTAATAAATCCTTTGACCTGCTAATGAAAAGCGAAGGTGGATTCGTTCAGGACCCCAATGATTCTGGGGGCGCTACCAACTGGGGAGTAACTATGGCTACCTGGAAAGCCTATGTCAATCGCCCTGTTAGTGTCCAGGAAATTAAAGATTTGACACCAGTAATGGTCAAACCATTGTATAAACAGAATTACTGGAATCCAGCAGGATGTGATATTTTACCTAGTGGGGTGGACTATGTGGTTTTCGACTTTGCTGTCAATGCGGGTGTCAAAAGATCTATCAAATGCTTGCAAAAAGCCGTTGGAGCAGACGCAGACGGTGTCTTGGGTTCAATTACTCAAGCTCTCATTCGGCAATCTAATCCAATGGATGTGGTGGAGCATTTCACCGAAGAAAAAATAGCATTTTATAAATCATTAAACAATCCTCACTTTGAAAAAGGCTGGCTTGCTAGGGCTGATAAAGTAGAGGCTAATGCAGAACAAATGTTCACTTAACTATAGGAATTAAACCATGCCACTTAATAAATCAAAGTCAAAGAACGCTATCTCTGCTAACATTAGCAAGATGGTCAAGGAAGGCAGACCTCAAAAACAAGCTGTAGCCATTGCCTTAACTGTTGCTCGTAAACCAATCGGGAAAACAAATGCCAGAAAATCTAAGCGTTAATAGACCTATCATGCGTGTTACTCCTATGGGTAATATGCCTCGTAGAACAAGTCGCATTGTTAAAAGTTCTAAACGGTCTAGAAGAAGCCGATAATGTATGGCAAGCAAACCTAATCTATCGGTTGGGCGAGGCGAGAAGCTATCAGTCAAAGCTGGTGGTGGCTTAACTGCCAAAGGTCGTGCCAAATATAACCGTGCTACAGGCAGTGATCTAAAAGCCCCAACTAAATCAGGACCAAGGCATAAATCGTTTTGTGCTAGGTCTGCGGGTTGGAAGGGTAAACGAGGTAAAGCAGCTAGAGGAAGGTGGGGTTGTAGTAGATGAAAAACGGACTATACGCAAATATCAATCGAAAGAAAGCTAGGATCGCTGCTGGCTCAGGCGAAAAGATGAGAGCAGTAGGTACTAAAGGCGCACCCACTGCTAAAGACTTTAGGGATTCAGCAAAGACTGCTAAGAAACCATCAAGGCGAGGGCGTTAAGCTACCCTCAAAAGCGTATGTCCCAATGTGGGATAGCTGACACCAAGGCGCTGCCCAAACTTTACCGCCAGTCAATCTCCAAATACGGCAGAAGTGATAGTCCTCTGACAGTAGGCGATTGGTTTCAGGCTCAATGCTAGTGGCAAAGTATTCATAAATCTTTTCTTGTTGTTGCATTTGCCCTGATAGATCAGCCACATCATTGCTGTACTGTGGTACATGATCGGCTAACTTAGTAAAGACTTCTCGCTTAATTAGCATGAAACCTGTACCACCATTAAATATCTCGACTGGCTTGTTCACAGGCACGGTTACCTCGCCCACATAATCTACCAGGTTTACTACAAAGCTACCTGTATGGCTTTTGAGATTCTCAAATGGTACGCCATTATCAATTGCTTTCTTAACGCTTCCCCAGTTAATCTCTTTCTTAGGGTAGATGCCACAGATAATCTCCTTATCAACCGAAAGCATTGGGATAATGTCGGCTGCATTAAATTTAATATCAGCATCAATGAACATCAGATGAGTACTTTCACTCTTGAGAAATTGGTGAGTCAAAGCATTTCTAGCCCGTGTAATTAGGCTTTCATTAAACATAAAACTAAAGCTCAAATCAATATTATGCTCTCGGCAAGTAGCAGTTAGATGCAAAATAGATTGCATATAAAACCCTGCCCCCATCCCCCCATACATAGGGGTTGCAACAAATAGTTTAATTTTTTGGGGTGTGGCTGGCTCTACTACTTTCTTTTTGCGTGGCATATCTATCCCTAAATAAAGTTATCGGTACTGGCTTGTACTACTTCGTTAATCAAAATATTCTTACGGTCATTAGAACACTCATGTAAACAAGTACGCTTGGCATTGAAGTTCATCATATAGTCCTTGGCTTCCTGGCTGAACCACAGTTCTTTAAAGCTCTGATCCTTGAGTGAACCAATCATCCCCGTGTTGTCGTAGGCTTTGTTATGACAGGCGTATACCCCAAGGTCAGCCCCGATAACAGGCACCGTTTGCATGATGTAGCACCGCTTATAGGACCTGATGGGCGAGTGACTGCTGCCAGGAGTAATGTTGTAAGTACTGTTAACACTAAAATGATCGTCAACCAAGCTGGCAACTTCTTTGAGTTGAGCATTAACAGAATCAGCAATAGCATTGTGATAATCATAAAAATCTGGTACATACATAGGGCTGTAGCGCACATTCTCGACTCCAATACTTTTTAATAAGCGGGTGAACACCCCCAAATTTTCGTAATTGTTGCGATGCACAATATAATTAACCGCTAGATCACAGTCTTTTGCTTTGTGTTTAGCAAACTCCTCGATGTTTTTAATCACACTATCAAAACTCTTTTCTGAAACATTCCTAAAACGCTTCATCTCTGCGCCATTGGTGTAGTCCATGCTAACCCTCACCCACTTGGCATTACGCAGCACCACGGCTCTTTCCTTGGCTAAATTTTGACCGTTAGTAATGATGGATAGATCAATGCCGTATTCCAAAGTCTTAGACATGATCTCTACAATGTCTGGGTGCATGAGTGGCTCTCCCCCACCAGAATAAGTAATTGCTTTGACACCCATGGTGTGCAGGTCATTTAAGATCTCTAACATCTTCTCTCTAGGGATAGTGTCATCCTCTTTCATATCTTCGTGCATACCTGTATGGATATGCTCCTCCTCGCCCCCATCCTTAACACGAAAACCCGTGCTATAAGCGCAAAAAAAGCACCCGTGGTTGCAAAGATTGATTGGCTTGATACGAACATAGATTGGCGCAATGATCTCGTTTTCTAAAAACGAATTGACCTTCCCCGCCACATGAAAAATCTTGAAATCCGAGTATTTGTTAGTTTTCATATTAGATCTTTATATTCCACTAGAACCGTTGAATATAAGGCTTTGTCGGCTTTTTCATACGAAAAATTGATGTCCGCAACAGTTTTTAATTGCACGACTGGCATAGTCACCATAGCCTGTAAACCTTCGGTAAAGTCCTGAATATGAGTCGCTCCAGTGTATAAAGGCTTGTTTTTGTTGCCTACAATGCACCGAATGATGACTTTTGGATTAAATTCACCCTGGGAGATCGTGCTGATCTTATCTAGATGGTTAACTAGCGCATCCATGCAGTTCATTAAAAAGTCCATGCGTTCTAAGAACACCACTGGCTTGCAACCCACCAGCGCCATACCAATAGCCATATCCATCATCAGGTTCTCAGCTACTGGCATCTCAATGATTTGCGACTCTGGCACATTGACTAGCGTACCTAAAGCTCGACCTTTGAGTAAACCATAGCCTATAAACCTAGTCTTAGGATCAGCAGCCAAATAAGTATTGGCACGAATTAATGCGTCTTTATAGCTCATTTCTCTTGTGCCTTTCTTAGTATTTCTTTAGCAAAGTCTTTAATATCACCTTTGTAACTAAACCAAACAGCATCTATTTCCTCATCTGTTAGTTCTTTTAATTGTGGTGAACAAGTATGAATAGAATCGCCTGTAACTCTTTTGCCACAATCTAAACAAACAGTCCACGCTACTGGTTCATTGTTCATTTCACATCCTTAAAGATAATGTGCTTCTTTGTTCCGTTACCAGCATGGGGATAAGTTGGGGTGTAATGATTACGGATCACACAGCCTGGCATCCTAAACCGAAACTCAAAAGGATTACGCCCTGCTAGAGTAGTGTCTACTGAGCGATTGTTGTCCTCAATGATGAAAGTACACGGTAGATCATGCCCTGCTACCATGCGGACCGCTTCATAGAAATGACCTTGATCTTCAGCCCCGTCACCTAAAAAACACCAGACACGGTTGCTACTACCCGCCTCTTTTAAAGCATAGGCTACGCCAGCAGCAATGCAGCAAGTGCCAGCAAGGATGCTGCTAGTAAAAAAACGATGCTTGCGAGAATACACAAACATAGAATTTCCAGCCAATATCGAATTTTGTAGTTCATTTTTTGGTATCCCTGCTAAAAGGGCGTGGTGGTGATTACGATGGGTAGAAAAGAACCAGTCCCCTTCATTCGCCTCACCAAACAAATCAATCAGAAAATCCTCATTACCTCCTGATAGGTGAATAAGGTACGGTAAATCCCCGTTTTCCCACAACTGCGCTGTTTCCTGCTCAAACGCAATGAGTTCTTCTTTACTAGCGTGTTTCATGCAAATTCCATTAAATTCAAATTACGGTAAATCACCCCATCAGACCATTGTTTATCAACTGATCTACGGTACAAGTCAATCATCTGTTCAGGATGAATAAATAAAGGATCACTATGTTCAAAACAAAAAGCATAGACCAAGGGCGCTGATCGACTAGAAAACCACTCCATCATCAGTGGCAGCAGATCAATCTCTTTCTTTTTGATGTTGGCTGTACCCTTTACATTGACCACATAGGTGCTATCAGGGCGCACCATGACATAATCTGGCAAATTTCGTAATAAGGTAGACAAATCATAGAAAGTGCTTATAGCGTTGTTTTTCTCATCAAAACCCACCCGTCTACATTCATAGTGGTTTTCCTGGCAATATTGCTCAAACAACACCTCACCCCTGTTCGCAACAGTTTGCCTCTCTATATAGGTATTTGAACCCTTCACTTGGAAAACGCCATTGCAATAAAAATTACAGCAAAAAGAACAATAAAATACATTGCCATTTCAAAATTCTTTCGCCTGATAGATTTGTAATCTCCAAGTAATATCGACTGTATTACTTCCATATCTTCTGATATTTCTGGGCGAGTATCTTTTTGGTAATACTTGCCAATTTCTAAACCTGTTTTAGTTCTGTACGGTACATTCATAGCTATCCCCATAGTTAGTGCCAGCTTGCCCAAATAGATGGCTGGCGCACCTTACCTAACTGCCTTCTTGTGAAAGGCTCAACTCTGAGCTATCGGAGGACAACAATTCAATTAAGACACGGCAACCGCCACCTTTGACGGGTTTGCCCCTTTCAATCACTAATCGCTCTACCTGGACATCAGAATTAATCACTCCTGCGTGCTCTAAACTATCCAAAATGGCTTTAGCGCAGTTGTCAATGTCCATGAGCTTTTTTGATCTCGGTTTTAAAACAATGTGAACCATCACGGCTTGATCTCCCAATTTACGCACTCTCCACTCTAAGCAAAACATAAGGACTGCTTTTCTAAACTCTACGCCTCGCTTACTAATGTATCTACGATGCCCACTCGTCATCCAATAGTTATTGATTGACGGTGGGTAGGGAAGATCAAGAATAATCATGCACAAGAGATCGGTTTAAAGATGCCTTCTTTATCTACATCCCAACAGCAAATGCCACCCCCTGAAACGGGTTCGCATTTAGTACCAGCTTGGGCTATAGGCATCATCACTAAAATCATACTAAAAAGGAACATCACTGTCTTTAACATGATTGACCTCCTTTGGGTAGTTACTATCAGGATTAGGTGTCCAGTTGTTCTCATTAAGGCTAATGATCTGCCCTTTGGGATTGTTCTTAGTCCAGGCGCTAATGCGTACTTCCTCGCCCTTCTTATAATCTCTGCTGAGTTTTAGTGAACCCTTCCAATCAGGTCCAGCAGGATTCTTTTTGTCGAACTCCTGCAACAATCCGCCTTTACCTTCTTGATATATAAAACTAGCCATTTGCGATTTCCTTTCTGTGGATATTGAGCTTGGATAAGAATTTTGCGACTGTATTGCCGTCAAAAGTTTTCGTATAGGTATCATTGCACTGCCTTAAAGATTGAATTTTGTCCTCTTTTTCCTCCTTAGAGAGCTTGGTTGATTCGTGTATCTTGGCGTGCATTTCTGCATAGCCATCAATCCAATCATCTGAAGTAAGGTATTGAGCATAAGGTTCATCACTACCAGGGATATACATAGGTATGCCTTTGATGATGTCCTCTTTCAAGTTCTCTATAGTCACTACTTCATCACCTAGCTTGGTGACAATGCCCATGTTCTTTGGCTTTGGTGCTGCCTGTGGCTCAAAGTCAATCACTTCCTCAGGAGCATACATATTGCCTAAGCACCCTGGAAAGACTGTTCTGATTCCTTCTGATAAACAGCGTGCCCTAAGCATAGCCCGTGGATATTTAGACCAGCCTGAATTAGGTTTAACTAAACCAATCTTAGTTGCTTGCTCGATAGTCCAGGTTAGCTCTAAGCTACCACCATTAGGGTGTGAAAAGATACCTGTTACTTCACTATCGGTATAGACCTTCCATTCCACCTTGCCACCAGCAGCTTGAAAGCGTGCTTGCATAGAGGCTGACTTGAGTGCTGGTCTACCTAAAATAATGTCGTAATCTCGTACTGCACTAGCAAATGGCATCCCGTCAGCCTGTGCTACTAAGCCTAAAGCAATGACCTGGTTTACATCCTTCATGCCAAATAGATTACTTTTGACCATTGCTTGCGCCATCTGCTCCATGTCAGCATAAGGTATTAAGTTGTTACTCATGATTGTTTCCCCGTTAATAAAGTGTTGTTCATTTAACTAAGAACCTACGGCTACCTGGTTGCTCCATCACAAACTTCTCATAAATATCAGGCATGGCTTGCTTAAATAGATCACTAGCAAAGCGCTTAGAGGGCTTAGTAGAGCGCCAAGTCACTAGCGTTGATCCGTCTACACTCACTACTGCTGATTTGTCACCTAGAGCGTTCCTGATCGCTACTTCTATCTGCTCCTCAGCGCCTTCAAGCTCTTTAATCTGACCCTTGATCGCCTTGAGTTGCGCTACTGCTTGCTCCATCTGTTGCGTGGCTACAACTTGCTCCTCTGTGCTGGTCGGATAAATCAGCTTAGTTTGCTCAATGGTTTCCGCTTCAGGCAAAGTATTCGCCTTCACAAAGCA
>Ga0209087_1000206_pt1 | contig 38195 bp, 54 predicted proteins | sample S_130805_EF_Meta_FD_187321 | JGI IMG/M metagenome (GOLD analysis project Ga0209087, IMG submission 187321) | Freshwater microbial communities from Lake Simoncouche, Canada to study carbon cycling - S_130805_EF_MetaG (SPAdes) (version 2) | ecosystem: Environmental > Aquatic > Freshwater > Lake ... | reverse complement strand
TCTGGCTGCCGTGTTCCTGATGGAAAAGCCGGAAGCGTGATTAAGCTCCTGACGCTCTTGCTGTCGCTGCTCGACCGGGTGTTTACCGAATGGGGAAACGCCAAGCAGCAGGCGCAAGGGCGTCAGGACGCGCAGGAGCAACTTGATGCAAATGTTGCCAAGGCTGAAGCCGCTATGGACGCTGACGATCCCGCTCGTCTTGACCGGCTGCGTGACAGGTTCGACCGCGCTCGTCGGTGACTACTGCCGGATAGCCAAGCCGATCAGCTACGACAGCAAGACCGACACCGCTGAGACGGTGAAGGAGATAGAGGCGCACAACAGTAAGTGGGCATGTGTGTGCGATGGGGATTGCCCAAAGTAGTTACTCCCCGATGTAATCCAGCAGTCGCTTCACGGCCTTGATGTCCTCTGCGTAGGTCTCCGCGTCGTCCGGGTGGACGTAAGGCTGTGTGGAAATCTGGTCCAAAATAGACAGCGTGTCCTTGAGCCACGCGCGGGCGATACCGTCCAGCGTCTCTGCGTCGATTTCAATCATCATTGGTTTTCTCCTGTTTGTGCCAGACTGTCCCGCCAGCACTCCAAATACCAGATAGCCTTGCCGATCTCTAACACCGTGGCGTCCTTATGGCCGGCGCGGCTCATGTACTTCAGCGCGTTGCCGCGGCAGTAGCCGGCAAACTCCTCTGGCGATAGCTTGGCCTGGATGTAGTCAATCGTCTCGATGCCGCCGACCTTGTAGTGGTCGGGGTTGACTGCGTCCGTCATGCGCCCAGCCTCGCCATCAGTTCGGCACGCTCCCGCGCGTTACGCAGCATGGCGTACCGCTGGTGCAGGCGACGCACGATCCCGATGCGGCGGCGCGTCGCCATCTCGTCGTCCAGCAAACGCTTGACCTCATCCTCTGACATGGACGTGAGCGTCGCGGCCAGCGACCGCCAATCAACCTTGTTCATTCTTCAGTTCCTCCATCGCGATATCTGACACGGCACGCTTTTCGTGAAGGGCCGCCCAGATGCGTTCGTCAATTGTTTTTTCGGTAATCATCACATAGACCCACACCGCGTGGGGCTGACCGCCGCGGTGCAGGCGTCCGACTGTCTGCTCGTACAGTTCCAGCGACCACGGCAGCGACACGAACACCATGTGGCAGCCGCCGTGCTGGAGGTTCAGGCCGTGGCCGGCGGACTTCGGGTGGATCAGCAGCAGTTCGACCTTACCCGCGTTCCACCGTTCAATGACATTGTCGTCGTCCATAGTCTGCGCGTGCGGAAAGCGACGCTTCAGTTCCGCCAACTCCTCCTGGTATGTATACGCTACTAGCGTATTGGCGCGCTGGTTCTCGTCCAGCAGTTCCTCCAGCCGGTCGAACTTGTGGCTGCTGAACCAATGCACCGGCAGCGGCCCCTCGCGGTTGTAGACGAAGCCGGACGCCATCTGTTGCAGCTTGGTCGTCACCGACGCGGCGTTCTGGGCGATGACGCGGTCGTCGCCGAACTTGACGACGTAGTCGCGCTTCATCTTCTCGTATGGCCCGCGATCCGCAAGGTTGACCCGCGTCTCAACGACATGGCACGGCGGCAGCTTGTCCTTGTAGTCGCCTGGGTCAAGCACGAACGTCGCCGGCTTGATCCGCTCCATCACCTGTTCCAGCGCGCCGGGTGCCGGCGTCCACTGGCCAAAGTCGCGGTTGACGCAGTGGAAGTACTGCTGGAGGAACGCGCCCTTGGCGCGGCCCAGCAAACCTTGGTCGATAATCTTGCACTGACCGAACACATCCTCAAGGCCGTTCGACGTGAACGACCCGGTCAGACCCCACCGTATTGCCATCGTAGACATAAGTTTCTCCAGTGCTTTGAACCGCTTTCCGCTGGGGTTCTTCAGCCGCGTCAGTTCGTCAAACACGACGCCGTCGAAGCCTGACAAATCTTTGAGCTTATCGAGGTTGTCGTAGTTGATCACGACCACTGCCGCACCACTGTCAAGCGCCGCTTTACGCTGCGCCGGGGTGCCGACCGCCAGCGCCGGTGTGATGCTTGACCACTTCGGTGCCTCGACCGGCCACACGTCCGTGCAGACGCGCTTGGGTGCGACCACCAGCCACCGCTTGACCAGACCGTCGTTCAACATCGCCTGCATGGCTGTGAGCGTAATTGCGGTCTTGCCAGCGCCCACCGGCGCTAGGATCATCGCCCGGTCACGCTCGTACAGGAAGTCGGCGGCGTCATTCTGGTAGGGGCGCAGTCTCATGGCGCGCAGTCCATCACCGCCGCTACGAACTGCGTTGCCGTTTCAGCGTCGAGGCCGTTTCCGTAGGCGCGCAGTCGTCCCACGCGGCTGGCAGCCGCATCAGCCAACGGGAATGTGCCGGGTTCAACCGGCCTCCACTTGCCATCCCGGCAGTAGAGCCAGTCAGCAGCGTCCCGTCCCAGCATAGGCGCATGGCGGTGGTCAACCCCTGCGCCGTGTCCGCAAGATTGCTCGAAGCGTTCTTTCTGTTCAGCCGCTTGGTTGAATACTCCTGCGGGTTTGCCACCCGTGAGCAGTTGTCGTCCTGTGTCATAGGCGTCGGCCAGCCCGCTAACACTGCTCCGTGGTTCAACGTAATATTCTTTGTTGCAAAGTCTTGAGATGGTTGGCGAACGCTGTCGTTGGTGGTCGGCGTCGGCCAGCCCGCCAGATAGGTCGCTGTTGATGGCAGATCGTCCAGCCGTCCCTTCCTCGCGATTTCCGCTTCGCAGCCTTCCGCCGTCCTTGACCCCTTGTCGCCGTCCGTCGAGCGGGGCGTTGGCCAGCCCGTCGTCCACACAAGCCGCCCCAGCAACGCATTCACCGGCACGTTTAGGCATTCGGCCCCATCCTTGTGGTCGCGTGTTGTAGGTGTCGGCCACCCCCGTGAAATAAAGTCGCTGCCGGATGTGCGCGCCGCCGAACCCCGCAGCGCACAAATCTGCCGCCCCAAAGGCGTAGCCCGCGCTTTCCATGTCAGTTGATACAAGATCGAGCCAGTCGAGCGCGCTTGCAACCTGTTCGCCAAGGACGATTGCAGGGCGGCACTGGCGGATGAGGTTGAACCAGGTGGGCCAGAGATGACGCTCGTCAGCGAAGCCTTCTTGCTTGCCTGCGGCGCTGAACGGCTGGCAAGGGCAACTTCCCGTCCAGACGGGCCGGTCGTCGGCCCATCCGGCTCGGCGCAGGGCGTGGCCCCAAACGCCGATCCCTGCGAAGAAGTGACACTGGTCGAAACCAAGAAGGTCATCAGGTTGAATTTCCGTGATACTGCGCTCATCAACTTCACCTTTCGCCAAGTGTCCTGCCGCGATCAGGTTCCTGAGCCATTGCGCGGCGTATGGGTCTATCTCATTGTAGTATACTGTCATTTTATTTTCCTTTCCCAACCATCCACATCCTCTTTTGACCACAGCACGGCGTAGTGCTGGCCCGTTGTCGCCATCTGTTCGGCGAATATCTCTTGCAGCGGCGACAGCCGCCCGCCGGGCTTCTTCAATTCCACAAACCACGTCTGGCCGTTCGGCAGGCAGACGATGCGGTCAGCCACGCCCCGCTGCGTCACGCTACGGAACTTGTAGCTGTACCCGCCCAGCGCCTTCACGCGCTTCACGAAGTGTGCTTCGATTTCTTTCTCGGTCATGGCGCTATCCTATGGGTGCAAACATTCTGTTGCAAGGGCCAAGCAAAAAGAAACCCCCGGCGCAGTGAGGCACGCCGGGGGTTTCACAATCAACCGCGCTGGTTTGGGTTGCGCCGTTGACCGATGTCTATCACCTTACCGGGGGGAGTATCAATGTTTTCCACCATCCGGCGGAGGTCGGATTTCGAATGCGCCCGCGCAACCTCCGGTGCTGCGAAGATATGCCGCTTGGTCTGGAAGTCGGACGACCCCAACCGCCCGCAGTCCAGCCAGCCGGCTTCCTTGAGCGCGTGCAGCAGCGCCGCCTGCGGCACCTTCACGCCCGCCGGAACCTTGCTGTCGGCGACCAAGAAGTCGCACAACTTGTGGAACGGCCCGCCGATGACGCCCAGCGCGAACGGCCCGACGCGCAGGCGCATCATATCGACCAGGTAGCTCTCGGCTACACTCATGCCCTGCTCGACCATGTTCAGCTTCCACTCGGTCACCGGCGGCGCCGCAGCAGCGCCGAACGCCGACACATCGCGCAAGTGCAGCCAAGCTGCGATCTTCTCGTAGCCGCCGGCCTTGTACCAATCCCACAGCGCGTCGGCCTCTGGCTTGGTCATCCGCGGTGCGCGTGACCACACGCAGAACCAGCGGCGATCCTGCGTCGGCAGTGTGATCGGCAGCGGATCGTTTGTGAACGCCACCACCTGAACCCGGTTCAGCATCTCGTAGGGGTGCAGGCCCTTGCGGTTAATGACCAGCGTCTCTGGCGGTGCGGCGATGATCGGCTTGAGCTTGTTGGCCAGCGCCCGGCGCTCCTTCGCCTCCGGTTCGCGCAGTTCGTTCAGGATCAGGACTTCAGCCTCCAGGTTGTACCCCCACTGGCTGTTGATCTCGCCCGTCTCAATGATCGACCGGTTGTGCTGGTGCTTGCCGCCGATGGCCCACAGGAACGGCGCCCACATGGTGTCCTTACCGCTGCCTTCGTCGCCGCCGTGCAGCACGGCGTGGTTGATCTTGATGTTCGGATTCTGAACTTTATAGGCCATTACGTTCAGAATATGATCAAGCTCGGACGGCTCCTCAATCAGACTGCGGCAGTGATCCAGCCACGGCGTAATCTGTGCGTCACTGACGGATAGCGTGGCGCTCATGTCGGGGCGGGCGTTGACCCAGCGGTTGCCGTAGACCATCCCGTCACGCGCCACCAGCACGTCCTCGCCGGCGGCGTAGGTGATGCCGGTCAGCGCCTTGGCGCCAAACTCCTGCCGGCGTTCGTCATAGTAGATCGACGCAGCCACTTGCCGCTTGCTGTTGTGGATCGACCGGCAGTCGATATGGCGGAACAGCGCGTTGAAGACATGGCGCGGCACTTCCTGGCGCGTCACCATGTCGAAGTAGCTGTCGTCGGACTGCACATAGGCGAACCGGTCGAACCACTCGGTCTTCGTCAGCCGCCCGGCTTCCTTGCGCTCGACTTCCCTGACGGTGATCGCGGCCTGATCCGGGAACGCTTCGGTCGGTGAGATTTTCTCAGCCATCAACCGCATCCGTTCGGCGATCAGTTCATCGCGCAGCCCCGGTGTCACGGTCGGGCCGCCATTCTCCGACACCCACTGCAAGAACGTCGTGCTGGTCAGGTGCTGGCAGTGGCCGTGATAGCAGCAGTAGGAGCGATCCAGCGGCTTGTAGCGCCCCTCGATGCTACCGTCTGTGTGTTCGGCATGGTTCGGACAGACGACGCCGCACCAGCCCTCGTTGTTGACCCGCGACAGCACCATGCTGTTGTCCGACAGCCACGCCAGTACGTTGTCTTGGCCGGTGTCGCGTATCTTAATGCTTCGGATTTCGGCGGTGTCCGATTCGGGCGGCACAACGCCCAGCGCCTGACACACGTCGTCCAGCGTGTACTCGCGGTCTGGGTGGAACTCGACCAGCCGCGCCTCGAAGTTGCCCCTGCCCCGCTTCAGGTTGACGCTGCCGGGGATGCGGCAGTTGCGGACGGCGTTGGTTGCGCCTGGGTCAGTGTAGCCCGCATCCGCGATGGCGGTGATGGCCGCGGTGAAGTCTGCCTTGGACGGCTGCTCGTTGAAGGCGTAGCCCCACTGGAACGATCCTTCGGACGTTTCCATGATCCACGTCGGGGCCAGCGGCGGCGTCTTGGACTTGGTGCCGATGTCGTCCAGCATCATGAACAGGACATACTCGACATTCTCGGACTTGGCCGATGGCTTGCCATCCACGAAGCGGTCAACGATGAACGCCCCTGTGTTGACGTACCATGCGTCGCCCGGCTTGATGTTGGCCTTGGCCGGCAGGAACGACGGGAAGGTCGCCTTCGGCACCCCGTCGCCGTGGTAGATCATCTCGCCGTTCACCAGCGTCGGCTTTTGCTTCAGCAGCAGCGCCGTCTCGCCCGTCTCAAACGCCAGCTTGCTGACGTATTCGATGAATTTGATGCGATCCTCACTCATCGCAGTTCTCCCTATTTCCCGTAACGGGTCATGATTTTAACTTTGGCGCTCAAAGGCAGACCAGCGGCCCAGAGCGGCGGCGTACTCATTATCTTGATCAGCGCGGCGGCGGCGTCCTCGGCGGTGCTGGCGTCGGTCTCCAGCACGATTTCGTCGTGGACGTGCAGCACTACGTCAAACCCTTCTTCCTCCAACCGCCGCAGCGCGTGCCGTAGCAGATCGTTGGCGATGGCCTGTGTGATGTTTTCGCAGGCCAGACCGCGCCACAGGCGGGCGCGGGGCCATTCCTTTGCGTCGGCGGCGGGCTTCCACGCCGCTTTGGCGTAGGTGATGTTGCCTTCCTCATCAAAGCGGGCGAACGGGTAGCATAGCACACGGCCTGACGGCAGGGCATACCAAAGATGCTGCTTGTCGAACATATACGTCACGCGCCCGGCGCTGATCTCTTGGCCTGGGTGGCGCATGGCGCCGGTGTACGCCCGCTCCAGCCCCGTCCAATAGTTGACCGACCACGGGTTTGCCCGACGCCAGACGTCCACCATCTTGCGGCTGTCGCTCTCGGTCATCACCACATTATAGATGCGGCCCATAGCGGCAAACGCGCCCACGCCGCCGGCGAAGCCGCAAGCCAACTCCTGCACCTTGCCGATCTGGCGCATATCGACATATTTCTTGGTCTCCGCTTCGTTCCCTTCAAATATCTCTTTGTACGGGACGTGAAACGTAGCCTCAGCGTTATAACAATACACGTCCTCGCCGCGCGCGAAGATGCCCAACTTCTCTGCGCCGCTGTTGGTGTTCGACGCCCAGGGCGTCACCCGCGCCTCGATGGCGGCCCAATCGGCCACCACCAGCCGCTTGCCTTCAGGCGCCATCAGCGCCGGGCGCAGCATCCCCTTCAGCACGTCCGTGATCCGGCGTCCGAACTGCGGCACGATCTTGTGGCCGCGCACCATTGCTTGCCGTGTTAGTGCAGGGTCGTCGGCGCATCGTCGTGGGAAATTATGAACTTGAAGTCCAAATGATGAAGCGCGGCCTGTAGCACTACCTCCAGCGAATACGAACGCTCCTCTAACTCGTTGATCCTCATCGTCTGAGAGCGCAGCCGCGCGCGCAAACTTTGCAACTGACGACGCCCAAAGGTCGTCTGCACATTGGATAACTTCAGCGACGACGGGCGGTACTTCATCGGGATTCTCCTCGCTTAGCGCCAGCAGATTGAAGCGGACGTTCTTATCGATGGATAGCTTGGGTTCGCCGTCCTTGTAAACCGTCGCCAGTTTGAGCGCCTGCGGCCCGACGCGATCCAGCACCCACGCCCGCATCTTGGGGCTGCGGACGGACGTGATCTCGCCGCCGGTGGCCTCCTCGACCGTCTGCTGGATGTCGGCGGACTCGGCGTCGGCGTAGCCCACGGCGGCCAGCGCCAGCGGGCGATCCAGCAGCACACCGCGGTCGTTTATCCGTTCGTTGGTGTGGTAGTCGCGTAACTCATCAGCGGACAGCGCGCGCTGCGCCTGGGCGATGGCCCGCATGGCGCGCACGTCCTGTTCGCAGTAGGCGACCATCTCAGCCATCAGGCCGGGGTCGTTGCGGAATGTGCCGTCCGCCTGCGGGATCGACAGCAGCCTGATCAATTGTGATCCGCGATGATCTTTTTTCATGGACGCGCCAGCGAACCGGCCCACGTCCTCCAGGCTGCCCGGCGCGCAGTTGGCGCGGGCTTGTGCTGCGGTGCAGTAGAACTGCTCCAGCGCGTAGTCGATCTGTAGGACGTACCAGCACACCAGACGCTCAAACGCGGCGTTGTGCGCCCTGATCTGGCCGGTGTGGTGACGCACGTCAGCGGGGAACGGCTGACCTGGCAGCCATGTCCGCACCGCGTCGTCGTCGAAGGCGTAGGACATACACAGCACGTCGGTGCTGGCGTCCTGCGCGTAATTGTAGACGCCCTTGGCCGGCAAGTCACAGCGGCTGCGCGTCTCGAAATCGAGCCATAGGATGGTCATGGATGCCTCACTTCATCCGCTACTAGCCGGGGCGGCCCAACCCGCCCCGGCGTTCGCTGCCCAGTTTACGAACGGCGCCGGCGGCGCGGTGCGTCTTCAGCCGGGGCTTCCGCTGCTTCGGCGTCTTCTTCCGCCGGGGCTGCGTCCATGCCCGACCACTTCACGATGTCAAAGACGGGCGTGAAGATGCGGCCATAGCTCTTGTGCTGGTAGTGTTCCTTCTTGAGGCGCACCACCGGCACCGGCTTGTCCTGGTCTTTATCGACCTGTTCGGCGATGGCCACAGCCAGACCCTGCACGGCGCGCTTACCGCCGACGCTGGTCACGCTGTAGCGGACTTGCAGACCTTCATCCTCGCCGTTGGTGCAGGCCAGCGTCATGCCGATCTGCATTTCCCAGCCGCGCTTGGCGGAGGGAGGCGCGGGGTCAAGTTCCGGCAGCGGCTCAGAGACGCTGACCATCTTTTCAGCCAGCACTTCGCCGTCGCCCCAGGCAATGTAGCCGTGGACAAACGAGAAAGGGTTGACGGCCCACAGGCTGTCATCCTCAACTTCGGTCTGATCAGCACCGAAAACCCAGTGGCCGGTCTTGTCCATCTTGAGGATGGCCATACCGCCAGCGCCGCCCGACGATTCGATAGAGCGCAGCGCGGACGCCAGCGATTGCACGGACGGCAGACCAGCGCCGCCAAACTTGGTAACTTCGTTCATTGTCGTACCCTTTCCTTACTGGATTTTGGCCATCGCTTTTTTCAACGTGTGGCCGATTTGCAACACTGCGGGCCGGGGGTCATTCCCCGGTGCTAACGTGTTACCACTGGAGACGGCGACCACCAGGTCAGCCGGCAATTCGATCTTCATCTTTTTCAGCAGCGTTTCAGCCTGTGCTGGTGAGATAATCTTCTCAACGTACACGTCGCTGCGATCTAAACCTAATTCACAGACCAAAGCATTTGCCGTTTTGGCCTCATCAGCCCACTGGCGGGTCGCCCGCTTCGGCACCAGCTTCCAGTCGCCCACCGGCTTGCCCTCACTCAGCATCTGCAAGGCCAGCGCCTGCAAGCCAGAGATGAAGTCCTCCACCAGCGGCACCTGATCCAGATAATGCGCGATCTGATCCACCGGCAGCGCGTCCAGCTTGGTCGCCAGCAGGCGATCCACAGCGCCGGTCATCACCGGGCAGACAGGCTTGGCAGCGCACCACTTGCAGTGGTCGCCGGCCTTCAACGGTGCGTCAGGCTTCAACGCGCGCGTCACAGCCGCCTTCAAGTCAGCCTCGAACGCCTTGATCCGTTCGACCGTGGTCATCCACCGCTTGACGCTGGGCGGCTGCACGATGATCAGTTCGACATCCTCCGCGCCCTCAAACACCCACTTTGTGGCGTCCGTCCGCATGGCGGCGGCGGCGTAGAACATCAGCTGGGCGTTTTCCTCAGCCCCAACAGGAATTCCATCGCCGAACTTCCAATCCAGCACGACAGCGCGATTGCCAAGGCGGCCCAGAAAATCAGTACTACCAAAAACGTCAGGCAGATAATCGCCAAACCCCACCCGGCTTTCGACCGCATACTCCATCCTTCCCTCTGGATCGATCTCATCCAGCGCGGCCAGCGCCGGGCGCAGCTTGCGCGCGATCAGGTCTTCATCCAGCGTAATGCCCTCATGGGTGCGCCCCAGATAGGTTTCCGGCGGGCAGTGCTTGTCCAGCACGTCCGCGATGGTGTCGTGCAGCAAGGTGCCTTCGTTGGCGTAGCTGCTGCTGGGCTGCGGTGGCATCTTGTCCACCAGCGCCACGCTGCCTGGGCAGGCGATGACGCGCTTGGCGGTTGATCCGCCAACGATCCTACTGTGTTGCATCGTTCACTGTCCTTTGTTTGGGTGGGTTGTATGGCACGTCAAACTGTCTGTTGCAACCGGCGGCGTTAGGTTGGCGGCTGACTTGGCGTTACCATTAGCGCGGGCCTGATCATAGACGGGCCGGCGGTGTTTGCGTAGGGCCTCGCTGAAACGATACACGCTCCCCCAGCCGTACATGTGGGCAAGCTCCCCTAGTGTTAGGCTATCGTGAGGGTGTCCGATTGCGGGCAGCGTGGGCGCAGTGCCTGGCGGCCTGGGTGGGTGGTTGGTGCGCCCTTTGGGCGCCTCCTCCTTGGCCATGCGCGCCTCTACAGATGCGACCTGGGACAGATGCGCCCGTATGCGTTCATTGGCAACGATCGGCACCCGGCGCCCGTCATCGTACAGCCAAAAAAATCGGCGTTCATGGATGATCGGACGGCGGCTCATGCCAGCAGCCCCTGTGCGGTGCAGGTCTGGCGTAGGTGATGCGGTGCGTATCCATACATCCGTTTTGCATCCCCATATTCGCGGCACAGGGCCTCAATGCGCGCGTCCAAGGCGCGGGTGGCGCTGTAGAGCCTGTCGTGCTCTGCAAGCGCCGCAGCGGCGTCCTGCAAGATATCGTGCTCTAAGCGCGGTGATGTGCTTTGCATTATCTGTCATCCTCTATCAGTAGGGCCAGCGCCAACAGCGCCAGCGCGATCAAAAGCCCGGCCATGCTATGCGCCAGCGTCATCAAGGGCGCCCTGAATAGCATCATATTGGCGCCAGAGCCGCCCTATGTCGGCTTGGGCCTCCGCTAGCCGTTCAGCCAGCACCAAAGCTAGTTCGCTGTCATGTCTTGCCGCGTCTAGCAGCGCCAGCGTGGGCAGCGTGCGTAGGTAGTTACGGTCGTTCAGTTTCATGGTTCAAGCCTCCCCCGTTGCCGCGCGGCTTATTGCGGTCATCATCATACTGTGCATTTGGTGATCCGCTTGGCCTACCCATGCAAAGGTTAGCGTGCCGTTGCGCGTCCGGACGGTCACTTCAAAGCCGTTCACCGGCAAGATCACTGTGTCCGTTGATACACGCTCCGCAATCTCCTCCCATGCATCTTGCGTGGTGACGGTCAATTCATGCCACGGATCTTCCTTGTGGCCGAATTCATCGCACCATGCGGCATAAGCGGCTTGTCCGGGTGACGGGCCAAATACAATCGGTGTTTTCTCGTTCATTGGTCTTGCTCCTGGTTGGTTGTCTGTTGCTCGATCAAGTCTGCAATGCGCCCATAACTCTCTGCAAGCTCGAGCTTGCGCCGCTCATCACTGGCGCTGTCGCACCATTGCGCTTCACTGTAATGGGCCGCCTCGGACTCGCGGTAGAGGCGCGCGGCCTCGATGGCGCCGTGACGGGCGATAGCGTCCGCGGCTATTTGTTCGGCTGTCATAGTTCATTTCTCCCTTATCTGGCCATTGAGCGGCCATATGGCCAGCCGCCGTGACGGCTGGCCCTATGGCGGCTCAGGATGCCATTGCAACGGCGGATGCCTTGCGCTTGCTGGCGCCATGCGCCGGAAAGCCGATAATCGACTTGCGGCCTGTCAGGGCGCACAAGCCGCATGTGGCGCATGTGACGTTGTCGCTGATAGTGGCAGGGCAGATCGCGATCTTGCGTCCGCTTGGCGTCACAGTGGCGCGCGTTGCATCGGCAGGCAGCACAACAACAACAGGCGCGATATTGAGCGCGGCTAGTTCGTCGGCATGCGCCAGATCATTGGCTGACAAATTGACGGCAAATCCCTGCCCGATTGCGTCAACAACGGCAGCGGCGTTGTCAGCGTCCATCGGCTTGTGAGTGTAGGTATAGCCGCGTTTGCCGCGGTTGGCGCGCACAAGGCCGCCCATGGCCTCGCGATCGATCGCGTCGCCGATGCCTGGAAGATCTCCGGCCTGGTTATGGCGCCAGAGAGTCCCCTTGGGCAACTTGCGGATTTCATCCATTGCCGCATCCCATGCCAGCCCTGCCTTGCGCTCCGTCACATTGCGCCAGAGGATGGCAAGCGGCCCGCCTTCGGCATAACAGCCATTGCCTTTCAGTGGGCATGCATGCGGGCAGCTTTCCTCAGATGTAGTGGTGACAGGGATTGGCCCAGTCTTGGCGTTGCGGCTGGTGCGGGTAAATTGGATGTGATGGGAGATCATGGGATTGTACCTTCGTTTATCGGCTTGTCTCATCAGACTGTCGGGAGCCGCCCGACAATGACGCGCACACGGTGCGCGTTTCGACCTTACTTATGGTTCCAATTGTAATGGCCATTCAGCAGATTGTGACGGCCGTTTAGGATGTTTTCCGGCGCCTTGCGGCCGGCGCGGTCGTAAGCGGCAATCTTGTCTGTTAATCGATTGTAGGCGGCCGCAAGCGGCGCCGTGACGATAATACCGTTCCAGAGACGGTCGCCGGCGACAAGATAGTGCAGCATGTTGGTTGTGTTGGCTTGGCTCATGATATCGTTTCCTGTCGTTTAATGTTTAGCGGCTGGCGTGCGGAAAGGCGGCGATGCGGAATGCATCATATGCGGCGACCTTGGCCGCGAACAATTCCGCGAAATATCCCTTGCCGGAGCATTCTGACCCGCGACTAATGCCGGCACGATCAAGGGCCGCTTGCCAATCGTTATCGGCGCGAATGGCGGCGCGATACAGCGCCCGGATGTTGTAGGTGGTCGTCATGATAGTGTCCCTTCGTTTAGTTGATTGTGGGGTTAGAAGTTGTCGATGCTGCGCGTGACATAGCCGGCGATTGGCAGCGCGCGCACAGCCTCATGATCGTCTGCCGTGTAATCGATGCCCGTGTCATCAGCGTACACCACATAGTGATCCTGGCCGCTGTGGATCACGCTGCGGCCAACATCCTCATACGCAAAATCATGGTCACCGAAATCTGCGTCGATCATGCGGCATGCGTCCGTGATGGTGTCGGCGGTGGCGGTGCCCCAAACGAGGCCGCTGTTGCTTTCGATGATGGTGTATGTGGTCATGATGTCGTTTCCTTTCTCTCAGTTGCGAGTCGTTATGCGTTGCCTGTTGCGGCGAAAGCCGCCAGTTTGGCATCTAGTTCTTTCAGGGTGTAGGCGCGGAATTGAGGCCCCGCTGAGTCCACCTCGCGGCTAGCGGGTAGAAGGGGAACCGCAAGCCAATACCCCAGCTTGAAAACCCGAAAGCCCCATGTGCCGCGGCTCTTGTGTCCCGCCACAGCGTGATATTCCCCTTTGCGGAAACGGCTCTTTTCAATGTGCTGCATTGTTTTTCCCTGTCGTTTAGTGGATTGTGTGGTGTGGTGTCAGATGATAGCGAGAATGGCAAGACAGGCGAAAAGCGCCAGCATGGCGAGTGCATCTTTGATCATGGCGTTAGACTCCCTTTGCCAATTCTACGCGCCAGTAACCCTTGCGCTTGGAGGCGCGGAAGGCCGTAGCGTCTTTTGATTTGATAGCGTCATCGACGCGGCGCATGTCGCGCATGTCGCGTCCGAAATGAACGTCCTGCCATGCCTTAGCGTAGCAGGCGTATATCCAGAGGTGCTGAATAGCGTCGGCGTCTGTGATGTATGTTTGCGCGGCGTCGCGCGGCTTAACGTTGATGTGCATGTCATGTACCTTCGTTGTTGATGCGCCCATCATATCAACGCCGGCCAACCATGCAACACATTTTTCTGCATCCTTACGAATTTGTAATGTTAGCTTGGTTTTGGCTGTTTAGGCGGTGCATTGTCATGGGAGCTTGGCAAAGCGCCTAAGATTTGGGGCTGAATGCGCGCGCGATATCAAGGGGATATGAGACTTCTGGGCTGTTTAGGTAGTGTTTTATAGTTTCCTGATAATTAAATATAGGTGTATTATATAGCTAATACGCTGTGACGCTGGCGCGCGGTGCCCCCACGCCGCCCGCCGTTCTGGGGTGAACTGCTCACCTTCGTGACAATTCGCCTAAAATGGCGTAACCCTATGGCATTGCAGGCAAAAACCATTGTCATGGCGATTGCCTAAAAACGCCCAAAAACACCAGGTCCGCGCCAGGTTCGCATGGATTGTCACATTGTCACGCAATCACGTCCGTGATGTGCCAACCGAAACGCGAAACCTAAGACGCCCATGCCAACAAACGACCGCGCAAGCTAGCGCGCCAGGCGATTGAAATTGTCATGCCCAAATCGCCCAACCGGGCAAATGACCGCGCGCCTGCGCGTGCGCGTGCGGCTGTGCGCGTCTGCCCGCGCGTGCGGGTGGGGGGGGTGGGGGCCGGCGCGCCGGTGACTGTCACGGGCACCGTCCGCAAACAATTTTTGAAAATTTTTTTTATAAAATGGCAACACAGTTTAGTGCAGCCTTGCCCGCGCACCCCGCGTCATCTATTATGGCACCATGACCTTCTATTCCCTGCCGTTCGCACCCGAACGCCCAGAAGCCACCGAGGCGCGTCTGGAAGCGATCTACGAAGCCGCGCGTTATGGCCTGAAAGGCGACAGTCTGGCGTTGGCCGCTGGCCTCACTCCCGCGCAGTTCCGGCGCCTGGCTGAGTTTGATGCGCTGGTCGAGATCGCCGAGATGAAGGGCCGCGCTGATGGCGAACTGTCCGCCGCCAAGACGATGTACAACGCCGCAGCGTCAGGCGACGCCAGGGCGGCGCTGGACATCCTCAAGCACAACCACGGCTGGGTGGCCAAGCAGCAGATCGACGTAAACATCGACCAGCAGATCAGCATCACCGCGGCGCTGGAAAAAGCGCAGAGCCGCGTCATAGAGGGGCTGTACACCGTACTGCCCCGCATAGAGGACAACAACAGTGCAGCAGCCAATCTACTCAGCGCAGGACGAGATGGCTCTGATGAGCCGGCTGTGGTCGCCGGCTATCAAGGATGACCCACTGGCGTTTGTGCTGCTGACCTACCCGTGGGGTGAGCCGGGTACGCCGCTGGAACACTTCCAAGGGCCGCGCAAATGGCAGCGCGCGGTGTTGGCCGACATCCGCGACCACATCAAGGACAACGGCGGCAAGGTGGACTACGACACCTTCCGCAAGGCAGTGGCGTCAGGCCGCGGTATCGGCAAGTCGGCGCTGGTCAGTTGGCTGGTGCATTGGATGCTGTCCACGCGCATCGGGTCTACCACAATTGTATCGGCCAACAGCGAGGCGCAGCTACGGTCGGTGACTTGGGCCGAGATCACCAAGTGGCTGGCGATGGCCATGAACAGCCACTGGTTCGAGATCGCCGCTACACGCATCATGCCGGCCAAGTGGATCACGGAACTGGTCGAGCGCGACCTCAAGAAAGGCACACGCTACTGGGCCGTCGAGGGCCGGCTGTGGTCGGAGGAGAACCCCGACGCCTACGCCGGGGTTCACAACTGGGACGGCGTGATGCTGATCTTTGACGAGGCCAGCGGTATCCCCGACAGCATCTGGTCGGTCAGCGACGGCTTCTTCACGGAGAACACGCCGCACCGCTTTCACGTTGCGTTTTCCAACCCGCGGCGCAACACCGGCTACTTCTACGAGACGTTCAACAGCAAGCGGGCGTTCTGGCGCACGCGCAACATCGACGCGCGCGAGGTCGAGGGAACCGACAAGAACCTGTACCAGCGCATCATCAACGAGTATGGCGCAGACAGCTACCAGGCCAACGTCGAGGTCTACGGTCAGTTCCCGTCAGAAGGCGACGATCAGTTCATTCCGGTCAATCTGGTGGACGACGCCATGAAGCGGCCTAGGTTGAAGGATGAGTCGGCACCGATTACCATCGGCGTTGATCCGGCGCGGTTTGGATCGGATGCCACCGTCATCGCGGTGCGGCAAGGACGCGATATAGTTGCCATCAAACGGCTGCGCGGCGCTGACACAATGGAGGTGGTCGGCCACGTCATCGAGGCCATCGAAGAATACAAGCCCGCGCTGACCGTGATCGACGAGGGCGGCCTGGGTGCAGGCGTCGTGGATCGGCTGAAAGAGCAGCGGTACAAGGTGCGCGGCGTCAACTTCGGCAACAAGGCGCAGAAACAGCTTATGTACGGCAACAAGCGGGCTGAGATGTGGGGCGCCATGCGCGAGTGGCTCAAGACAGCCAGCGTGCCGAACGACCGCTTTCTGAAGTCTGATCTGATCGGGCCAAAGACGAAGCCGGACAGCAAGGGGACGCTGTTCCTTGAGTCGAAGAAGGATATGAAGGCCCGCGGGCTGGCGTCACCCGACGCTGCCGACGCCATCGCGGTGACGTTCGCGTTCCCAGTGGCGCACAGAGAAGGGCGCGTTGACAAAAAACGCGGCGGCGGATATTCTCCCGGCGGAGTGTCCAATTCTTGGATGGGTTCGTAAATTGGCCGACAAGAAAAAGTCTGTTTCGCTGGCCGTGGGTCGTGGGGAAAAGCTCTCTGCGGCCAAGGGTGCGGGATTGACGGCCAAGGGCCGCGAGAAGTACAACCGCGAGACCGGGTCGAACCTGAAGCCGCCGGCACCCAACCCCAAGACGAAGGCGGATGCAGGGCGTAAGGCCAGTTTTTGTGCGCGTATGGGCGCAGTAGCAGCTAAGGCTAAGGATGGCGAACGCGCCAAAGCCAGCCTCAAACGGTGGAAATGCTCATGAAGAAGCCAGGTCTGTATGCGAACATCAACGCCAAAAAGGAGCGGATTGCCGCTGGTTCTGGCGAAAAAATGCGTAAAGCGGGCGACAAGGGGGCCCCAACAGCCAAAGACTTCAAAAATAGCGCCAAAACAGCGAAAAAGGGCAAATAATGCGCCGCATGACCCCCGCCAAGATGCCGATGGGCCTGAAAATGCCCAAGCCGAAGGCCGAAATGGACGCGATCCCGTTGGCGCGTAAGCCCATGCCGGGCGGCAAGGACATCATCAGCATCACCACGCGGATGCGTGAGACGCCCATGAAGAAGGGCAAATAAGATGCCTTTGTCCAAATCTGCCGGCAAAGAGGCGTTTCGCAAGAACATCAAGGCGGAAGTGAAGGCTGGCAAGCCAGTCAAACAGGCTGTAGCCATTGCCTACAGCGTCAAGCGCGAAGCGGCCAAAAAGGGTAAGAAGTAAGCATATGGCCGACCCCACAGGCATGGTAGCGGCGGGTAAAGTCGCCAATGTGGGGTCAAACCCTGAGAAGGTGCCTGCGCGCGACGAAGACAAGATGGCAACCATGCGCCACCGCCTGAAGATGGCGCAGTCGGCGTATTCGGACAGCCGTGAAGACGAACTGGACGATCTGCGGTTCATGGCCGGCAGCCCTGACAACCAGTGGCAGTGGCCCGCCGACGTGCTGGCCACCCGTGGTAGTGTGCAGGGCCAGACGATCAACGCGCGTCCGTGCCTGACCATCAACAAGCTGCCGCAGCACGTCCGTCAGGTGACCAACGAGCAGCGCCAGAACCGGCCCAGCGGCAAGGTCATCCCCGCAGACGACAACGCCGACGTGCAGGTCGCTGAGATTTTCAACGGCGTGGTGCGGCACATTGAGTATATGTCCGACGCCGACGTGGCCTACGACACCGCCTGCGACAACCAGGTGACCTACGGCGAGGGCTACATCCGCCTGCTGACGGAATACTGCAACGACGAGACGTTCGATCAGGACATCCGCATCGGGCGCGTCCGCAACTCGTTCAGCGTCTACATGGACCCGACGATCCAAGACCCGTGCGGCGCCGACGCTGAGTGGTGCTTCATCACCGAAGACATCCTTAAAGAAGAATACGAACGGGAGTTTCCGGACGCCACGCCGATCAGCACGCTGTACAGCCAAGGCGTGGGCGATCAGGGCCTTTCGGCGTGGCTTCAGGAAGACACGATCCGCATCGCGGAATATTTCTACAACAAATACGAAAAAGCCACGTTGCACCTGTATCCGGACAACCAGACTGCCTACCGCGGCACGCCGCAGGACAAGCAGCTTATGGCCATGTTTGGCAAACCGCTCCGCAGCCGCGAAGTTGACCGCAAGAAGGTCATGTGGATGAAAACCAACGGCTACGACGTGCTGCAAGAGCGCGAGTGGGCCGGCAAGTGGATTCCGGTCGTGCGCGTCATCGGCAACGAGTGGGAAGTTGAAGGCCAGATGTACATCAGCGGGCTTGTGCGGAACGCCAAGGACGCCCAGCGGATGTACAACTACTGGACAAGCCAAGAAGCCGAGATGCTGGCGCTGGCACCCAAGGCACCCTTCATTGGCTATGGCGGCCAGTTTGAAGGCTACGAGATGCAGTGGAAGACCGCCAATACGACCAATTGGCCGTATCTGGAGGTCAATCCCGACGTGACGGACGGTGCCGGGGCTGTCCTCCCGCTGCCTCAGCGCGCGCCGCCTCCGTTGCCCCAGACCGGCTTGATCCAAGCCAAGATGGGGGCTGCTGACGACATCAAGGGAACCACCGGCCAGTACGACGCCAGCCTTGGGATGCAGGGCAACGAACGCTCCGGTAAGGCCATCCTTGCCCGCGAGAAGCAGGGCGACGTTGGCACGTACCACTACGTGGACAACTTGGCCCGCGCGATCCGCCACATCACCCGGCAGATCGTGGACATGATCCCGAAGATTTACGACACGCAACGCATCGCCCGCATCATCGGCGTTGACGGCGAAGTCAGCATGGTCAAGTTCAACCCGTCGCAGCCGGAACCAGTCAAGGAAATCCGTGACCAGATGGGTGCGATGATCGAGAAGGTCTACAACCCCAGCATCGGCACCTACGACGTGATGGTCACGACTGGCCCAGGTTACATGACCAAGCGTCAGGAAGCCTTGGACGCCATGTCGATGATCCTGCAATCCAACCCGCAGCTTTGGACTGTGGCGGGCGATCTGTTCATCAAGAACATGGATTGGCCCGGCGCGCAGGAGATGGCAGCGCGGTTTAAGAAGATTCTTGATCCGAAGGTTCTGGCGGAAGGCGATCAGTCGCCTGAGATGATGGCAGCCCAGCAGCAGATGGAAGCCATGACGCAAGAACTAAACCGCATGACGGACATCATTGCCAACGTGCAGGACAGCGTTGCCCAGCGCGAAGTGGACATCAAGGAATACAAGGCCCAGGTGGACGCCTACGACGCCGAGACGAAGCGGATCAGCGCCGTGCAGCAGAGCATGACGCCAGAGCAGATTCAGGACATCGTGATGGGTACAATCGCCGCGGCGCTGGACACCGGTGACCTGATCGGCGGCGCGCCGCAGATGCGCGAGATGCCCGACATGGAGCAGCCAGAGATGCAGCCGGAAATGCCCGAGATGCAGCCCGAAATGCCGCCTGAAGGAATGATGGAATGAAGTGCGCGGACTTTGTAGGGATGTTGTTTCTGGCGCGGGATGTGACCCATTCCGCCCACCTGAACACGCGCAGCTATGCCAAGCACATTGCGCTGAACGAGTTCTATGACGGCATTATCGACCTGGCAGACAAGTTTGCCGAAGCCTACCAAGGCAAGTACGGCCTGATCGGGCCGATCTCGCTGATGTCGGCCAAAAAGACCAACAACGTGGTCGAGTTCCTCGAAGGCCAGCTAGAAGACCTTGAGCAAATGCGCTATAAGGTCGTCGATAAGGAGTGTACCCCGCTCCAGAACATTATCGACGAAATTTTCGGGCTGTATTACACTTCGTTGTATAAGCTCAAATTTCTGGCGTAAGGAACGACTATGGAACTGCTTCGCCCATTGAATGACGCCGGGTTTGCGACGCAAAGCGCGGCTTACACCGGCACCGCCGGGTCTGTGACCGGCTGGAACGCCGGCCCGCAGGGCGTGCTGGTGTGGTGTACAACTGATGCCTACGTCCTGGTTGGTGAAGGCGTGACCGCCACGTCCGCAGCCACACCGCTGCCTGCCTACACGCCCGTGCCGATCACCGTCCCGCAGGGAACTGGCGGTGTGTGGCGCGTCAGCGCGATCCAGATCAGCGCCGGCGGCACGATGTACGCAAAGCCGATCAACATTCGATGAGCTTTGGCATCCCCGTCCGTAACGGCCTTTCTATAGGGCTTTTGGCTTCGACGTTTCTGTCGTCGGGCGGACGGCTTGTGCCAAGCTTGTCACTAAACTTTTTGGCCGGCAACACCCTTGACCCCCGCATCACGTTTACCCGTTCCACCACAGCTACGTTTGTGGGTAGCAACGGGCTGATTCAAACGGCGGCAATCAACGCCCCGCGCTTTGACTACGATCCCGTTACGCTTGCGCCAAAGGGCTTGTTGGTTGAGGAACAGCGGGTCAACTTGCTGCTGCGCTCGGAGGAATTTGACAACGCTTCCTGGTCAAAGGTTCGCTCCAGCATCACGGCTAACGCTACGACCTCGCCTGACGGCACGACGAACGCGGATAGGTTTGTTATCGACACTACGCCAGCAGCTAACCACTCTTGTGGCCAGCCCGTTTCAGTAACCAGTGGCATAACTTACGCATTTACAGTGTTTGCTAAAGCCGATCAATTTAGCCAGATTAATTTGCGTTTTTCAGCTCAATTTCCAGCCTCAACTTCCACTTATTTCGACTTAATTAGTGGAGTTGTTACTGTGGGTGCGGGCGCACTTTCTGCATCTATGACATCTTTTGGCAACGGTTGGTGGCGTTGCACTCTTTTGGCAACCGCTAACGCAACAGGTTCATCTTCACCTCAAATCTTTCTTGCTGAAAGTGGTTCGATTACCATATTGATAGGCGACGGCACCAGCGGCCTGTTTCTTTACGGCGCGCAACTCGAAGCCGGCACGTTTGCCACCAGTTACGTCCCCACCGTGGCATCCACGGTCACCCGCGCGGCTGACAACGCGGTGATTACAGGGGCAAACTTCTCAAGTTGGTACAACGCCAGTGAGGGGTCGATTGTCGTAAGCGGCGATAGCATTCGCCCAATTGGCTCGTCTCCAGCCACACGTATTTTTCAATTTGATAATGGCACTACAGCCAATAATATTCGAACTGGGGGCCTATCCACGCTTCAAGTGGTTGATGGCGGTGTTACTCAGGCATCTATTGCTGCCACACCTTCAATCCCCTTCGATGGCACTGTGTTTAAGTTTGCATCGGCTTTTAGGTTAGACGACTTTGCCACCGTTACGACAGGCGCTGTCGTGACTGATACAAGCGGAACTATGCCAACTGTAACGCAACTATCCCTTGGAGGCAGCAGCCTTGCCGGTGGACTGCTCAACGGCCACCTCCGCAACATCACCTACTATACGACACGTCTCACCGACGCACAGCTACAGGCGCTTGCAGCATGATCGACCTTTATCTCATGACCGACACCGACGCAGAAATGCTTGTTGCGCTGATCGCTGCTGGTGTCACCGACGAAGAAGGTTTTCCGGTCGCGGGCGTCTCGCTCGACCACATCGGGTCATTCAGCCGCGTGACGGGCTACAGCAAAGCCAAGGACAAGTCCGGTGAGCCTATTGCTATCGTTGTGGACTACCCTGGCTGGCACACCAACCTCCGCGGCGATTTTACCGACGAGCAGCTTGCTGCGTTGGCGCCGATCAGCGTTCAGCCAGCATCCCCGCACCGCGTCTGGGCATAATGTTGCACACAGATACTGTATAGTGTAAGTTACACAGTAACCGTACCGGTGAGGTTCACCGGGAACTCCATAGGGGTTATACATGGACGAGAATGTCCCAACTGAAGCGGGTGCCTCCGCGCCGGAACTGGAAGCCACGGCAGCAATCCAGCCCGCAGAAAATACGACGCCGGAAACGCCTGTCGAACAGGAAGCATCCAAGACCTTCTCCCAGGAGGAACTGGACGCAATCGTCGGCAAGCGGCTTGCAAGGGAACAGCGTAAGTGGGAGCGTGAGCAAGCCCAAAGACTGGAAATGGCCCAAGCGCAGAAAGCAGCAGCATCGCCTTCTGATCTGACCGCCGACCAGTTTAACACCTACGAAGATTACGCAGAGGCTTTGGCCGAACGTAAAGCGGAGGAGTTGTTGGCAAGGCGGGAAACCGCCAAGCAGCAGCAGGCATTGCTTGATGGCTACCACGACCGTGAGGAATCAGCGCGGGATCGGTACGACGACTTCGAACAAGTCGCCTACAACCCCAACCTGTCCGTCACGGAGACAATGGCGCAAAGCATCCAAGCGTCCGACATTGGCCCCGATGTCCTGTATTGGCTCGGTTCCAACCCGAAGGAAGCGGATCGCATTGCCCGGCTGCCGCCCATTTTGCAGGCAAAAGAGATCGGAAAACTTGAAGCCGGCATGGCCTCAAGCCCGCCGGTTAGAAAGACTTCAACCGCCCCGGCACCGATTGCACCTGTCACAGCCCGCGCTTCTGGCGCGCCCGCGTATGATACGACCGACCCTCGTTCGACAAAGTCGATGAGTACGTCGGAATGGATCGAAGCGGAACGGATGCGGCAGATCAAGAAGTACGAGGCACAACGCAACCGTTAATTTGGGACTACCATCATGGCTAACTCGATTCTTACTATCGACATGATCACGCGGAAAACTCTCGAAATCCTTGAGAACAACCTCGTGCTCACCCGCAACGTCAACCGTCAGTACGACGACAGCTTTGCTGTTGAAGGCGCCAAAATCGGTTCGACCCTGCGTATCCGTCTGCCCGACCGCGCGCTGGTCACTGACGGCGCTGCCCTTCAGGTGCAGGATGACAACGAGCAGTTCACCACGCTGACCGTTGCCAACCAGAAGCACATCGGCGTGAACTTCACGACCGCCGAACTGACCATGCAGTTGGACGACTTCGCAGAGCGCGTGCTGAAGCCGCGTGTCTCGCAGCTTGCCTCCAGCATCGACGCTGACGTGGCCAACGCCTACGCCACCATCGGCAACACGGTCGGCACCCCCGGCACCACCCCGTCCACTTCGCTGGTTCTGCTTCAGGCCCAGCAGAAGCTGAACGAGAACGCTGCTGTGATGTCGCCGCGCTACGCGACGGTCAACCCGGCTGCTAACGCTGGCCTGGTTGAAGGCATGAAGGGCCTGTTCAACCCGACCGACACCATCAGCAAGCAGTTCAAGAACGGCATGATGGGTACCGGCGTGCTTGGTTTCGAAGAAATCAATATGTCGCAGTCCATCAAGCAGTTCACCACCGGCACCCGTACCGCCACCGGCGGCACGACCTCGGCGGCTGTTACGGCTGAAGGCGCCACCACCATCGCCATCACCGGCGCTGGCAACGCAAACACCGTTCGCGCCGGTGACGTGTTCACCGTGAACGGCTGCTTTGCTGTGAACCCGCAGACCCGTGAAAGCACTGGTTCGCTGTTCCAGTTCGTCGCGCTGGCTAACGTCACGTTGGGTAGCTCGGGCGAAGGCAACATCACCGTTGCGCCGATCTACTCGGCTACCAACGCGCTGGCCACTGTGAACTCGCTGCCGGCCACTTCGCAGGCTGTCGTGTTCGTTGGCGCTGCTGGCACCCAGTACGCGCAGAACCTGGTGTACCACAAGGACGCCATTACCTTCGCCACCGCCGACCTTCTGCTGCCGCAGGGTGTCGATATGGCGTCGCGTCAGGTGCATAACGGCATCAGCCTGCGTATCGTTCGTCAGTACGACATCAACAACGACCGTATGCCTTGCCGTATCGACGTTCTGTACGGCTTCAGCACGATCCGTCCGCAGATGGCTTGCCGCGTCTGGGGCTAACCTGAAACCGGCCCCCGGTTCGCCGGGGGCCACCTCTTTTGAAAGGATTCTACAATGGCTCTCCCCAATGGCGGCGGTGGTTATCAGGTCGGCGACGGCAACCTGACTGAACCGCTTATCGACGCGATTCCGCTCCCGATCTCTATCACGGCGGCTGCTACGCTCACCCCGGCTCAGGTGCTGAACGGCGTGATCTTGGCCAACAGCGGTGTTACCACCACGCAGACCTACACGCTGCCGACCGTGGCGCTGCTGGAAGCCACTCTGTCCAACTCGGACAAGGTCGGCACGTCCTTCATGTTCCGCGTGGTCAACCTCGGCACGTCGTCCGGTACTGCGGTTATCGCCGCTGGCACCGGTTGGACTGTGTCGGGTTCGCTGACGATGACCATCCCGGTCACGACCGGCGCGGCTATGCTTGCCCGCAAGTCGGACACCGGCGCTTGGACGCTGTACCGCGTAGCGTAATTGGTTAGCCCCGGCTTTCGGGCCGGGGCTACCTTTTCAGGAGATAGATAATGGCGAATACCAAAGCAATCGGTGTTGCCTTCCTTGACCAAGACATCATCGGCGCTGAGTTTATTTTGTCTGACGAACAGCTTGGCTACACCGCCGCCGCACAAGGCACCGTTACGCAAGCGACGAGCAAAAGCACGGCAGTAACGCTGAACACGTCGGCTGGTCGCATCACCATGAACGGTGCGGCTCTTGCCGGCAACACCGCTGAATCATTTACGCTGAACAACAACCTGATTTCGACCAACGACGTTCTGATTGTCAATATTTCGGCAGGCGGAACTGCGGCTGCTTACACGACGTATATCTCAAGCATGACAACGGGTTCGGCTGTTGTCACGCTGCGGAACATGACGTCGGGTTCGCTGTCGGAAGCGGTCGTGATCAACTTTGCGCTGATCCACTGCGCCTAACGAAGTGGGCGGCCTTCGGGCCGCCCATTTTAAGGATTTCTTATGTCCGTCATTTACATGGTTCACCCGACGCACGGCGCCAAGGTTGCGATCTCCAATGAGGAAGCGATTTTGGATGCAATGGATGGCTGGGAACGCTATGATGTGGTCACGTCATCTGTGGTGATGGACGATGACGAGGATGAGATCGTCAACGAGATGGCGGCACCAAAGCGGCGCGGACGCATCCGCGCAAAGCAGGAAGACTGACCAATGACCAGCGCCGGCGACATCATCAACGGGTCACTGCGGCTTTTGGGTGTCTTGGCCGAAGGTGAAACGCCGTCAGCCGAAACGTCGCAAGACGCGCTGGCCGCCATGAACCAGATGATTGATAGCTGGAACACAGAGCGCCTGTCGGTGTTCTCTACGCAGGATCAGGTGTTCACATGGCCCGCGGGCCTGCTGTCGCGCACGCTGGGGCCGACCGGCAACTTCGTCGGCAACCGCCCTGTGCTGCTGGACGACAGCACCTACTTCCTCGACGCCAGCACCGGCATCAGCTACGGCATTAAATTCATCAACCAGCAACAGTACAACGGGATTGCGGTCAAGACCGTGACCTCGACGTTCCCCCAAGTGATCTTCGTCAACAACACGTTCCCCGACATTGAGATGTACATCTACCCGCGGCCCACGCGCGCGCTGGAGTGGCACTTCATCTCTGTTGAAGAACTGACCAAGCCTGCGCTGCTGGCGACCGAACTGACGTTTCCGCCAGGCTATTTGCGGGCGTTCCGCTACAATCTGGCCTGCGAGATGGCGCCGGAGTTTGGCGTCGAACCAAGCCCGCAAGTGCAGCGGATCGCCATGACCAGCAAGCGCAACCTCAAGCGCATCAACAACCCTGACGACATCATGTCCATGCCGTACAGCATCGTGGCGACCCGTCAGCGGTTCAACATCTTCGCAGGGAACTACTGACGATGGCTAACGTCAAAATCTCTCAGCTTCCCGCAGTTACAGTCCCGCTGGCTGGCACTGAGGAAATACCGGTTGTGCAGAGCGGTGTCACCAAGCGCACGGCGATCAACAATATTCTGAACGCAAACACCATACCGTACATCGCCGTTGGCCGCGGCTCAGTTTCCGCGCCGTCGTACACCTTCACCGGTGACCTCAACACCGGTATGTGGTCGCCTGGCGCTGACACCATTGCGTTCAGCGAAGGCGGCGCGGAGGCTATGCGTATTGACAGCACCGGCAAAGTGGGGATTGGGACAAACAATCCCGTCTACACTTTGGATGTAAACGGAGGCGCAAACTTTCAAGGCACAGGTGTAAACACCAACCTTGTTTCAATCGGCATCGCCCGCATTACTGCCGCTGTCGTCGAGACAGGCTTGCTTCTTTACACCAGAGTCGGCGGCGCCGATCCAGAAAGTGGTGTTACTGAAGATGTTAGTTTTTTACGTAGCCCCGGCGTCAATGGCAACCTAGACCTCGTAAACAAAGGCACTGGCAGCATTACCATTTCTGCTGACGGCGCTGGCGCTGTGGTTACGAGAACGAGTAGCATTGAACGTATGCGTATCAACAGCGCGGGCAACGTCGGGATCGGGACAAGCAGCCCCGCATCTAAACTTGATGTCAACGGTGTACTGACGACCGGGAACATAACCGCTCGTGGCGATGGCTCTGAAGGTGGACAAATTTCATTTAACAACGCAGCCAACAGCGCAGGGCCACTGACTCTTGATGTAGACAATCTTGGCAACGGGCGGCTTTTCACTACCGTCAACAATGCCAACCTAAGCCTTGGACAACTTTCTGGCACAGGCGGGATCATTCAATTTTACACTGCCAACAGCGAACGAATGCGTATCGACGCTACAGGCAGCGTCGGAATTGGGACGCTCAGCCCCGATGTCTCTGCCCTACTGGACGTTTCATCAACGACGAAAGGCTTTCTGCCGCCGCGGATGTCTACCGCGCAACGCGACGCTATCGGTGGTGCAACGCAAGAAGGTCTGATTATATACAACGTGACGACCGACAAGTTGCAAGTGTTTGCCGCCGGCGCGTGGGTTAACCTTCACTAAGGGAATTAAAGCATGATTACCAACACTTGGGCCGTTGTCCAGATGGACGCTTACCCTGAACGTGACGGCAAGACCGATGTGGTCTTCACCGTCCACTGGACGCTGACCGGCACGGATGGCGCCCACACCGGCAGCGCATATGGTTCTGTCAGTGTAACGGTTGACCCTGACGCCCCGTTCACGCCCTACGATGATCTGACGCAAGATCAAGTGGTTGGTTGGGTCAAGAGCGCGCTGGGTAATGAACCGGTTGCCGCCTACGAAGCCAATGTTGCTCAACAGATCGCTGGGCAGATTAACCCGCCTGTCGTAAGCCCGCCGCTGCCCTGGATCGCATAACCGGTATGAAGTCGCCCATCCTCGGCTCAAGCTATGTCGCCCGCAGCATCAACGCTGCGGACGCGCGCATGGTCAACCTCTTTCCAGAGGTTGTGCCAGAGGGTGGGCAGATGCCTGCGTTCCTCAACCGCGCGCCTGGGCTGAAGCTACAGCAGGCCGTTGGCACCGGGCCGATCCGCGGGCTGTGGGCGCACCAGACGCAAGGCTCTGACTTCTTCGTCGTGTCGGGCAACGAGGTCTACAAACTGTCCTCGCTGACCGGCACGCCGGTTTTGCTGGGGGCGGTCAATGGCACCGGGCCGGTGTCCATCGCCGACAACGGCGACCAGATCATCTTCGCGTGCAACCCAGACGCCTTCGTCTACACCGAATCCACCAACACGTTTGTGAAAGTCACCGACCCTGACTTCCCCGGCGCGGTAACGGTCGGCTATCTCGACGGCTACTTTGTGTTCAACCCGCCCAACAGCCAGCGGTTGTACGTCACCAGCTTGCTCGATGGCACGCAGATCGACCCGCTGGATTTTGTCAGCGCCGAAGGATCGCCAGACGGCATCGTCGGGCTGATTGTCGATCACCGCGAAGTCTGGGTGTTCGGCACAGACAGCACCGAAGTTTGGTACAATGCCGGCACGGCAGACTTTCCGCTGGCCCGCATCCAAGGCGCGTTTAACGAAATCGGCTGCGTCGCGCCCTACTCCATCGCCAAGGTGGACAACGGCGTGTTCTGGCTGGGCGCTGACGCGCGCGGCCAAGGTATCGTCTACCGGGCAAACGGCTACGTCGGCCAGCGCGTGTCCACGCACGCGGTCGAGTGGCAAATCCAGCAGTACAGCAATATGTCCGATGCGGTGGCTTATACCTACCAGCAGGACGGCCACGCCTTCTACGTCCTGAATTTTCCGACCGGCAACACGACGTGGGTGCTGGATGTCGCCACCGGTGTCTGGCACGAGCGGGCCTATTTTAGCCAAGGCTTGTTCTCGCGCCACCGCGGCGACAACCAGTGCAACTTCCTTGGCAACATCATCATTGGCGATCACCTGAACGCCAACATCTACACTTTTGACTTGACGACCTACGCCGACAACGGCACGCCGCAGAAGTGGCTGCGGTCGTGGCGGGCGCTGCCGACCGGCCAGAACAACCTGAAGCGCACGGCGCAGCACAGCCTCCAAATCATGTTCGAGTCCGGCGTGGGCCTGTCTGGCTATGCTCCGTTCGACGTTTTCTCTGAATTGCTGCTGACTGAAAACGACAATCTTATCATTACAGAATCAGGCAACTACATTGACGCGGTTTCAGATAGCATAACGCGCGTGCAAGGCGCCGACCCGGAGGTCATGCTGCGCTGGTCGGACGACGGCGGTCACACATGGTCGAACGAACATTGGCGATCCATCGGCAGAATCGGCGAATACGGTCAGCGCGCCATCTGGCGCCGCCTAGGCATGACAATGAAACTGCGCGACCGCGTGTATGAGTTGTCAGGCACCGACCCGGTCAAGATGGTCATCATCGACGCCGAATTGATGATAAGCGGCACCAATGCCTAACGCCGTCAATATCACCAACCTTACGCCGCCGCGCGTGCAGTTGGCTGATCCGGCAACCGGACTGGTCACACGCGAATGGTACAGGTTTTTTGAAAGCCTATTCCGGTTGACCGGCAGCGGGCAGAACGACTTCACGCTGCAAGACTTGCAGCTTGGCCCCGACGCTGATGCTACGTCGCTGGCGGCGGTCTTGCAGACCGAAATCCAGAACCTGTCCGTGTCACCGTCGTACACGCCGCAGTTGCCCCGCCACCGCTACGGATCATTCTACGACACCACCACGCAGACGGCAGCGGCCATCAACACTGCCTACGCCATGACGTTCAACACGACGCGGACAAGCCAAGGCATTACCATTGGCACGCCAACATCGCGCATCTACGCTGACACGCTGGCCACCTACAACATCCAGTTTTCCGTTCAGGTCAACACCACTGCGTTGACAGATCAACTGCTGTGGGTGTGGCTCCGCAAGAACGGCACGGACGTGACTGCCAGCACCAGCCAGGTGCGAACCAAGGTTCTTGATTTTGCGGCTGTCGTTACAAAGACTTTTTTGCTAGAAATGAACGCCGGAGATTATTTTGAACTGATGTGGGCGGCTGACAGCACGGGTGTTCAGTTGCAGACATTTGCCGCCTCTGGGTTCTACCCGTCCGTTCCTTCGGTCGCGCTCACCGTGACCAACAACATAAGCTCAGATGGGAGCTACTAAATGGCCGTCCTTTCTCCCTCGCCCAAAACGCAATTTCTGGACGCTTCTGGCGCGCCGTTGGTCGGCGGCAGGGTCTACACCTACGCCGCTGGCACGACCACGCCGCTGGCGACCTATACGACCGGCGCTGGCACGGTGGCCAACACCAACCCGGTGATCTTGGACTCCCGCGGCGAGGCCAACATCTGGTACACCACCGGCACCTCGTACAAGGTTGTGCTGGCTGATTCGGCTGACGCTTTGATCTGGTCGGTGGACAACATCGCTACAGTTGGGTCGATGGCGCTCCAGAACGCCAACGCGGTCGCCATCACCGGTGGCACCATCGGGTCGGGCGTGACTTTCAACGGCAATACCACCGGCACCGCGTCCAACGTCACCGGCGTCGTTGCGGTTGTCAACGGCGGCACAGGTTCAACCACGGCTTCCAGCGCGCGCAGCGCCCTCGGCGCGGCGGCAAGTGGGGCGAACACCGACATCACGTCGCTGCGGCAGAGCGTGGCAATTGTGGCCTCTGGCACGGTCGGCGCTGAGAGCATCGGCTACCGCGGCGCACCGCAGAACGCCCAGACGGCAGCCTACCAACTGGCGCTGGCCGACAACGGCAAGCACATCTCGATCACCACCGGTGGCATCACGATCCCGGCCAACAGCGCAGCAGCGTTTCCGATTGGCGCAACGGTCGTCATCTACAATAACAGCGGCAGCAGCCAGAACATCGCCATCACGACCGACACGCTGCGGCAGGCTGGCACGACCAACACCGGCACCCGGGCGCTGGCCAACTATGGCCTGGCGACGTGCGTCAAGGTGGACACGACCGTGTGGGCCATCACTGGCGCGGGGCTGACCTGATGAGCGGCGCGGTAATGTCCTTGCTGGGTACGTCGGGTGGGGCGGCGTCTGCCGTTACCATCACGGTCAACCCCGTAACGATCACGGGCATCAACATCGGGCTTACCGCGTCGGCCCAGTACCAACTTAACAGCAGCGGCAGCGCGTTCCAGATCGTCAACGGTGGCGGCGCTACTCTGCTGTACGTTTGGTGCGTCCCAGCGGCCCAAGCAGCCAACTACGAAGTGTACGCCAGCCTGGTGTCAGGGTCGTTGAGCGCCGGCAGTTCGGCCACCGACACTTGGCTGGCGCTGACATCAACGCGCAATTGGCTGGTCAGCACCACCACCCTTAAATACGCGACGATCAATGTCGGCATCCGGCGCGTTGGCACCACCACCATTTTGGCGTCGGCAGACATTAATCTAGAAGCCGAAGCAGTATAAGGATAGGCCATGTCTGTTACCGCCAAAGCCCTGATCCCAGCCAAGGTCGCCGAAGACGCGCAGTCCACGCAGTACACTGCGACCAACGTGACCGCGATCATCGACAAGTTCACAGCCACCAACTACGGCGCCGCTGCGGCGTCGATCAGCGTCAACCTGGTGACGGCAGCCGACACGTCTGGCACGCAGAACTTGATTGTGAAGACCAAGACGCTCCAGCCGTCCGAAACCTACACGTTCCCGGAACTGGTGGGCCACGTCCTGAACTCAAACGGGTTCATCTCGACGCTGGCGTCCGCGCCGCTGACGATCAACATCCGCGCGTCAGGACGCGAGATTAGCTGATGCCGCCATTCGTTGTCCTTGCATTGCCTAGATCGCGCACGGCGTGGCTGTCGCGGTTTTTGACCTATGGAGATTGGGTGTGCGGGCATGAAGAACTACGCCGCGTACGCAGTCTTGACGACGTGACGGCGTGGTTTTCACAGCCTAACATCGGCACCGCAGAGACAGCCGCCGCGCCGTGGTGGCGTCTGCTAGATCGTTTTGCGCCCGGCGCGCGCATCTTGATCGTGCGTCGCCCGGTTAGTGAAGTGGTGGATAGCTTGATGCGTCTGCCGGGGTTGACCTTTGACCGCGCCGCGCTTGAACAGACCATAATCAAACTAGACCGCAAGCTAGACCAGATTGAAGCACGGTGCGCTAACGTCCTTTCGGTCAACTTTGACGATCTAAACGATGAGACGGCCTGCGCCGCTGCGTTCGAACATTGCCTTCCTCACGCGCACGACCACAACCATTGGGCGCGGTTGGCGCCGATAAACATCCAGATAGATATGCCCGCGCTAATGCGGTACGCACACGCATACTCGCCGGCGCTGGAAAAGGTAGCCGCCATTGCAAAGCACCAAACGCTTGCGGCTATGGCCACCCGTAAACCTGTAGAACCTGAAGGCATTACGTTCCAAACAGAAACTTTTGATGATTGGCTAGACGGCGCGGCGAAGCTGTTTGACGACCATCTGGTCGCTGTTGGTGAGCCGCCAGGTAACTGGCAGAACAAGAACCTTGGGATGATGCAGCGCATCTACGACGCAGGGGCCATGCAGATTATGACCGCCCGCTGCAATGGGCGTATGTTTGGCTATCTGATGACGCTCATTGCGCCGTCAATGGCGGCTGAAAACTTGACAACGGCTACGCACACAACTTTTTATGCCGACCCAACATTCCCCGGTCTTGGCTTAAAATTGCAGCGTGCGGCGTTGCGAGATTTAAAAAAACGCGGTGTAGACGAGGTGTTTTTGGAAGCCGGTCAACGGGGTTCCGGCCCTAGACTTTCCATGTTATATAAGCGTTTGGGTGCGCTAGATTACAGCCAAGTCTACCGTATGCAATTGACGGAGCATTAATATGGGTTTGGCAGCAGCAGCAGCAATTTCTGGGGTAGCCGCAATCGGCAGCGGCGCAATCGCAGCCGGTGGGGCCAAGAAAGCCGCCCGCGTGCAAGAGCAGGCGTCGCGTGACGCACAGGCCGCCAACGAACGGATGCTGGAGCGCCAGATCGGGCTGCAAGAACCGTTCCGCCAAGCTGGCCTGACCGCGCAAGAGCAGATCATGCAGTTGCTGGGTGTCGGCGGCGATGCGTCGGCGGCGGACTACGGCAGTCTGGCCAAGCCGTTTGGCATGGAGCAGTTTGAGCAAGACCCAGGCTACGCCTTCCGCCAATCGGAGGGCATGAAGGCGCTGGAGCGCAGCGCGGCAGCCCGTGGCCTATTGCAGTCAGGCCCGACGCTCAAGGGCATTCAGCGGTTCGGGCAGGAATCGGCCAGCCAAGAGTATGGCAACGCCTTCAACCGCTACCAGATCGAACGCAACGCGCGCCTGAACCCACTTCAATCGCTGATGGGTGCGGGGCAGACAGCAACCAACGTCATGACGGGCAATGTCGGTCAGTCGAGCCAAAACCAGCAGGCTAACATTCTGGGTGCCGGGCAAGCCCGCGCGTCTGGTTACGTCGGTCAGGCCAACGCGCTGGGCGGCGCACTGAGCAGCATCGGCCAAGCGGCGGCGTCGTACCCGCTGCTTCAGGCGCAAACCGGCTATTACAACGCTATGGCGAAGAACCCCCCGAAAACCGTATATAGCGATTTTGGCTAACTGAGGACGGACAATGGCTAACCAAGCAATCGCCCTTCAAGCCCGCGCACCGCAAGGCAACTTCTTGGCGCCTGCGATTCAGCAGGGCGCGCAGATGATCAACATTATGTCGCAGCAGCGCGCTGCTGAACGTCAGGCGGCGGTGCAGCAGCAGCAGTTGGATATTGCGCGCGCGGCTGAAGGTCGCGCGGTGGCGGGGGAAGCGCGGGCGGCTGAATTGCAGCCATTTGTGTTGACCAAAGCCCAAGCCGACGCGATGACAGCGGATCAAAAGGCTGTAATTGGTTTTTATGATCTTACCAACGAAGGGTTGAAAAGAGCATCTACGCCAGAGCAGGCAATGGTTGTTGCAGACTATCTGAAGAAAAAGTTTCCTGGTGCTGCACCCGCGGTTGACCAGACGATCAGCACGCTGCCTTCTGATCCCGGTCAGTTCGAAGCGTGGCGGCGGCAAACGCTGTTTCAGTCAATGTCGGCAAAAGAGCAACTAAGCAAAAAGTTCATTGAGCAGAACACCGGCACCGGCACGCGCCAACTGGAAGTTTCAGAATTTGAACCCGGCGCTGTGGCTCAGGAATTGCCCGGCTCTCGCATCGACACCGGCCAAGAGATTACCTACGTCAGGGGCGAAGATGGCGTAGTGATACCCATGCCGAAGCGTATGGCGCCGGCTGGCGGTGGGCTGGTCGGCGGCGCCCGCGGCGGCGCTCCGCTTGGCGCGGGGATTGAACAGGCCGCGCAGCAACTCAGCCCCGGCGTCGTCGTCAGTGGGCGCGCGCGTACACCAGAACGCAACGCTCAGGTCGGCGGCGTCCCCGGCAGCTATCATATGTCCGACAATGCCCGCGACTTTCAGCCCGCCAAGGGGCAGACGGTGGCACAGTTGGCCACACGCCTCCAGCCGCTCAAGGCGCAAGGTTTTGATGTTATTGCGGAAGGCGACCACGTCCACGTTGAACCTGGGCCGAAGATGGGCCGCAGCACGCCTGCGGCTGGCGGCAGCGGCGGCGTTCAGTTCGGCGTTCCTGTGCCGGGTACGGGCGATTCCAAAACTAAAGACTTGACCGTGCAAGAGCAGACATCCTCGTACAACATCAACCGTTTGTTGCGCGGCGCGGCGGCAATCAAGAAAGCAGTTGAAACGTCGCCTAGCGCAAACGTCCCAAGCGCAACAGAAGCCGTTATTGGAGGTTTGCCGTTTATCTCTGGCGCGGTCAATTTTACGCGAGGGCCGCAACGTCAGATTGTTGTTGCCGCGCAGCGCGACGTTCTGGACGCTTTGCTGTATCTGGCCACCGGCGCAGCGTACAACAAAGAGCAGTTGGAAGGTCAAAGGGAGTCATACATTCCGGCGTATTCCGACGAACCAGAAACGATTGCCTCCAAGCGGGAACGTCTGGCGCAACTTGTCATGGACGCCAAGACCCGCGCTGGCCGCGCTTGGACGCCAAAACTGGACGAAGCAGCTAACACGTTGTTTGGCCCAACGGCGGAAGCGGCGGCTAAAGCGCCTGCCGCAACTACATCACCTAAAGTCGGCGCAATTGATGATGGGTATCGTTTCAAAGGTGGTGATCCTAAAAATCCTAAAAATTGGGAAAAGGTGCGCTGATGGCCGGCCCGTGGGAAAAATACCAAACGCCAGCAACGTCTGCCGGGCCGTGGGATAAATATAAAACCACGCCGCCGCCATCCCTGTCGTTGATGGATGTTGGTGAGCAGGCTGTACAAAACATTCCTAGCAGTGCCTTTCAGTTTGGCAAAGGTCTCTACGAAGCCGTTACCAACCCGGTCAAGACCGCTGGGTCGATGTTGGACATTGCTGCGGGCGGTGTCAACTTGGCGTTGCCAGAGCCGGTGCGTAACTTCATGGCTAAGATTGACACAGACCCCGCCGCAACGCAGCGGGCAGTCAACGCCGCCAAACAGTTCGGCGGCGTGTACGCGCAGAGGTACGGCTCCGTTGATGCGCTGAAGCGCACAATCGCGGAAGACCCTGTCGGCGCGGTCGCCGACCTGTCTACAATCTTTTCTGGTGGTGCTGGCTTGGCGCGCGGCACTGCGGCAGCTACTGCCCGCGTTGCACCTAGCGTGTCTGCTGGCGCGACCCAAGCGGCAAACATTTTGACCCGCCGTGCGGCGCAAACAAACCCAATCAACGTGCTGGCAAAACCAGCGCGGGGGGCGGCAAAAATTCTGCGTACGGCGCCACCTGCCGTACAACGCTTTTTTGATCCTAAAGGCGCGGCGTATCTGGAAGCCACAGAAGGACGCGCCGGCGACATTGTGCAGCAGTTGCGCTACAACCCATCAGAAATAGTGCCTGGTAGCAAGCCAACCGCCGCGCAGGCTGCGTCGCCGATGGGCGTTACCAAGTTCTCCGCTCTTGGCGCGTCTGCCGAAAAGGTGCTTCCGACCGAGTATTACGCCCGCGGAACGGAACAGAAAGCAGCGCGCGTTAACGCCATGCGCGGCGTTGGTAAGACGCCCGCCGATCTTAAAGCAGCAATAAAAGCGCGGGGTGATGAAGCTGAGATACTCTATGGCATAGCGAACAAACCTATAATCGCAGCGGATGCTGTTTTTGATGAATTGTTGGCGCGTCCATCTATGAATAAAGTAATAGCGCGTGCAAGCGAATTGGCTGCTGAAAAAGGTTTTTCGTTCCAAATAGGACAAAATCGCCCCGCGCAAACCGTGACATCAAAGATTTTGAACGCGCAAGGCTTGCCTACTACAACTGTGATACCCGCAGAATTTGCAAAGTATCCGGGGAGTAGTTTGCATTTTATGAAAATGGCTTTTGGTGATCTGACAAGAAATCCAGAGCGTTTTGGTATCGGCGCAACCGAAGCGCAGGCTATAGGCAAAACTGGGGAAAAGTTTCTTAATTGGGTAGAGACGCAAAACCCCCCGTATAAAACGGCTCGGCAAGCGTTTAAGGCCAAATCCACACCAATCAACCAGATGGAAGTTGGTCAGTATCTGGAAGGCAAACTGACTGCGCCGCTGGGCGCCGGTGAACAACGCGCTGGCGTCTTTGCCACCGCAGTCAGGGATGCTGCCGGCACAATCAAACGCGCGACTACGAATGAGGCGCGGTTCAAGGCGCTGACGGACATTCTTACGCCCGACCAGGTTCGTGTTGTCGAGTCCATCCGCGACGACTTGGCCCGCGCCGCAGAAACAAAGATACAAGCGCAAAAGGGTACGCCGGTTGCGCCCAAGGTAGACAAACTGGCATCCGCCGCCGGGCGCGCGGCGCGGTTACCCAACCTGATGAGCCGCGTTGCGTCGGTGGCCAACGACATCATGTCGCGTGTGGTCGGTAGTATGGACAGCAAGTTGGCGATCCAACTGGCCACGGAAATGCTTGACCCGCAGGTTGCTGCGGCGGCTATTGAAAAGGCAATGGCCGCAGAGCGCCGCGGGCGCATGGCAGGAAAAATTGCTGAAGCACCTGTGCGGGCGGCGGGTAAGATCGCCCGCTCCCCCGCAGCATTGGCCGGCGGGCGCGTGCAGAACGCAATGGCCAACCAGAACAATCAGTGAGGCGCTGACGTGACGACCATCGACCAGACCGAAGCGCGGCTGAACACGCACGAAGAAGTATGCGCTCTGCGTTATGAAGGTATCAGCGCCCGGCTGAAACGCTTGGAGAATATCGGCGTGGGCGTGGCTGGTACGATCATCATGCTGCTGGTCACTATTGTATTAAAGATTAGCTAACCACCGCGGTCTGAAAGACTGCTCTGAGGGTGACTTATGGCAGTCAATCAGTTCGACGTTGACCCAGAACAAGATGCTAAAATAGCGGCTGCTGCGGTCGAGCATGGCAGCCAGAACATGGCCGCCCTTGCCTTGGGGATGAGCCGGGCGGCTGTGCAGAACGCCTGCCGCCGTCATGTGGCGCGGACAGCCGCTGTTCTATCGTTCGACACACCCAAGGCAGACCCACTGCCGCCGTTTGATCTGCCGTTCGCAGAGCGGCTGGCGTTGATGAAGAAGCGCAACGCGCTGCGGATCGCACACGCACAGGCGCAAGCCTGGCAGACCGTGCGGATACCGATCAAGGGGCCATACGCCATCTGCTGGTTCGGCGATCCGCACCTCGACGATCCGTACTGCGATCTGGTCGGCTTCGAGCGTGACGCCACCATCTGCGCTGAAACCCAAGGGCTGTACGGTGCCAACGGCGGGGATAGCATTAATAATTGGGTAGGCAAGTTGGAGCGCCTGTACGGAGAACAATCCGCCACGGTGTCAGAAGGCTGGGAACTGGTCGAGTGGGCGCTGAAGCATCTGGGCGTCAACTGGCTGGTGTGGATTCTGGGCAACCACGACACGTGGAATTACGGCAAACGCATATTCGACGGCATGAACACCGAACGCATCCTGATGCGCGATTGGGATGCCAAGCTGCAACTGGTCTCGCCGTGCGGCGGTATCACCCGCGTCTGGGCGCGGCACGACTTCAAGGGCCACTCGATGTACAACGAGTTGCACGGCCTGAAGCGGGCGGCGATGATCGACGAACACGCCGACATCTACGCAGCGTTCCACCGGCACACGTTCGGCACCGGCCAGGGTGAGTTTGCCGGCGGGCGGCGCTACACGCTGGTACGCGCCAAGGGCTACAAGGAGAGCGACGACTACGCTCTTAAGGGTCAGTTCCCTGAACAGCGGAGCGGGCAGTCAGTGGTCACGGTCATCACGCCGCGCAACGGCGCTGCCCCGGCGGTCAGCGTGTTCGAGGACGTGCAAGAAGGCGCGGCCTTCCTGACGTACAAGCGCAGAAAGGCTGGTCTATGATTGACCTTCTGTGGTATTATACCTTCCGGTACGGAAAAATCATGGGCGTTACACAATGAGCATCACCCTTGGCCCCCGGTCTATCGCCCGCTTGCAGGACGTGCATCCTGACTTGGTGCGCGTTGTTCGCCGCGCAGCCGTCATGTCCAGTTTGGACTTTACCGTGCTGGAAGGGATTCGGACGCTGCCCCGGCAGAAGCAGTTGATGGCGCAGGGCGCGACCCGCACGCTGAACTCCCGGCACCTGACCGGCCACGCCGTCGATCTGGCGCCGATGATCGGCGGCACCGTGTCGTGGGATTGGCCGCTGTACGACCGCTTGGCCAAGGTGGTGAAGGCCGCGGCGGATCATGAAGGCGTACCCATCACCTGGGGTGGTGATTGGGAAAGTTTCAAGGACGGCCCGCACTGGGAACTACCGTGGAAGCAATACCCCAAAGGAGATTGATATGAAGATGGTTTCTTGGATTGTCAGCCGGCTGAAAGAGCCAAGCACTTACGCCGGCGTCGCCAGCCTCGCGCTGGCGTTCGGCCTGACCGACGTGCAGTGGGAAGCCATCTCCGCTGCGGTTGCCGGCCTGGCTGGTCTGGCTGCCGTGTTCCTGATGGAAAAGCCGGAAGCGTGATTAAGCTCCTGACGCTCTTGCTGTCGCTGCTCGACCGGGTGTTTACCGAATGGGGAAACGCCAAGCAGCAGGCGCAAGGGCGTCAGACGCGCAGGAG
>Ga0209087_1000205_pt1 | contig 38269 bp, 55 predicted proteins | sample S_130805_EF_Meta_FD_187321 | JGI IMG/M metagenome (GOLD analysis project Ga0209087, IMG submission 187321) | Freshwater microbial communities from Lake Simoncouche, Canada to study carbon cycling - S_130805_EF_MetaG (SPAdes) (version 2) | ecosystem: Environmental > Aquatic > Freshwater > Lake ... | reverse complement strand
CAATCTGTCACCTGACAAATAATCAGTTAAGGGGGGGGGCAGGGGGGCAGGGCCGGCGCGGCGCCGCCATCCCCCACGCAGGGATCGCACAAACTTTTTATTTTTTTTAAAATCTGTTACCCTGCCGCCATGAGCATATTTTCTCTCTCGCATGAACCTCGCAGGTTACAAGCCACAGAGGCTCGGCTCGAAGCCATCTATCAGGCGGCGCGTAAAGGGCTGCGTGGCGAAAGCCTTGCGCTGGCGGCAGGACTGCTGCCGGCTGAATACAGGCAGCTTTGCCAGTTTGACCCCATAGCCGAGATGGCCGAACTCAAGGGCCGCGCAGACGGCGAGATGGAAATCAGCGCCGTGTTGCATGAGGCAGCGCTGGCGGGAGACGCCAAGGCGGCGCTTGAGATCCTCAAGCACCAGCACGGCTGGGTAGCCAAGCAGCAGATCAGCGTTGACGTGGAACAGCGTATCAGCATCATTGGCGCGCTGGAGATGGCGCAGCAACGTGTCATAGAGGGCGAATATGTACGAGATGCCGAACTACCTGGCGCGCATGATGACGCCCCAGCAGTACCAGTCGTACGCGCCGACCACCCAATCGAACGCGTTCGCGTCTCAGACAGGCCCAATGGCCGGCGCAAACTACCAGAGATTCTCAAGCAACATGTCGCCTGACGACGAGGAGGCGCTGTTCCGCGAACTGCGCGCCTACCAGATGCGGCGCAACAACCCCGGCAGCCCCATGCAATTCATCTACGGCAATGTGCCCCGTGGGCCGGGGTACGCCGCCGACCGTGGGCGTGACCCCATGCCCATGAACTTTGATCTGTTCAGTCAGGCTCTGCCGGGCCGGGGCGCCACCTCACCCACCATGACCGCGCCCGCAGGCGACGGTATGCTGGGAGGCGTCGGACGACTGGCGCGGTATCAGGCGTTCCTCAACCCGCGCCCAACCATGAACCAGAGATCCTGATGCAGACCACCATCTATAGCGCCGACGATGAGATGATGCTCATGAGCCGGCTGTGGGCGCCGGCTCTCAAGGACGACCCGCTCAAGTTTGTGCTGTACACCTTCCCGTGGGGTCAGCCCGGCACGCCGCTGGAACACTTTAGTGGCCCGCGCAAGTGGCAGCGCCAGGTGCTACAGGATCTGGCTGACCACATCCGCGACAACAACGGCAGGATCGACTTCAGCACGCTGCGGCTGGCGGTCAGTTCGGGCCGTGGTATTGGCAAGTCGGCGCTGGTCAGTTGGCTGGTGATCTGGATGCTATCCACGCGGATCGGCGGGACCATCATCGTCAGCGCCAACTCAGAAGCCCAGTTACGCTCGGTCACCTGGGCGGAAATTACCAAGTGGCTATCCATGAGTTTGAACAGCCACTGGTTTGAAGTGTCGGCTACCCGCCTGATGCCGGCCAAGTGGCTGACCGAATTGGTCGAGCGCGACCTCAAGAAGGGCACGCGTTACTGGGGCGTCGAGGGCCGGCTGTGGTCGGCTGAGAATCCCGACAGCTATGCCGGTGTCCACAACATGGACGGCGTCATGCTGGTGTTCGACGAGGCTAGTGGTATCCCTGACAGCATCTGGTCGGTAGCAGCGGGCTTCTTCACCGAGAACACGCCCAACCGTTTCTGGATGGCGTTCAGCAACCCACGCCGCAACAGTGGCTACTTCTACGAGTGCTTCAACTCCAAGCGGGAGTTCTGGCTCAACAAGATCGTGGACGCGCGCGAGGTCGAAGGCACCGACAAGGCCGTCTACCAGCAGATCATCGACGAGTACGGGCCGGAGTCCAGCCAAGCCCACGTCGAGGTCTACGGGCAGTTTCCAAACGCGTCGGACGACCAGTTCATCCCCAATATGCTGGTCAACGACGCCATGAAGCGCCCCCGCGTCAAGGATCTGAGCGCGCCCATCATTCTCGGCGTGGACCCGGCGCGGTTTGGCGCCGACGCTACCGTGCTGGCGGTGCGCCAAGGGCGCGATATCGTCAAGCTGATCAAGCACCGGGGCGACGACACCATGACCGTGGTGGGCCACGTCATCGAGGCTATCGAGGAGTTCAAGCCCGCCATGGTCGTGATCGACGAGGGCGGGCTGGGCGCGGGCATCGTGGACCGGCTCAAGGAGCAACGGTACGTCGTCAGGGGCGTGAACTTCGGCAACAAGGCCAAAAACCCCAAGATGTGGGGAAACAAGCGCGCCGAGATGTGGGGAGCAATGCGTGAATGGCTGAAGACGGCGAGCATCCCCGAGGACAGGTACCTGAAATCGGATCTCATTGGCCCCATGTCCAAGCCCGACAGCCGTGGCACCCTCTTCTTGGAGAGCAAGAAGGACATGAAAAGCCGAGGGCTAGCGTCCCCGGACGCCGCCGACGCTATAGCCGTTACTTTCGCGTTTCCCGTCGCACACAGAGAACGCGTTGACAAGGCCCAGACCCGCTCTTATTCTCAGTCAGGGATTTCTACGTCTTGGATGGGGTCATAATGCCCAGTGTCGCCGCCGGATACCCGAAAGGCTATTATGGTGTGGGGTTGCGCGAGCAACTTTACCCCGGCGAAGAGACGTATTTTAAAGCCAACCCAAATGTGGCCGGCATGGCGGCGGAAGATGACCACATCATCCTGAACCCGTACAGCACACTGTCGCAGACCGAGAAGAACGCGGTAATGATGAACGAAGCGGCGCGCGTTCACATGCGGCGCGGGCTTGTAGAACCTCCTCGGTTCGATCTGACGCCGGAACAAGAGAAGGCGTTTTCCACTTACGGCGACCGCAAGCTGGACACCATGCGGCAGACGCTGGCCGCGCGCATCCTGTCTGGTGACCCGTCAGCGTTGAAGCCGACAGCGGATCAGCTTGAATACGTCAAGCGTTTGCGCCAGTTCATGGGTACAAAGTGATGGCCGATAAGCCCATCTCGCGCACGACCAAGGGTAAAAACGCGCACTATCAGCCTACGTCTCAGGGCGCGGGCATGACCGAGGCAGGCCGCAGGGCGTACAACGCCAAGAACGGGTCCAATTTGAAGGCGCCAGCGCCCAACCCCAAGACTAAGGCCGACGCAGGCCGCAAAGCCTCGTTCTGCGCGCGTATGTCGGGGATGCCGGGGCCAATGAAGGACGACAAAGGCCAACCAACCCGCAAAGCGGCGTCTCTCAAGCGGTGGAACTGCAAATGAAGCCAGGTCTGTACGCCAACATTAACGCCAAAAAGGACCGTATTGCAGCCGGTTCCAAGGAAACAATGCGTAAACCGGGTGCTAAAGGCGCCCCCACTGCAAAAGCGTTCAAAGACTCCGCCAAGACGGCAAAACCAAGGAAATCGTAAAATGGCAAATACCAAGCCCATCGGCGTAGCCTACGCTGACCAGGACATCACCGGCGCAGATACCGTTACCGCAGCCGCCGTTTACGCAAGCACGGAACTGGGCTACACCAGCACCGCGCAGGGTACCGTGACGCAGGCGACCAGCAAGTCCACTGGCGTGACGCTCAACAAGAGTGCAGGCCGCATCACGATGAACGGCGCAGCGCTTGCAGGCGCCACGGCGGTCAGTTTCACGCTGACCAACAGCCAGATTAGCGTCAAAGACGTGCTTGTCGTCAACGTGTCGGACGTAGGCACGGCAGCAGCGTACACGGTCTATGTCAGCAGTCTGGCCGCAGGGTCAGCCGTTATTACGCTCCGCAATATGACTGCTTCTACGTCGTTGTCAGAAGCCGTCGTCATCAACTTCGCCATCATCCACGGTCAGTAAGATGCCGTTGGTGAAGTCAACCAGCAAGAACGCGTTCCGCAAGAACGTGAAGGCTGAAGTCATGGCGGGCAAGCCGGTGAAGCAGGCAGTTGCGATTGCCTACGCCACCAAGCGCGGCGCCATGACACCCAAGAAGGGCAAGTAATGGCTGCGAGCGACGTTGCATCAGCGGGTGTTGTGTCTGGCGGTGGTGACCGCAAGGACATGCTCAACACCATGCGTAGCCGCTTCACAATGGCTATCTCCGCGTATTCGGAGAGCCGTGAAGATGAACTGGATGACCTCCGGTTCATGGCTGGCAGCCCCGATAACCAGTGGCAGTGGCCGGCTGACGTGCTGGCTACGCGCGGGTCTGTTCAGGGCCAGACGATCAACGCTCGCCCGTGCCTGACCATCAACAAGCTGCCGCAGCACGTTCGCCAGGTCACGAACGAACAGCGGCAGAACCGGCCCACCGGCAAGGTAATCCCGGCGGACGACAAGGGCGACGTCGAGGTTGCCGAGATCTTCAACGGCATGATCCGGCACATCGAGTATCTGTCGGACGCCGACGTGGCCTACGACACCGCGTGCGACAACCAGGTCACGTTCGGTGAGGGCTACATCCGCATCCTGACCGAGTATTGCTACGAAGACAGTTTCGATCAGGACATCAAGATTGGCCGGGTGCGAAACTCGTTCTCGGTCTACATGGACCCCATGATCCAAGATCCCTGTGGGTCCGACGCGGAATGGTGCTTTGTCACCCAAGACATGCTCAAGACCGACTACGAGCGCGAGTTTCCCGACGCCTCGCCGGTCAGTTCCATGCTCAGTCAGAGTGTAGGCGACGAGTCTATGGCCCAGTGGGTATCGGAAGACACGATCCGCATCGCGGAATACTTCTACCACGACCACAAGCCCGACACGCTGCACCTGTACCCCGACAACATCACGGCTTTCCAAGGCACGCCCAAGGACAAGCAGCTTCGTGCTATGTTCGGCAAGCCTGTCCGCACCCGGCGCGTAGACCGCAAGCGGGTCATGTGGGTAAAGACCAACGGCTACGAGGTGCTGGAAGAGCGCGAGTGGGCGGGCAGGTACATCCCCATCGTGCGCGTCGTCGGCAACGAGTTCGAGGTCGATGGCCGGCTGTATGTCTCTGGCCTGATCCGCAACGCCAAAGACGCCCAGCGCATGTACAACTACTGGGTCAGCCAGGAAGCAGAGATGCTGGCGCTGGCGCCCAAGGCCCCGTTCATTGGCTATGGCGGCCAGTTCGAGGGCTACGAACAGCAGTGGAAGACCGCCAACACGACCAACTGGCCTTACCTAGAGGTCAATCCTGACGTCACAGACGGTCAAGGAGGCAGTATGCCGCTTCCGCAGCGCGCTGCCCCGCCGCTCGCTCAGACTGGCCTGATACAGGCAAAAATGGGCGCTGGTGAGGACATCAAGGCCACCACCGGCCAGTACGATGCCAGTCTGGGCCAGCAGGGCAACGAGCGGTCGGGCAAGGCCATTCTGGCCCGCGAGAAGCAAGGTGACACGGGCACATATCACTACGTGGACAACCTCGCCCGCGCCGTTCGGTACGTTGCCCGGCAGCTTGTGGACATGATCCCCAAGATCTACGACACGCAGCGTGTGGCCCGCATCATCGGCCTCGACGGCGACGTGGACATGGTCAAGATCAACCCGTCACAGCCCGAGGCGGTCAAAAAGATCACCGACGAGAACGGCATCGTGCTGGAGAAAATCTACAACCCGACCGTGGGCGTCTACGACGTGTGCGTCACCACCGGCCCTGGCTACATGACCAAGCGGCAGGAGGCTCTCGACGCCATGCAGATGCTGCTTCAAAGCAACCCGCAGCTTTGGACGGTGGCCGGCGATCTGTTCATCCGCAACATGGACTGGCCGGGCGCGCAGGAGATGGCGGCACGGTTTGCCAAGATCATTGACCCCAAGGTCATGGCCGGTGACGACCAGTCGCCCGAGATGCAGCAGGCCAAGCAGCAGATGGAAGCCATGGGCAAGGAAATGGACCAGATGCACCAGATGCTGCAAAACGCCAGCAAGTCCATCGAGGCGCAGGACGCGTCGGTCAAGCAGTTCGAGGCCCAAGTCAAGGCGTACGATGCCGAGACAAAGCGTATCGCGCTTGTTCAGAACTCTTTGGGGCCAGACCAGATCCACGACATCGTCATGGGCACCCTGCACGCTGCCATCGACACTGGCGACATCGTCGGCAGTATACCGGGGCTTCCGCCGGGGCGCGGCGGGATGCCGGCTGAACCCGAGACGCCAGCCGAAAACACCATGGAAGGCGGCATGGAAGAGCCGGGCCAGATGCCTCCCGCGCAGGGCCAGATGATGCCTCCCCAGATGCCTCCACAAGGAGCAATGTAATGAAGTGCGCTGACTTTATCGGGCTGTTCTTTCTTGCGCGCGACGTCACGCATTCGGTCCATCTCAACACCCGCAGCTATTCCAAGCACAAGGCGTTGCAGAAGTTCTACGAGGGCATCATCGAGCGGACAGACGATCTGGCCGAGGCGTATCAGGGCCGGTACGGGCTGCTGGGGCCGATCACGCTCCACTCGGCCAAGACCACATCAAATGTCGTCGATTTCCTGCAAGGGCAGTTGGACGAGATCGAGGCCACCCGGTACGACGTGATCCCCAAGACGGACACGGCGCTGCACAACCTCGTTGACAACATCATAGAGTTGTACCTGTCAACTCTTTACAAACTTCGCTTTCTGTCGTAGGAGCCTGACATGGCAAATTATACGCATATCACTGCTACGGCGCAGATCAAGGTTGGTGCTGGCAAGCTGAAGAGCATCTTTGTCAGTTCCGGCACTAGCCCGACAGTGGCGGTTTACGACACTGATGCTGGCTCGACATCCGGCACCACGTTGATTGCTACTTTCACCCCCGCCACCCCCGGCATTTACATATTCACTGGCGGGGATGACGGGCTTTACTTCAACAAGGGCTTGTACGTTGTTCTTGGGGGCACTACCCCTAAAGCGACTATTGCGTATGCCTAACCGACAGGCCGGATAGCCTGGGGAGTAAAAATGGACGAGAACTCCGTTGACGTGATTAACACCACGTCGGGTCAGGAAGCCACGGCGGCGCCTGAGCCTGTAGTCACGCCGGGCGAGCAAGAGGATGGCAAATCGTTCACTCAGGAAGAGTTGGACGCTATTGTCACCAAGCGGCTCGCGCGAGAGCAGCGTAAATGGGAACGAGAGCAGTCGCGGAGGGCCGTCGAGGTCGCTCCCCCTGTGCAGCTTCCGCCGGTCGATAGTTTTGCTGACGCTCAGAGTTATGCCGAGGCTTTGGCAGAACAGAAGGCGCAGGAACTGTTGGCCCGCCGGGACGCGGTACAGCAGCAAACGGCTGTTCTGGACGCCTACCACGACCGTGAAGAAGAGGCGCGGGTAAAGTACGACGACTTCGAGCAAGTCGCCTACAACCCCAACCTCCGCGTCACGGACGCCATGGCCCAGACGATCCAGGCTTCTGACATTGGCCCCGACGTAATCTATTACCTCGGTACCAACCCGAAAGAAGCCGACCGTATCGCCCGTCTGCCTGTTCTGCTTCAGGCTAAAGAGATCGGCAGACTGGAGGCAAAACTTGTCTCCGACCCGCCGGTCAAACGCACATCCACCGCCCCGGCGCCGATTGCTCCGGTGACTGCCAGGACCACTGGGTCCAACTCGTACGACACCACAGACCCGCGTAGTATCAAGTCGATGACTACGTCGGAGTGGATTGAGGCCGAGCGGCAGCGCCAGATCAGGAAGTACGAGGCAGCCAATCGCCGCTGATTGCCCCTAGGAGGCATCCATGTCTAATTCGATTCTTACTATCGACATGATCACCAGAAAGGCTCTGGAGATCTTTGAGAACAACCTGGTGTTGACCAGGAATGTTAACCGCCAGTACGACAACTCGTTTGCCGTTGAAGGCGCCAAGATCGGCTCGACCCTCCGCATCCGTCTGCCTGACCGCGCACTGGTGACCGACGGCGCCGCTCTGCAGGTGCAGGACGACAACGAGCAGTACACGACCCTGACCGTGTCCAGCCAGAAGCACATCGGCGTGAACTTCACCAGCGCCGAACTGACGATGCAGTTGGATGACTTCGCAGAACGCGTGCTGAAGCCTCGTATCTCGCAGCTCGCCAGCAGCGTCGATAACGACGTGGCGAATGCGTACAAGGGCATCTACGGCACTGTCGGCACCCCCGGCACGACCCCGTCCACTTCGCTTGTCCTGCTTCAGGCCCAGCAGAAGCTGAACGAGTACGCTGTTCCCATGGACCCGCGCTACGCCACCGTCAACCCGGCTGCCAACGCCGGTCTGGTCGAGGGCATGAAGGGTCTGTTTAATCCGACCGACACCATCAGCCGCCAGTTCAAGCAGGGCCTGATGGGTCAGGGCGTGCTGGGCTACAATGAGATTGCGATGTCGCAGTCCATTGTGAACCACACGACCGGCTCGCGTTCCACGTCGGACACGATCCTCGTCAACGGCGCGATCAGCACGCAGGGCGCGTCCACCATCGCCATCGACGGCGGCACCGGCTCGGCCACGATCAAGCAGGGTGACGTCTTCACCATTGCCAACGTGTACGCGGTCAACCCGCAGACCCGTCAGTCCACTGGCTCGCTCCAGCAGTTCGTTGCCACGGCTGACGCCACGGCATCGTCTGGCGCTTGGGCGACTGTGTCGATCTCCCCGGCGATCTACACCCCGACCAACGCTCTGGCTACCGTGGACTCGTTCCCGGCGGACAACGCGGCGGTCACTTTTGTCGGCGCGGCCTCGACCCAGTACCCGCAGAACCTCGTCTACCAGAAGGACGCAATCGCGTTCGCCACGGCAGATCTTCTGCTTCCGCAGGGTGTGGACATGGCCTCGCGCCAGGTTCACAACGGCATCAGCCTTCGCATTGTCCGTCAGTACGACATCAACAATGACCGGATGCCCTGCCGTATCGACGTGCTTTACGGCTACAGCGTGATCCGCGCTCCCGCCGCCGTTCGTCTCTGGGGCTAATCCCATTTTAGGAAAGGTACTATCATGGCTCTTCCCTCTGTAGGCGGCGGTTACCAGGTTGGTGACGGCAACCTGTCTGAAGTGACGCTCGGCGATCAGGGCACCGTTGCCACCGCCACCGCCACTGCCACCCTGACTGTCGCGCAGATCACTGCCGGCATTCTCTCGGCCAACCCCAGCACGTCCGCCGCCAGCTACACGCTGCCGACCGGCACGCTGATCGACGCCACGCTGACCAACGCCAAGGTTGGTTCGACGTTCGATCTCGTCATTGTCAACCTGGGCACGTCTACCGGCGATATCACAATCGTCGCAGGCACGGGCATTACCCTCGCCGGTTCTGCCACGGTCAATGACGGCACGTCGGCCCAGATCCGCTTTGTCCGCACGGACACGGCGGCTTGGACGGCCTACCGTATCGTCTGATATGGCTGGGGGCAGCGAAGGCTGCCCCCACTCATCTGGAGAACAACATGCCCATCTATCTTCGCCATCCCACGCACGGCACCAAGGTCGCCAGCATCGAGATGGAAGCCCAGTACGACGAGCAGAACGGCTGGTCACGTTTCGATCCCGCAGAGGAGACTGTCACTGAAGAAGAGACTGTCGTTGAAGAAACGCCGGTTGAAGAACAGACTCTCGCGGAACTGGAAAATAATGCTATCGTGAAGACGCGCAAGCGCCGCACCACAACCCCCGAGGTCTGATATGGCAACCACTGCCGGCGACATCATCAACGGCTCCCTGCGGCTGCTGGGCGTGCTGGCAGAAGATGAGACGCCGTCGGCGGCTACGTCGCAAGACGCGTTGTTTGCGATGAACCAGATGATTGATAGCTGGGGCACCGAGAAACTGGCGACGTTCACCACGCTGGAACAGACGTTCTCGTGGTTGCCGGGCTACATCAGCCAGACGCTTGGCCCGAGCGGTGATTTTGTAGGTGTCCGCCCCGTCCTGATGGATGACGCGACCTACTTTATTGACCCGGCCAACGGCATCTCGTTTGGCATCAAGATCATCAACCAGCAGCAGTACGATGGTATTGCGGTCAAGACCGTGACCAGTACGTACCCACAGGTGATGTGGATCAACACCAACTTCCCCAACATCGACATGCACATCTACCCGGTGCCGACCAAGGTGCTGGAATGGCACTTCATTTCGGCAGCGGCGCTGGACCAGCCGGCTACCCTCGCCACCGATATCCTGTTTCCGCCAGGATACCTGCGGGCGTTCCGCTACAATCTGGCCTGCGAGTTTGCGCCCGAGTTTGGCATCGAGCCACCGCTTCAGGTCAAACGGATTGCAATGTACTCCAAGCGCAATCTTAAGCGCATCAACAACCCTGACGACATCATGTCGCTGCCCTACAGCATCGTTGGCACCCGCCAGCGGTTTAATATATTTGCCGGAAATTACTGATGACCGACATCAAGATCTCGGCGCTGCCGGTTGCCACAGCGTCTGCTTCAACGGACATCCTGCCCATCGTGCAGGGTGGCACTACCAAGCAGTTGACCAATGCGCTGTTGTTCACCAGTGCCACGTTGGTGACCCCGGCGCTTGGCACGCCGGCTTCAGGCGTGCTGACCAGTTGCACTGGCCTGCCCATCGCCACGGGCGTATCGGGGCTGGGTACTGGCGCGGCTACGTTCCTTGCCACGCCGACGTCGGCCAACCTTGCGCTCATGCTTACCGACGAGACGGGCACCGGATCGGCCGTTTTTGCGACCGCTCCGACGTTTACCGGGATGCCGCGTATCCCGGTTGCCACAGTAGCAGCCGCAGGCACCACGTTGGCGACTGCCACCTCGATGACGCCAGGCTTCGTGTTGGTCACCGCCGCCGACGCTACAAAGGGCGTTGTCTTGTCCTCGTCCACGGTGGCGGGCGACGTCTACATCATCAAGAACAACGCTGCCGCGATCCTGAAGGTCTACCCTGTCTCAGGTGGCACCATCAACGCAGGCGCGGCTAGCGCGGCGCTCTCGGTGGCTGCCAACACGTCCCTTATTCTGGTGGCCTACACCAGCACCGCTGCCTACAGCACCCCGCTCGTACCATCATGAAAACGCCTATCCTTGGCTCCTCGTATGTTGCTCGCAGCGTCAACGCTGCGGACAACCGCATGGTCAACTTGTTCCCCGAGATTGTCCCCGAGGGCGGCAAAGAACCGGCGTTCCTCAACAGGGCGCCAGGGTTGCGGTTCCTGCTGTCTGCGGACGTGGGGCCGATCCGAGGGCTGTGGCAGTTGGGCGGCTACATGTTTGCCGTCTCGGCCAACCAGTTGTACCGCATCGATACAACATGGACGGCCACGCCGGTCGGCTACATTCTGGGCACTGGCCCGGTGTGTATGGCCGACAACGGCACGCAAATCTTCATTGCCTGCAACGGCCCCAGCTATATCTATGACGTCAGCACGTTGACGCTTGTTCAGATCACAGACCCAGACTTCCCCGGTGCGGTGATGGTTGGGTTCTTGGATGGGTACTTTGTCTTCAACGAACCCAACAGCCAGAAGGTCTGGGTCACGGCGCTGTACGACGGGATTAACATCGACGGGCTGGCGTTTGCTAGTGCAGAAGGCTCACCTGATGGGCTGATATCGCTGATTGTGGACCACCGTGAGGCTTGGCTGTTCGGCACCAACTCGGTCGAGGTCTGGTACGACGCAGGCAACATCGGGTTCCCGCTGGCCCGTATTCAGGGCGCGTTCAACGAGATTGGTTGCATCGCGCCGTACTCGGTCGCCAAGCTGGACAATGGCGTCTTCTGGCTGGGCGCCGACGCGCGCGGCAAAGGGATCGTTTACCGATCAAATGGCTATGCGGGCGCTCGTATCTCGACCCATGCGGTCGAGTGGCAAATCCAGAACTACGACACACTGGCCGACGCCACGGCGTACACCTACCAGCAGGATGGACATGCCTTCTATGTGCTGAACTTCCCCACAGGCCGCACGACTTGGGTGTATGACGTCGCCACCCAGTCATGGCATGAACGGGCCTACTGGGACAACGGCACGTACACCCGGCATCTGGCCGACAATCAGGTGTTTTACAACAATACCACGGTTGTCGGAGACTGGCTGACCGGCAACATCTATGCGTTCGATCTGGAATACTACGCCGACAACGAGACGGTTCAGCGGTGGCTGCGGTCTTGGCGTGCGCTGGGGCCTGACCAGAACAATTTGAAACGCACCCGGCATGATCTGCTGCAACTCGACTGCGAAGTCGGCGTCGGCATCCAAGGCACGTCTAACTTCACGGTCGAGACAGTCTACCTGACTACGGAAGCCGGTGACCAGATTGAGGCTGAGAACGGCGACAATCTTATCATCGCGTCGGCGCTTACCACAGGCGTGGACCCTCAAGCCATGCTGCGGTGGTCGGACGATGGCGGGCACACTTGGTCGGCAGAACATTGGCGCAGCATGGGCAGGATCGGCGCGTCGGCTACCCGCGTCATGTGGCGCCGGCTGGGCATGACCCAGCGGTCCCGCGACCGCGTGTACGAAGTGTCTGGCACCGACCCGGTCAAGATTGCTATCGTCGCCGCTGAACTAACCATCTCGCCCACCAATGCCTGATATCTCCAATATCCCCTCGGCCCGCGTCCCGGTTCTGGACGACAAGGGCCTGATGACCCGGCAGTGGTACCGGTACTTCTTCAACCTGTTCAACCTGACCAACGCCGGGTCTTCGCCCACCAACGCCAACGACCTTGCGCTGGCGCCCGCGCCCCAACCGTCCACAGGCGCGAACCTGAGCGGCGCCACCGGCACGCTCGGCACCGCCAACGGTGGTACCGGGCTGGCCGCGACCCCGTCGAACGGACAGTTGCTGATCGGCAACGGTACGGGCTTCTCGCTGAACACGTTGACGGCTGGCACAGGCGTCACGCTGACCAACGGCGCGGGCACCATCACGGTGGCGGCGTCGGCGGCTGCGTCGGCTGCCAACCTGACCGGCGGCGTGGCAGGGTCGTTGCCATATCAGAGCGGCGTCAGCACGACGACGTTCCTGCCCATAGGCACCGCGTCTCAAGTCCTCCAGGTCAACGCAGGCGCCACAGCGCCCGAGTGGGTCGCGCCGTCTGGCGGCACGGTGACCAGCGTCAGCTTTACCGGCGGCGTTGTTTCGGTTGCCACGCCCACCACGACCCCGGCGTTCACGGTGGCGGGCACGTCGGGCGGCATCCCGTACTTCTCCAGCGCGTCAACCTGGGCGACGTCTGCTGCGCTTGCAGCCAACGCGCTGGTGGTTGGCGGTGGCGCTGCGGTCGCGCCGTCCACGGTGACCACCGGCACAAACGTATTGACGGCTCTCGGTGTCAACGTCGGCACAGCCGGCGCGGTCGTTGTGAATGGCGGCGTCTTGGGCACACCGACCAGCGGCACCGTGACCAACCTGACGGGCACCGCGTCGATCAACATCAACGGCACTGTGGGCGCTACAACACCGGCTGCTGGCGCGTTCACCACACTATCTGCTTCTTCGACTGTCAGCGGTACAGGCTTTAGCACTTACTTGGCTTCGCCCCCGGCCATTGGCGGTACTGTCGCTGCGGCCATTACTGGCACGACGATTACGGCCAACACGGGTTTGGTCGGGCCGCACAACGGTACTGTGGGCGCCACGACACCGGCTACTGGCGCGTTCACGACTGTCGATGGAACTACAATCACTGCCAGCGTTACGTTCAATGGACCTCATAACGGCACTGTAGGCGCTACCACGCGCAACACCGGGGCGTTTACCACCCTTACTGCAAACAGCACGTCCACGTTTACGGGTGGCCATGGCAAGAACGCCTTTGGCGCGGTAGACGCAGCGGGATTGCTTGCGCTCAACGGCAACGCCACAGGCGCCACCACGCTGTACAGCATGTACCTGAACCAAGCGGTTCAGACTGACGTGACGGTGGTCTTTGATAGCATCAGATGCGCGCCTAGTCTTGCGGCGGCGACTGCAACCGGCACTGTGCGAGGCTTCAATGTGCAGGGCGCCACTTTGGGCGCTGGCGCTAGCATCACGAACCAAGTCGGGTTTAACGCGGGGTCCACAATAACCACCGGCACCAACAACTATGGGTTTTTTGGCAACCTCGCAGCCGCAACAGGCAGTTGGAACTATTACGCCGCTGGTACGGCAAACAATGCCTACGCGGGCAACTCTCGCTTCGGCGGCGTCACGGTCCCCGTCGCTACGGTGGATGTCACCGGCTCTGTGGCTGCCACCACCACCATCCTGTCTACCGGCGCTACCAGCGGCGTCGGTTACGCCACGGGCGCGGGCGGGTCGCAGACCCAGCTAACATCCCGCACGACGGGCGTCACGCTCAATACAATCTGCGGTAAGATCACGCTCTTTTCGGCTACCACGACGGCGGGCACGTTCTCCAGCTTCACGGTGACAAACAGCGCCGTTGCGGCTACTGATGTGGTGATTATCAATATTGGTGCCAGCGCCACGGCAGATCGGTACAACGTGACAGTCACCGCCGTGGCGGCAGGGTCGTTCCGCGTCCAGATCCACAATGTCGCGGCAGTGGCGGTAGCCGAGGCGCCCGTCCTGAACTTTGCTGTCATCAAGGCTGTAACCGCCTAACGGAGGCTCCTATGACCATTGCTCTCTCACCCCTGGCGGGCGCCGGCTGGCAGTTCTTCGACGACAACGGCGTGCCGCTGGCTGGCGGCAAGATCTACACCTACCTGTCGGGCACCACGACGCCCGCCACCACCTACACGTCCAGCACAGGCGCCACGGCCAACACTAACCCTATCGTGCTGGACGCCGCCGGGCGCGTGTCCGCCGAGGTCTGGCTGACTGACGACATCCAGTACACGCTGACGCTTCAGAACTCGTCGTCGGTGCAGATCTGGTCCAAGGATGGCATCAGCACCTTCCTAAGCACGTCTGGCCGTCCGGTCATCGTCCCCTCGTCCGCCACGCCTGCCCAGACCGCAGCCGGTTCGCTGGTCTGGAACACAACCAGCCAGGTTCTGACCGCCGGCAACGGCTCTGGCCGCGTGACGTTCGTTGACACCGCGACCGCCCAGACGCTGACCAACAAGCGCGTCACGCCGCGTGTCAACACGGTGGTGTCGGCGGCGACTGTCACCCCAACAGCCGATCTGAGCGACCTGTACACGGTCACGGCGCTGGCGGTGCCCGCCACGATTGCTGCGCCCACCGGCACGCCTACAGACGGCCAGCGCCTGCTGATCCGTATTCTGGACAACGGCACGGCGCGAGCGTTGACGTGGAACGCTATCTACCGGGTGATCGGCGTCACGCTGCCCACCACGACCACGGCGTCAAAGACCGGGTACATCGGCTGCATCTACAACGTCGCGGCAACGTCTTGGGATGTTGTTGCAGTTACGACACAGGCGTAGCATGGCGATCACATCCGCACTCGTCGATGCCGCCACGCTGGTTGTGGCCAACGTCATCGTGGCCGACCCGGCAGTGGACCCGGCGCCGCCGGGCTATCTGCTGATCCGGCTCCAGCCCGGCGACGATTGCCAGATCGGCTACATCTATGACCCGGCGACTGGTACATTCTCACCAGAGGTGACCTGATGGCCCTGACCACGATCATTCTCACGACAGGCACGACGTGGACCGTGCCGACTGACTGGAACTCTGCCAGCAACACCATCGAAACTATTGGTGGCGGTGGTGGCGGGGGCAACGCTCAGGGCGGCGGCGGTGGCGGCGGCGCGTACGCCAAGATCACCAACCTGACGCTGACCGCCGGGGCCTCGGTCATCATAGCGGTCGGCGCAGCAGGCGTAGGCAGCGCCGTTGCGGGCACCGCAGGCACTGACGGCGGCGATACTTATTTCAACGGTGCGTCTCTGGCCGCGTCAAGCGTCGGGGCCAAGGGTGGTACCGGCGGTACAAGTAGCAGCGGTTCAGCCGGGTCAGGCGGCGGGTCGGCCACGTCTGTCGGCACGGTAAAATACTCAGGCGGCAACGGCGGCGCGGTAGGGTCGTCCAACGGCGGCGGCGGTGGCGGCGGCGCGGGCGGGCCAAACGGGATCGGCGCAGTAGGCGGCGCGGCGCGCACGGCGGGCAACCCGTACACGGGCGGTGGTGGCGGTGGTGGCGGCGGCGGGACGGCAGGGCAGCAGGGCGCCAGCAATTCGGTCGGCGGCGCGGGCGGCAACAACTACCTTGGCGCTGGCGGTGGCGTGGCGGGCAACAGCACCACGCGCCCTGGCGGTGCAGGCTCCAACGGCGGCGGTGGTGGCGGGGCCGGTGGCTCTGGCTCGACCGGCTCTGGTGGCGCGTACGCGGGTGGCGCTGGTGGTGCTGGCACTGAGTTCACGGCTGTGGCCGGTGCGGGCGGCGGCGGCGGCGGCGCGTCAGCCGGCTCCAGCGGCGGCGCCAAGGGCGGCGATGCGGGCAACTACGGTGGTGGTGGCGGTGGTGGGTCTAACCGCAGCGGCACCTCTGGCACTGCCGGTGGCAATGGCGCGCAGGGTGTGATCTATATTACGTACACCGGGACCAGCCCGGCGGCGACAACCAACAACTTCATGCTGTGGTTCTGACATGGCCGTTATCGCAACAGTCCTCATCCCCGCCAAGATCTGCGAAGGCACGACCACGAAGCAGTACACTGCCTCGAACGTCACCGCGCTGATCGACAAGTTTACGGCGTCCAATTTCTCCAGCGCGGCCACTACCCTGACGGTCTACCTCGTCACGATGGGCGACACGCCAGGCGACCAGAACACCATCGTGGTGTCCCGCACCATCTCGGCCAGCGAGACGTATACCTTCCCCGAGATCGTCGGCTCGGCCATCCTGTCCGGTGGCTACATCTCGACGCTCTGCGGCGACGGCGCGTCGGTGACGATCCGCGCCAGCGGGCGGGAGATCAGCGCGTGACCCTGACGGCGCAGGCAGAAGAGTGGGAAGACGTAAAGCATGAGATTATCCCGTTCCTGCACCATCACTGGGAAGAGATGGAACTGAACAGGGACAAGATCCCGCTTGGGGTCCAGTTCGAGGTGTACGACAGTCACGCTGCCGGTAAATCGCTGCTTGTCGTCACCTTACGCAAGGACGGCGAACTGGTGGGGTACTTCTGGGGCTTCCTGATACCGCACGTTCACCACAAAACTTGCTTGACATTGATGATGGACCTATACTGGGTTCACCCATCTGTCAGAGGCAAGGGCCTACCGGGCGTCAAGCTGCTGCGGGAGGTCGAGGCGGAAGCCAAGCGACGTGGGGCGCAGCAAATGTTTTTCGGCAGCAAACTCCATAAAGACTCGTCGCGGCTGTTCGAGTACATGAAGATGGACCCCGTCGAGGTCTACTACAACAAGTGGATAGGAGACTGACATGGCCTCTGCCCTCGGCTCTATCGTTGGCGGCATCATCCAGAGCAACGCTGCCAGCGACGCACAGAGCGCGCAGGAACGGGCTGCGGCCCGAGCGCGCCGCGACCAGAACCAAGCGTTCGAGCGCCAGGTTCAGCTTCAGGCGCCGTTCCGCGCGGGTGGTCTGTCAGCACTCAGCCGTTACCTGACATACTTTGGCCTTGAGACGCCTACTATTTACGCCGGCGGCACCATGACGCCGCCGTCGTTGACTGGCCCAGACGGTAAGCCGCTGAAGGGCCAGGCGCTTGCAGACGCGCAGCGGAACATGGGGCAGCCGCCCGAATTGTCGGTCGATCCTAACGACCCCAACTTTGGCAAGTATTCCCGCGACTTTGGCATGGCGGATTTTCAGGCCGATCCTGGCTATGCGTTCCGGTTGTCCGAGGGCCTCAAAGCAATCGACGCCAGCGCGGCATCGCGTGGCGGCCTGCTGTCGGGCAACGCCCTACGCAGTGCTTCGGACTACGGTCAGAAAACCGCCAGCGATGAATATCTGAATGCGTTCAACCGGTATCAGTTGAACCGGCGGAACCAGCTTGCGCCTCTCGAGACGCTGTTCGGCGGCGCGCACGAATCGGCCAACACGTTGGGCAGCGCGGCGGGCAACTTGGGCAATCAGTTGGCATCAAACTCGTACCAGCTTGGCAATGTTCAGGCAGCGGGCGAGGTTGCACGCGGCAACGCATGGACAGGTGCAGTTGGCGGCGTTACTGACGCATTGGGCGGCTACAATTTTGGCAGCATGTTTGGCGGCGGCGTTGGCGGCGGGTACAGCATGGGCAGCAACGGCAGGCTGAACCGTTTCGGAGGGTAATGACCATGGCTGAACTCGACCCGTACATCGTCTTTCGGCAGAAAGAATATAGCGGCCCCACGCAGGATGAACTTGACGCCAAGCAGAACATGAACTCCCTGCGGAATATGCTGGGCGCTGGCAAGTCCATTGATTCTCCCGAGGTCGTCAACGCCATGATGGCGCGCGACCCTAAGATGGGGATGGAGTTGATGGCGAACGCCAACACGATGCAGACCAGTCAGGCGTCCTTGCAGGCCAAACAGCAAGAGGCAATCGCGGCAGAACTGGACAGGTATATTCCTGTCGGCGCAGCCATTGTGAAGTCAGGCGACCAAGCCGCTTGGGACCAGCTACATATGCACTTGGGGCAGAAGTATCCCGAAGCGGTGATGGGTTGGCCCAGCAACGTCGCAAAGGGCGGCGAGTTCTTGCAAGCCTATATGGACGCGCGGCGCAATCTAAAGGGCGGTGGCGGGCAAGCAGCCACTAGAGCCGTGCAGACGGCGGATGGCGTATACCTTGTCAGCCCAACTGGCGAATACACGCCCATGACTGACAACAACGGCAATCAAGTTAAGTCGCTTGGCATGGGTACGGCAGCGCTTGGCGCCCAGTCGCGCGAGGCCGTGGCGGGCATTGGCGCCAACGTTCGGCGTTATGGGATTGATGTTGGCGCCGACACGGCGGACCAAAACCGGACCGCGCAGGGCGCGCGTCAGGACGCCAAAATGTTTTCGGAAGCCGGTCGGGCAGGCGTCACGGGCGCTACGGTCACACGCGTGGGCCAAGAACCCGCGCCGGATCAGCCAGGCGTTGCGTCGAGCGTCCCTGAAGCCAAACGCCGGGTTGCGCTTGAGACGTCGCTGCCGAAGGCGCGTGGTGTTCTTAACACCACAGACGCCAAGTTTGACGATATGACGGCCAACATCGACGCGCTGATCAAAGACCCGACGCTCAAGAACATCACCGGCAGCGAGATTGCAGCAGCCAAGGGCGATTGGCCCACCATTTTCGGTACAAAGTCAGCCAACGCGCAGCAGCGTGTGAAACAGATCATTGCACAAGGTGGGTTCAATGAACTGGCAGAAATGCGCGCTGCATCGCCCACGGGCGGCGCGCTGGGCAACGTGTCTGACACTGAAGGACAGTACCTCCGCGCAGCCTTTGCCCGGCTCGGTCAGGCACAGGATTACCCGTCCTATGTCGCCGCGCTTAATGAACTCAAAGCGCAGATAGCCCGGTCCAAACAGCGGCTTCATGGCACGTTTGACGAAACGTACGCGCCTCTCAGCACCAACGGTGCTGCCCCGCCGCCGCCCACTGCTGGCGCCGCTCCGCTCGCTGACCCCTTGGGGATACGCTAATGGCAACGCTTGCTGAAATCAGGGCCGCGCATCCCGAGTACGGCGATATGTCTGACCAGCAGTTGGCAGACGGTCTGCATAGCAAGTTCTATGCAGACATGCCCAAAGACGAATTTTACAAGAAACTTGGCGTTTCCGCAGAGACTCCTGCCGCGCCCCCGGCGGACGTGCCCGAGTCCATGCTGTCCCGTGCGGGCAACATGGTCGAGCAATACGGTTTGTCAAACGCCCGTGCGGCTATGGCGCTTCCCGAAAGCGCCGTTAAATTTGGCAAAGGAATAGTTGAGGCCGTCACCAATCCCGTCCAGACCGCCGAAACGCTGGGGTCGGCGGCGCTTGGTGCGGCATACAACATCACGGGCATGAAGATCCCGAAAGAGAATCCTTTTGATTTGTCGTCTCCTGACGACCCAAAGGTCACAAAAGCTATCGAGACGGCAAACGCAATCGGCGGCGACTACAAGAAAGCCTACGGCAGCCTCGACGCTATCAGGAACACTTGGGAAACAGACCCTGTCCGCTTAATGGGCGACTTGTCTATGCTGCTGGGCGGCGTGGAAGGCGTTGCCGGGCGGCTCCCCGGCGCTGTTAACGCAGACATTGCGTCCACGGCAGGCAAGGTGTCACGCGCTGTAGACCCCGTCATGCTTGCCGCCAGAGGCGGGATGGCGACAGGGCGCGGCGTAGCCAACATGGCGGCGCCGTTTGTCAATCCGAAAGCCGTGGCGGGCAACGCTTTGCTGGGGTCCATAGACAACCCCACCGCAGTGCTGAACGCGCTCGCAGCTAGCCAAGGTGCGCGGGCCACGCCCGGCTACGTCCCGACGTTCGGTGAGCGTCTGGTGGGTGAGGGCGTGTACGAACCCGGCGCAGCAGGGCTGGAAGCCGGCCTCAACACGACGAACAACCCTGTCGGTCGTAAGGTGTTTGCCCAGCGCCAGCAATCGCTGAACGCACTGAACGATCAATTGGCGCGCATTGAGGACCAGTTGTCCCAGCGGGCAACTGCGGCTACGCCGCAGGGTTTGCAAGATTTGACCGAGGTGCGTAACCAGCTTCTGCGCCGCATCAGTGAAGAGCAGGCTGCGCTCACCAAGCAGGGCACCGACCTTGCCGACATTCTCCCCAACACCGGTCAGCGCGAGCCAGGGCAGGCGCTCATCACGCGGGCCGGTGAACTGGAAAAAGGTGTTCGTGCCAACGTCATCGATCCGGCGTACAAGGAGGCTTATGCTCTGGCCGGTAGCACGCCTATCGATATCTCTGACGCTGCCGCCGCTGCCGAGAAAATCCTTGGCCGCAAGTTGTCCGATTTCGATCCCAGCACCGCGCCCCGTACGGTGCAATTGCTGTCGGAACTCGCGCCGGTCACAACGGTAAAGGGTAAGTTTGGCATCACAAAAACGACCGGTGGCAACGTCACGCTCGAACAGATAGACGACATCCGCAAAGCCATCAACGCGGACATCGCCGAGGCAAAGGCAACGTCGGGTGCAGGCACTGCAGACATTCAGCGCCGCAATTTGAACCAGCTTCATGCCGTGCTGGATGACGCTATCGCCAAGAGTGGTCTGACCGACGAGGCAAAAGCAGCGTACGCTGGCGCCCTTAGCAAATTCAAAACTGAAATCGTTGGGCCTTTCAAAACCGGCATCCCTGCCGATCTGCGCCGCACGACGTGGCGGAATGAGCCGGGCGTTCTTCCCGACGCTGTGGTTCAGAAGTTTCTCGGATCTGAGCGCGGCGCTGAACAGTTTGGCAATCTGTTCAAAGGTGACCCCAAGGCTGCTGCAAACATGGCGGCGGGCGTCCTCGATCTGTTCCGCTCCAAGGTGATTGACAAGACCACTGGCGCGGTGAACTCCGCAATGGCGGATGCGTTCATTAAACAGTACGGCGACAATTTGGATGTACTCCAGCAGGCCGGCATCGACATTCGCGCCGGCATTAACGATGTCCGCAATCAGGCCGCTAAGTTGGAAGGCAAGGCTGGTGAACTGAGCGACCTACAGGGCGCGCTTAAGGCGCCCGAGACTGCGGTTGAATTGGTGGACGCCGCGTTGAAATCGCCCAAGTTGATGGGCAACGCGATCAGCCGGCTCGATAAGGCTGGCCGCGCGGCGTTTGGCGGTGAGTTGACCAATCGTGTCCTCGACATGGTCAAAGCAGGCAAGCACGAAGAGGCGCTGAAGTTCTTGACCGAGAACGAGGACGCACTCCGCACCGGCATGGGCCGCAAGGGCGCGTACGACGATCTGGTGGACATGGCGAACTCTGGCCGCGACCTTGCGGCGGTAGTCAAGGAGGCCCCCAAGACCATCACGCCTAGCACGGCGCGCGACCTGTCGGCGTTCTCGGATGCAGAGTTGCACGATCTGTCGCTAGTGGCAGAAGACATCCGGCGCGGCAAAACGGTTGAAGAAATGGCGGGCACCGGCAGTCGTCCTGGCCCAGCCTACAAAGCTGGTTCAGAGGCAGCCAGTGAGATAGGTACCGCAGCGGGAGACGCCCCGGCGCTCACGAACAGAGTCTATTCGGTGCTTCGTAATATCGGAAAACGCTTCGAGAAACGCATCAACCGCAAGGCAGCAGCGGAACTGGCGTACGTCATGTACACCAACCCTGACGCGGCGGCGGCGCTCATAAACGAGGCGCTGGCCCGCAAAGGCAAAGCAGCCAGACCGGCGCAAGATCTGCGTGGCGTCACGGCGGCTGGCGCGGTAACTAATGCAATGGCCCCCGAAAACCAAAATGCGATGGCACAGTGATGGAACCTCAAATCCTCTTCAACATCGCTGTCGGTCTGGCCGGCTTCTTTGGTGGCTGGGCGCTCACGCGCATCTATCACGCCATCGACCAGTTGGACGGGGACGTGCGGAAGATGCCACACGTTTACGTCAGCAAGGACGACTACAGGTCGGACATTGGCGACATCAAGACGATGCTCGGCAAGATCTTCGACCGTCTGGACAACAAGGCCGACAAATGATTGAGATCCATCCTGATCTGATGCGCGTCGTCCAGCGTCTGATCGACGAGGGCGTTGCGTTCAAGGTCATCGAGGGTGTGCGGTCGCTGGAGCGGCAAAAAATGCTGTTTGCGTCTGGCAAGTCCAAGACCATGAACTCGCGCCACCTGACCGGCCACGCGGTCGATCTGGCGCCTCTGGTGATGGGCCAGATCCACTGGGACTGGCCTGCGTTCCACATCTTGGCGGCAGCCGTAAAGGCCGCCGCCAAGGCTGAGAACGTGCCCTTGGAATGGGGCGGTGACTGGACTAAGTTTCCTGATGGTCCTCACTGGCAGCTTCCATGGGCGGCGTACCCAGCCGATCCGCCACCAGCATAGCGTAGCCTGCGATGTCCACCCAACTGTCCGGGTAGTTGGGGTTGCCGTTCATGATCCTGCCAATCTTGACCGCGATCATGTCCAGCGCCTCGCGCTGATCCTGCTTCAGCTTGCCCCAGTTCGGCCAGACGCGGTACGCGTCCTTCAACGCCTGCGAGATGGCGGACAAGTCGGTGAACTTGCCGTAATCCTTCTCACGGTCTGTCAGTGTCTGCGTCACGTCGGTCATTTCAAGTCCCTTCCCATGGTGATGTTGCGTTGTGCCCTGACCTGATGGTTGGGCCAGGTCCAGCACTCGCCGGTCTTGTCGTCAAAACAGACCCAGAGCAGATCGTACTCAGGCCCGTAGTCCAGAAGGACGTGCGCCAGCGCCTTGCCATTAGGCGTGGTCAGCGGTATCGGCGGGTTCAGTTGCAACATGTTCAAGTCCCTCAATGTGGCGCACCGCGCACAGGTAATGCCCTGGCCCCCACTGCCAGCAGCCGGGCGCGTGGGTGCCGACGCGCTCCAGCCAATTCTGTTCCCATCGAAGGCACGCGGTCAGGCGCTCGATCTCGGCCTGCGCCGTTCTGAGATGTTCATTCCAGTGCTGGTTCTGAGCGTACAGTTTTTCAATTTCGGTCTGCGCCTCTTGCAGCGAGGTTTCATGGTGGCCGCACTGGTCCACCATGTTTCGCAGGCGCTCGATCTCTTCGGCCGCGTCCCCCAACAAGTCGCAGATGCACGTCTTGATCGACATGCACCCGGTGTTTGGTAGGCACACAGCCTCCTTTAGCCTCATCACGATGTCAGTCATGGTCTGCCTCCAGTTCCTCGATCCGCTTGAGCGCGCCCATCAACTGTTGCTTTAGGTCGTCAACGGCGTTGTTGATGGCGTTGAGCCGAGTCCGCAGCATCTCGTGCTTTATGTCTTCCCACTCTCGCAATCTGTTCTCTAGACGCGCCATCAGTTCGTATTCAAACATTTCATGATCTCCTTTCTCTCGCGCTTCGCGCGCAGGATGCAGTAACGCTGGTGCAAGATCCGCAGCGCGGTGCGCCGGGGGTGCTGGCTAACCATCTCCTCTTCAAGCAACTCCTTGACGCGATCCTCACCCAGTACCTGGCACGCATCCGCCAGTACCCTTATGCCTTTGAACGCCATGCCTTTAACTCCTCTATGGCTAGGTTGGACATGTCGCGCTTGTCTTGCAGCGCGTCCCACATACGCTCGTCGATGGTATCGTTGGACAACAGCGCGTAGCACCACACGGGTTTGGTCTGACCTCCCCGGTGCAGCCGGCCCACAGTCTGTTCGTACAGTTCCAGCGACCACGGCAGCGACATGAACACCATGTGGTGCCCGCCGTGTTGGAGGTTCAGGCCGTGGCCGGCGCTCTTGGGGTGGATCAGCAGGATCTCGATCTCGCCCGCATTCCACTTGTCGATGGCGCCCGGCATGTCCACGGTCCACGCGTGCGGGTACGTCTCGCGCAACTGTTCCAGTTCAGCCTTGAAATTGTAGACGATGATGGTGTTGGCGCGCTGGTTGCCATCTAGGATCTCGTTCAGCGCGTCCATCTTGCCGTGGTCGAGCCATGCCGTGCCCGTCGCACCGTAGGCAAAGCCTGACGCCATCTGCTGTAGTTTGCCCGAGAGCGCCGCGCCGGTTTCTGCCGTGACCCAGTTGTCGCCCAGTTCCAGCAGCATCTTCTTCCGAAAGTCATTGTACTCATCGATGGTGGACAACGGATTCCACATGGGCACCGCGTGCAGGGGCGGCAGCTTGTCGGCATACTCGCCAGGCTCCAGCACGTAGGTGACTGGGCGGATGCGCGCCATCACGCTTTCCAGCGCACCCGGCAGCGGCGCGTACTGCTTGTGGATGGGGTCTATGCAGAAGAAGTATTGCTGCTGGAACGCGCCCTTCGCCCGGCCCAGCAGCGACATGTCCACGATCTTGCACTGGCCGAACACGTCTTCCAGCCCGTTCGACGTGAACGACCCGGTCAGGCCCCAGCGGACGTTGATGTGCTTGATGGCCTTCTCGATGGCCTTGAAGCGCACGCCGCTGGGGTTCTTCAGCCGGGTCAACTCGTCAAACACCACGCCGTCGAAGCTGGACAGGTTTGCCCCCACGATGCTGTCGTAGTTGGCCGTGACGATGCAAGCGTCGGACGCAAACGCCGCCGCGCGCGCGGCGGGCGTACCCACCGCCACGGCTACGGCAGGCTTGCCCCACTTCTCAGCCTCGACCGGCCAGACGCTCACGCACACGCGCTTGGGCGCCAGCACCAGCCACCGCTTGACCAATCCCTGGCCCAGCATGTCGGCCATAGCGGCCAGCGTGATGGCCGTCTTGCCAGCGCCCACGGGCGCCAGCACCATGGCCCGGTCGCGCTCGAACAGGAAGTCCGCCGCCTCTTCCTGATAGGGTCTTAGTTCCATGACATTATCGCCCGCCCGATCACTTCGGGGATCTGCGGGACGACCGCGTTGCGAAGCGTATCGACGCGGTCCACCCCGTAGGAAAGCCCATCATCCACTCCTCGAAACTCGCGCAGCGCACTTTCCCAACCTCTGTCCCACGGAAAGGGTTGGAACTCCCGCCCCACTCGTCTAAGCGTCCCATGACGTGGTTCTTCCGGCCGGAACCCACTCCGCTGGGGGTAGGCAATGACCCAGACCCGGTCCCGGCGGTGAGGAGCGCCAACGGCGGCAGCGGGTATACAGTGCCATTCCGCATCATACCCGAGCGCAGCGAGGCCCCCGAGGATGGTATCCAGTCCGCGAGAGCGAAGGGCGCTGGAATTTTCGACGACGACCCACGCCGGGCGGATCTCGTCGATGAGCCGGTGGAACTCGGACCAGAGGCCGCTTCGTTCGCCGGCAAGTCCTGCGCCTTTTCCTGCGAGGCTGATATCCTGACAGGGGAACCCACCACAGATGACATCGATTTTCTCCGGCATATCGGCGGCGGTGAGCGCCGTCACGTCTTCAAAGATGGGCACGTCGGGCCAGTGCTGGCGCAGTACCAGCCTAGCGTGGGGATTGATTTCGCAGAACGCAGCGGTCCTCATCCCCGCGCGCTCCAGCCCCAACGAGAAACCCCCGATCCCGCTGAACAAGTCTAGGACAACCATGCGTCTACATCCTCCCGTGACCAGACCACCCGGTAGTTCATGCCCAACTCTTCCATGCGCCGTCCGAACAACTTTTGCAGTGGCGACAGTTTCCCGTCCGGCGCTTTAACCTCGATGAACCACACTACGCCGCCGGGCAGGCACACGATGCGGTCGGCAACCCCGGCATGGCCGGGGCTGACAAACTTGTAGGCGATGCCGCCCAGCGCCTTCACGCGCACCCGTAGGTACACCTCGATGTCTCGTTCTTTCATGGGGCCACCCTACCGGAAGATTTTTGTTGACGCAAACATTTTTATAGCAGACAGTCGGCATATCGACAACGAGGGCTGACATGCAACATTCAACTATCGTAGGCGGCAGCACGGCCAAGCGGGTAATAAACTGCCCCGGCTCGGTTGCGCTGGTCGCCAAGATGCCGCCGCAACCGTCATCGTCCTACGCGGACGAGGGCACCCTGCTGCACGACACTATCGCGCAGATCCTCGACAAGGGCACCGATCCGTCCGAGTATCTGGGCACCGTCTACAACGGTGTCGAACTCACACAGGAGTTGATCGACACCAAGCTGATCCCGGCACTGGAGTTGCTGAATGAGATCGATCCTGAGAATATTGCTGAATTTTCAGTCGAGAACCGGGTCGGTTTTGGTGACCGTCTACCTGGTGTGTTTGGTAGCACCGATCTTCTTTGCCGCGTTGGTAATCGGGCTGTCTGCTTGGATTGGAAGTTTGGCGACGGCGTCACAGTTGAGGCCGAGGAGAACCCGCAGCCCATGTTCTATTCCGCCGCCGCCCGACGTACGCCGGGGCTTGAGTGGTGGCACGAAGGGGCCGAGTCGCTTGAACTGGTGATTGTCCAGCCGCCAAACATCCGGCGCTGGACGACCACGTTCGCGCGCATCGACAAGTTTGAGAAGGATCTGATCCGCGCGGTGAAGGTAGCCAAGAAGCCCGACGCGCCGTTGGCGTCCGGTGATTGGTGCCGCTGGTGCGCGGCCAAGCCGGTCTGCCCGGTAATGACCGGCGCGCTCGACCGCGTGGTCAACAGCCAGCTAGAAGGTATCGACGCCGCCAAGATTGGCGAGTATCTTCAGAAGGCAGACATGCTTGAGGACTGGGTCAAGTCGCTGCGCGAACTGGCCTTCCAGATGCTGGAAGCCGGTAAGCCGGTGCCGGGCTACAAGCTGGTCGCCAAGCGCGGCGTCCGCAAGTGGACTGACGACGAAACCGCCTACGCGCAGCTTATCTTGCTGGGCCTGACCGACGACGATGTGTGGGAGGCACCCGAATTGCTGTCGCCCGCCAAGATTGAGAAGGTTCTCAAGAAACAGAAATTGGCGCTTCCCACCGACATGGTGATAAGCGTCTCATCAGGCAACACGCTGGCACCCGAGGCTGACCCTCGCCCAGCGGCGTTGACGTTCGGGCCGCATCTTCGTGCGGCCCTCTCGAAACTCTCATAACGGACAAACACACATGACTGACATCGTAAAGTTTGCTGGCGCGGGTCTGCCCAGCGCAAAGTCCCTCTCCTCCGCTCTGCGTTCCATGAACGCAGGGACCGACGCCAGCGGCGGCATGGTCATCCTCAAGATGGACAAGACCGGCCACTGGGTTTTCGGTAAGGACCAGGACGAGGTCGAGGAGGGCAGCCGCTGGGCTGTCAACCCCATGTCCTTCGTGCATGGGTATATTGCATGGGGCGAGGGCGTGGTTCTGTCTGAGAAGATGGCGCCTGTCTCCGAGCCTCTGCCCGAGACTGGTCCTGTCCCCGCTGGCGCTGCCCGTGGGTGGGAGGTCCAGGTCGGCGTTAATCTCCGCTGCGTGAGCGGCGAGGACGAGGGCATGGAAGCCCGCTATACGGTGACCAGCGTGGGCGGCCGCAAGGCTGTCACTGCACTGGGTAACCTGATTGCGGACCAGGTCGACAAGGACGAGAAGCACATCGTGCCCGTCGTCCTGCTGAAGAAGGAACACTATCAGCACAAGTCCTACGGGCGCATCTACACGCCCGTGTTCGAGGTGCTGAAGTGGGTAGCACTGACCGGCGATACTACGCCGCCGGAGGCTCCCGAGGCAGCAGTCAGCGACGAGGGCGTCCAGCCCCGCCGTCGTCGCCGCAGCGCCTAACACGGGAGTGCGAAAGCCGGCGGGCCGGTTGTCTCCCCCCAAGCCCGCCGGCGAGTAGCCCCATTATGATCCTCTGGATTGATTTTGAGACGCGCTCCCGCTGCGACCTACGGGCGCGAGGCGTCTACAACTATGCCCAGCACGGCACCACCGAGGTGCTGTGCATGTCCTACGCCTTCGACGACGAGGAGGTGCGGACGTGGTTGCCGGGTCAACCGCTGCCCGCTGACGTCGTCTCCCACAGAGGGCAAATTCGGGCGCACAACGCCGCCTTTGAGCGGCTCATCTTCTGGTACGTCCTCCAGATCGACTTCACCCTTGAACAGTTCTACTGCACCGCCGCGCAGGCCCGCGCCAACTGCGCGCCTGGCGCGCTGGAAGACGTGGGCCGGTTCGCCAGCGCCAAGATGCGTAAGGACCACAGGGGCAATCAGTTGATACGCGCGCTGTCGGTCCCGCAGAAGGACGGCACGTTCCGCCAAGACGCCATGCTGATGAAGGAAATGGTGGCGTACTGCGAACAGGACGTTCGCACCACGCGCGCCTTCTCCCGCGTCATGCGCGATCTGTCGCCGGTCGAACTGGCCGAGTACCACGTTAACGAGCGGATTAACGACCGGGGCGTGCTGCTGGATCTGCCACTGGCCGAGGCCGCACAGGCATACGCGCTCAAGGAACTGAACGAGATCGGCACTGTAGTGTCCGAGGTCACCAACGGCGAACTGACGTCGGTGCGGTCGCCCAAGATGCGCCAGTGGGTCTGGGACCGCGTTGGGCCGCAGGCCCGCAAGTTCATGATGGGCAAGCAGGAGGGCAAGGTCAGCATCGACAAGAACGCCCGCGCGGCGCTGCTGCAACTGGCCGAGATCAGCACCGACGAGGTGCCGGTCGAGGTGGCCGAGGTCATCCAGTGCGCCGACGATCTGTGGGCCAGCAGTGTCGCCAAGTTCTACCGGCTGGCCGGGCTAGCCGACGAGGAGGATCACCGCGTGCGCGGCGCGTTCGTGTTTGCCGGTGGCTCTGCCACGGGTCGGGCGTCGTCTTACGGCGCGCAGGTCCACAACTTCACCCGCGTCTGCGCCAAGGAGCCAGAGGCGGTGCGTGCCGCCATGGTGGCCGGTGAGCCTATCGTGCCGCAGTTCGGGCGCCGGGTGACCGACGTGCTGAAGGGTATGCTGCGCCCCGCGCTGCTGGCTGCCCCCGGCAAGACCCTTGTGGTGGCCGATTGGTCGAGCATCGAGGCGCGCGTCAACCCGTGGCTGTCGGGGCTGGGCGAGGAGAAGCTGCGCCTGTTCGAGACGGGCGTGGACATCTACAAGGCCAACGCCAGCGCCACGTTCGGCGTGCCGGTCGAGGCTGTTACCAAGGACCAGCGCCAGATCGGCAAGGTGCAGGAACTGTCCTGCGGCTTTGGCGGTGCCGTGGGCGCGTTCGCTGCCATGGGCCGGGTCTACGGGCTGCTGATGCCAGAGCCAGAGGCGCGCGCAATGGTCAACGGTTGGCGGCGCGCCAACCAGTGGGCTGTCCACTTCTGGGGCCAACTGGAGCGGGCCTATATGGGTGCCATGCGCCACCCGAACCGTGAGTTCAGCGCCGGTCACATCACTTATTTGTTCGACCGCCAACATCTCTGGTACATCCTGCCGAGCGGTCGGATACTGTGCTACCCCTATGCCCGGCTAGAGGAGCGTGGCGTCGGGTACGCCAAGGCGTCGTGGAAGCCAGCGCAGAACGCGACCGAGTGGCCGAGGGCAAGGCTTTGGTCCGGTCTGGCGTGCGAAAATGTCACGCAGGCCGTTGCACACGACATATTGAGACATTCACTGACCGTATTGGACGGGCACGCACATGATGTTGTGTTGCACGTCCACGACGAGATTGTGATCGAAACGGACGATCCGGCCCGTGCAAAGGCGGATCTAGAGCGTATCATGTGTACCCCGCCAGGCTGGGCCAAAGGGCTACCCCTTGCCGTCGAGGTATCCACCATGGAGAGGTATGGCAAATGAATTTTGTCGAGTACATCACCAGTCTGGCACCCGAGGGCGAGACGGCGCTGCTGGTCCAGCAAAAGGCAATCATGCGTGACGGCGTCCAGAAGACGCACGGAGACGGCACGCTGGCTTATACCTGGCCCGCCTATCTGCCGGGGCGCAAGACAGACGGCGCGTGGTACCTGAACACCGGCTGCTTCATGTTGGACAGATTCCGCGACGGCAAGCCGTCCGCCAGTAGCGCCAATGCTGCCTTCGTTCTGTGCATGATGCTGGACGACGTGGGGACTGAGAAGGCACCGAACACGCCGCCCCTGCCGCCGACATGGGTGATGGAGACAAGCCCCGGCAGCTTCCAGTGGGGCTACGCTTTCAGCGCCCAACCATCCACGGGCGACTACACCGCCGCCATCAAAGCCATAGCGGCGGCGGGCTACACCGACCCCGGCGCTACCAACGCCGTCCGCAACTTCCGCATACCGGGGTCCATCAATCTGAAGCCGGGCCGTGATAGGTTTGCCAGCCGGTTGGTCGAGTTCCACCCTGACCGGGAATACACCCTGCCCGAGATATGCGAGGCGCTGGGCGTCACGCCTGACGAGGCCGACACCGCCAGCCACAAGGCGCTGCGTCTTGCCGACACGGGCGCCGACACCGTCCTGCAATGGCTGAACGAGCATGGGCTGGTGCTGTCACGCACCAACGCCGAGGGCTGGTGCGGCGTGGTCTGCCCTAACAATGCGGCGCACACGGACGGGCAGATCGAAGCCAGGTACCGCCCGCTCGACCGTTCGTTCTGCTGCTACCATGGGCATTGTGAAGACCTGAACAGCACGGCGTTCCTTGACTGGGTGTTCGAACAGGGCGGGCCACGGGTCCAGCACGGGCTGCGGAACGAACTGCTGGCCGAGCGCATGGCGAAAGTGCGGGAGCGCCTGACGCCTACCGACGAGTTTCCCGACGCCGCCGCCGCGCGGGTGGCCGAGGTAGACCGGGCCGAGATGGGCCGGATCGAGCGGGCGGCATGGTACGAACGCTTTGCCTACATCATGGCAGACAACGGCTACTTCGATCTGGAGACGCGCCGGGATCTTACGCGCCCTAACTTTGACGCGCAGTTCCGGCACATAGCCTGCAAATCGATCAGGACTGGGCGCAACATCGAGGCGTCCGTAGCCTTTGACGAGAACCGCCAGAGCGGCGGCGGGCGCACCCTGCAAGGGCTAACCTACGCCCCCGGCGAGACGGCGCTGGTCTACCGATCGGGCGACGTCTACGGCAACACATGGCTGAACGCCAGGCCGGCGGTAGTGGGTGCGGCGGGTGACGTGTCGCCGTGGCTGGAGCATGTCGAGGCTCTGATACCGGAGGCAATCGAGCGGGAGCATGTGCTGGATGTGCTGGCCTTCAAAGTACAGAACCCCAAGGTGAAGGTGAACCATGCTATCTTACACGGAGGCGACGAGGGTATCGGGAAGGACACATTATATGCCCCCTTTATCTGGGCAGTATGTGGACCCGATCTCAAAAACTACGGTCTGGTGGACGGTAAGAAACTCGACAGTGACTTTGACTACCATTACCAGTCCGAGGTCGTCGTCCTCAACGAACTGCGGGAGACGGACGCGAGCGCCCGTCGAGCCTTGGCAAACAAACTCAAGCCTATCATCGCCGCGCCGCCTGACGTGATCTCGATCAATCGCAAGAACCGCGCGCCCTATGACCTGGTCAACCGGCTGCTGGTGCTGGCGTTCACCAACGACTACGTCCCCCTTACCCTGCCGTCACAGGACCGGCGCTGGTTTGCCGTCTGGTCAACCGCCGCGCGCCTGTCCGCCGAGGGGTCGGTTCGACTCTGGTCTTGGTACAAGGCGGGCGGGTTCGAGGCGTGCGCGGCTTGGCTATACGCCCGCGACGTGTCGGCGTTTAACCCTGCCGCCGCGCCGCCGGTCACGGACTGGAAGCGCAACCTAGTGGAGAGCAGCATGAGCGCAGCAGAAGGGTATCTATTGGAGTTGATGGAGACGCGCCGGGGCGAGTTCGCCAAGGGCGTAGTAGGCGGCCCGTGGCACGCCGTCTGTTCGCGTCTGGCGGCGCTTGCGCCCGCCGGGACGTTTATCGGCCCGAATAACTTGTTCCATGCGCTGAAAGAGGCGGGCTGGAAGGATCTGGGGCGCGTGTCGTCTGGGGAACTGCCGACAAAGAAGCACTTGTTTGTTGCGCCCGACATGGCCCGTATGAGTAAATCGGATCTGCGGCGCATGGTCGAGCCACCAGCGCCGCCCACCCTTAGCGTTGTGAAAGGATCTGGATAATGGACCCTGTAAGCGCAGTAGCCGGTCTGGCTGAAACCCTGATAAGCCGGATCTGGCCTGATCCTGCCGCCCGCGCCAGCGCAGAGGCGCAGCTAGTCAAGGCGCAGATGGACGCCGCGATAGCAGGCGTCCAGCAACAGATCGACATAAACAAGATTGAAGCCGCCAGTAGCAGCGTGTTTGTCGCTGGCTGGCGTCCTGGCATTGGCTGGATCTGCGGCGCGGCGTTCGCGCTCCATTTCGTGATCCTGCCCCTACTAGGCTGGTTGGCGGTCCTGTTCGGGCATGACCCCATCGTGATCCCATTTGACATGGGCACGCTGATGACCGTCCTCACGGGCATGTTAGGCCTTGGTGGGCTTAGGACGTTTGAAAAGGTGCGCGGCGTAGCCGCAAAGTAATCCATCCGCCAAGGAACGCCGCTGGGCCATGGTGCGCGTGCGCCCCTTGGCAGATGGGAGGTGGGGGCAGCATCCGGCGCTTGCGCTGCCCCCTACACGCGATGGCAGGGGACTAGAACCCTGCCCGCCGGACTAATCTCTGGACCTTACCACACGGTGCCAGCGCGCACACCCGGTTGTGGGTATCAATCGGCGTCATGCAAAAGCAGCCCCGCAATAAACGCCGCCAGTATCACCAGTAGGAAATGGATCATATGCCCCTCGCATAAAATTCGTGTGCCTGTTCCAGCAACCAGTCATCGATCGGCACATAGTGCCAAGGCACCTTCATGAACAAGCCGTCAAACGACACATCCTCGCCGTTATAGCTTGTCCGCTCGATCTGTATTTCCAGATCATGGCCGGGGTCGGGGTCTTCCCCATAACGGGGCTTCATACCGGGGTCCGCCACAAGACAGTCGACCTGTATTTCCAGCCCTGCTATGTGGGCAAAGAAGGTAAATTCAGTCATTGTCGTCTGCCTCCGGTTCGGCTGTCCATATTGTCTCGACCCTATAGATGCATACGCCCTGACGTCCGTCGTTAGCATAGCTTCGTGCCAGCGCAATAGCGGCTTCTACACTGCTAAAGCGCGGCGCGGCATCTATAGGCCCGTTGCAATCGTCGATTTCGTAGAAGACCATGGTCCTACACTCCCATGATAGCGCGGGCCAATACGGCAAGCGCGATAATGCTGCCCCATAGGGCGACAAGGGTGGTAAATTCAGCCAGAGCCAGCCATAGGCTAGTGCGCTGGCGCGGCGGCGGCGGAATGTAAATCATGCTGCCACCCCATAGGCTTTACGCAACGCTGCCACGGCGGCGGCGTCCTGATCTGGCGTCAACGTGAGCCGCTGGAAGGGTGCCGCGCCGGGGCGGATATCACACGCCGCGACGTTCACCATAAACCAGGCCGTTGCGCCCCGCTCTAACGTGACGACGGTGCCGATAGCATTATACTTGTAGGCTTTGGGCAGATTGCCGCTGGATTGCGACACATAGCGTGCGCCGCGCCGCGCGCTTTTAGACAGGTTCAAGCGCGCCAGCGCCCGTTCGGCGTCATAAGCTACCGCCGCAATTTCGGACGGTAGAGTATAGGCATGGCGTTCCGCTCTGCCGTTTACGGCGGCAAGCGCCGCGCGCACGGCGTCCGTGTCTTTAAGATTAATTCGCATGGTCTAGTCCTCTGGTTGTGCCGCCCCATGGCGGTCTATGGTGGCGGGCGTTTGGCGCCCGCCACGGTAGACCGTCAATTATCGCCTAGCGCCGCCTTTATAAACGGCGAACATTCAATCTCGATAGATGCGGGCGGGTCCGCCAGCGTGGTGCCTTCTTCCTCTTCCTCTTCCTCTTCCTCTTCCTCTTCCTCTTCCTCTTCATCCTCCAACATATGTTCGGCGATTTCGCGGTAATTCACCTCTTCCATGAACGCAAGCGCGTAGTCGCGTGCGAGGCTGTTTTCCGTTTCGGAAACCAGGTCCTCCGCCGTGTCGCGCAAGGTGTCCATAAGCAAGGTGAGGCGGTCACGTCCGCCGGTCCCGATATGGTCAGAGGCGCTGGTACCGTCGAAAATTTCAAGGTTAACGCGCCATGTGGCGTAGTTAGTCCATCCGTTGTACGTGGTCATGGTCCTAGTCTCCCGTGGTTGGTGCGGTCATTTTGTCCGCGCTTGGCTGGTAGTGTCAACTAAAAAGTAACAGTTAGGCCCAATGCAATAGGCCATCGTCGCCTTCATATAGGCCGCAAACGGTTGCCAACGCCTTAGCGGCGGCGTCAAGGCGCTTGGATATGTCGTCGTCTTGCTCCCAGTAGCCGCAACCATGGTCTAGCAGGGTGTACCAGAGGTCATGTGCGGCGCCGTCTACGCCCTCGCAATAGGCGTCTATGTCATCTTGATGGGCGGCGTAGAACGCCGTTGCAAAGGCGCGCAAGCGGGCGTCGGATTCCTCTGACAAGCCCTCGCCCTCATATTCTTCTGGCGTATCGGCAAATAGCGCCGCCTCAACAAAATGAGCGGCAAACAAGTCTGATGCGGTCATGGTCTAGTCCTCTGGTTGGTTTAGGCATGGAAGGGCCTGGCCCTTGTCAGACAAGGGTTATAGGCGGTCTATGGTGCGGCGCCCGCTAGAGCGCCGCACGGTAGACCGTCAGGCGTTGCGCTTGGCCTTTTCACGCGCTACAGCGGCGTCAGCCATAGCTTGCGCGTGCGCCTCGCCGTAGTCGCGTACCCAGAAATTAAACTCGCTTTCATGGATAGCCTCTAGCAGGCGTTCGGTGCTGGTGTTACCCATGGCGGCGTGATCTAGCGCCGCTTGGAAGGTGTCGAAGTCTAGCGTTGTGTCGTCAACCAGATGACAGCCATCAGCGTCTAGATAGGTGACCGCAAAGCGCGCTTGGCCGGGAAACTCCCGTTGCGCCGGGTCTACGTAGTCAATCCATATGACTACGCCGTCAGGGCTGGTGTAACAAGGGCAAGCGTCATTGTGGTAACTAGTGTCAATCCAGCCCTCTGGAAGGGCGGGCATATCGGCGGCCGGAAAGTCTGGAAACTCACGATAGCATGTCATGGTCTAGTCCTCTGGTTGGTTGGTGTTGGCATAATGCCAGCGTTAGAAAAAAGATACCAGGGCCATAATGCGGGCGCCGTGGCGCCCGCACGATAGGCCCTAGCCGTTAAGCAATTCGTCAAGGGTACCGGTCAGGTAACGGGCGCCGGTTGCGTCATACACGCTAAGACGGCTTGCGCTGGCGCCCGCCACGACAAGCGTCATGATAGCAGGGGGCACAATACTAACGGCGCCGTCACGCTCTACAATGAAGTCAACGCCGTTTGAAGCACGGGCTATGGTAATGTCAGGCATGGTAGTTTCTCCGGTTGCCGGACTATGGTCCGGCGCCGCGCGGGCGCCGGACGGTAGTCTGTCAACGCATCTGGTCTACGGACCCTGCCAAATAACGCTGGTAGGTATCGCAATAAACCGTCAAGCCTTGCGTTTGCGCGCCCGCGACGATTAACGACAATAGCCGCTTGTCTACCTGATGCGAGATTTCTTCTGTCACTACCTTGACGACAAAATGGCGGCCGCCATTTGTGTGCCGTAGAACGTGAATGTCTGCCATGGTCTAGTCTCCTGATTGGCGGCGCTTTCTTGCGCTGTTAGATAAAGTATAGCACTTTCCGACACTCGCACCAGACGTATTATTGCATGGCTGGTATGCGTAAAACGCATGCCTGGACCTCTGACAGTTTGTCAGTTGACAGTTTGTCAGTAATGCGTGCCTTCGACGTCGCATCCCCAGATATTCTGCCCCTTGGCGTCTACTATGGTAATGTAGAACCCGCGCCGTTCAACGCGACAATAGCCGCGCGCCGTCATTACGATATCGTCGAATTGCCGCATGTAGGAACCCACAACACTATCGTCTACGTCTGGCATATGCAGGCGCTTCATAACCCGGTCCGTGTGCCGCGCGCATCCCTTTACTATTTTGGTGTCCGTGCGGATTATCAGATACTTGCCCATGGTCTAGTCCTCTGGTTGGTTGGCGCGCCTATCTTACAGGCGTGTAGGATATTGTGTAACGTTATTTTTGCATACCAGCCATGCGCTACGCGCGGGCCTGGACTCTGGCGGTCTATGGTGGCGGGCGTTTGGCGCCCGCCACGGTAGACCGTCAGGCTTCATAGGCTGACGGGATAGGTACGCCCGTATGGTCGCATACCATTTCAGTATCGTCATAGTTAATATCCATGCCAGCGATACGCCAACCACTACGCGCGTCATTGCTGGCAATGGCCTCTAGGATATTGCGGCGCTCAAGGCGCGCGGCGTCAAAAGACAGAACGGCGCCGTCAGCGGTGTAGAAGTATGTGGGGTACCCACCCGGCCAAGCATACGGTCCGACAAGCATTGCACGGCGGAAATCTGAAATAGTTTCTATTTTCATGGTCTAGTCCTCTGGTTGTGCCGCACGCTGGCGGTCTATGGTGCGGCGCCCGCTAGAGCGCCGCACGGTAGACCGTCAATAGCGGTGCTGAATAAACACCACGATACAGGCGCCGTATGGGCGTATCTCAATCATGTCGCCATGGTCGTATGTGCGGCACCGCACGCCGTTAAGGCCCATCAGGCCCTTGGCACGGCGCACTAAGGCGAGGCGTGACAGGGTATCAGGCGCGTCTATTTCGTCGCGCTTTACCCAGCAATAGTTTGCCTCGCCTCCGAAGGTGTCCGTCATCTCGATATCGTATGTCATGGTCTAGTCCTCTGGTTGGTGTTGGATTTAATGTAGCAGTGTTGGTGCGAATGAGTAACGCAAAGATTGCATACCTGGTATGCGCGCGGCGCATGGCTGGTGGTCTATGGTGCGGCCGCTTGCGCGGCCGCACGGTAGACCGTCAGGCGTTGCGCCGGTCGATCCAAGCCCTTGCGGCGCTAATAGACGGCGCCACAAATACAAGGGCCTCGCTTTCATAGTCCCAATCATAAACGCCATATTCGCGGCCATGTTTGCGAATGAGAAACCCGTCATAGTTTACAGTCATGACAGCCACCATGCGTAGGCTACGGCGCCGTCGAACGCCGCCATGGCGATGGTTGCAATGGTGGCGGCTGCAATGGCGAGGCGGTCATGGTTGCGGTGGTATCGCTGTATACGGGTCATGGTCAAAGCCCCGCAATCAGAACAGTGAGCAAGATGGCGGCGCCAGCAATGGCGGCATAGCGTCCGATAATTTGTGAGCGTTTCATGGTCTAGTCCTCTGGTTGTGGTGGTACTGGCAAACTATGGTGCGGCGCCTTGCGGCGCCGCACGGTAGTCCGTCAGAAATTCCAAGGCTTGGCGTTGTATTGCGCCGCGACCTTGCGCGCTTCAATTTTGCCGGACACTTCGATTTCGGCGATGCGGTTAGCAAAGGTGATATCGCTGTTCACACCGATGATCACAGCCTTGCGCTTGCGCGTTGCGTAGTAGTGCGCGGTGTTGCCGCTGTAAGTGTTTTCCCAGATGTTTGCCATGGTCTAGTCCTCTGGTTGCCAGCGCCCCGTGCGCTGTTGGATTTAATGTAGCAGGGTTTTTGAAATTGAGTAATGCTATTTTTGCAACCCTGGTATGCGTGCGGCGCATATCACGGCGCCGCACACGGCTATGGTTTCGGCTATGGTCGACACCCAAACGCGCCAACGCGGGTTTCGGCTATAGTGTCTATTATTCTCTATATATTCTGGGGAAGGAAAATATAGGTATCCTGATACCGCACCGACCGGCGCACGAAGCGGCGCCTCAAGTTTTTTCCCGTGACTAAACCGCCGAAATGACCCAAAGCCCCAAGGGCACGGGAGGCGCATGTGCCCGGCGACCTATGCGCCAGAGGCCTGGCTGCTATGCGCGCAACGCATAGGTATATGGGCGTGACCCAAAACGCCGAAAGGTCACCTGACAATCTGTCACCTGACAATCTGTCACCTGACAATCTGTCACCTGACAATCTGTCACCTGACAATCTGTCACCTGACAATCTGTC
>Ga0209087_1000204_pt1 | contig 38449 bp, 52 predicted proteins | sample S_130805_EF_Meta_FD_187321 | JGI IMG/M metagenome (GOLD analysis project Ga0209087, IMG submission 187321) | Freshwater microbial communities from Lake Simoncouche, Canada to study carbon cycling - S_130805_EF_MetaG (SPAdes) (version 2) | ecosystem: Environmental > Aquatic > Freshwater > Lake ... | reverse complement strand
CCGTCACCTTGAGCCGCGCCATGCTCTCCATCTTGCGTATCTCAATGTCGGCCTCCATCCCCTTGGCTTTAACATCAGCCCACTTCTGGAAGAGGCTTAGGATGCCGCCGAGTAAGCTGCCCCCTAATGCGCTGCTGATGAAGCTAAACATATTAGTCTTGGGCGGCTGGCTCAGGCTTAGGCTTTAAGGCTTCAGCAAGCTGTTCAGCGAATTTGCGGATAAGCTCATGCTGCTCCGCTGTTAGCGGGGCAAGACGGGCGGCATTATAGAGATTGTTTAGGGCTTGTTCTGTGGTCATACTCATCCATTACGTTTAATAAACCAAGCTGTCAAGGCAGAAATTACTGCCGCCAAAATTGCCACCTTTCCTTTAAGCTCGTTCTTAAAACTCTCAAGCATCGTCACGCGACCGTTAGTTTTGATGCACTGCTGCAAAACTTGCTCCAACACCTTGTCCTGCGCGTCCATGCGCGTCAGGATAGCGGATAGTTGTGCGTCAATGCTAAGGGGGTCGTAGCTCATTTGCGCTTATTGATTAGGTCGAACAAAGCCTTCACTTTTTCTTCCACTACAGCCACCCGCAAATCTAGCTTACTAAGCACGATGATGAGCGTGATGACACCTAGCAGCAGAGGCCAAGCCTTCATTATTAAATCGAGTGCGCTCATTTGGATTCTAGGGCGGCGAGGCGTTTGCGGAGGGATTTTAATTCGGCAACCAACACTGGAACAATCTTTGAATAATCAACGCACCACGGTTTTTTATCAGCGTCATCGCCGCCAACGGAAACTGCTTCTGGAAATGCTTGATGAAGTTCTTGCGCAATAAATCCGTGAACGTCTTTACCGCGTCCCTGCTCATCAGTATCTGACCAATTCCAGTCAAAAATACGAGGCAATGTAGCATCAATAATAGAACCAGAGTCACTCATATCTCTGACGTTTTTCTTCAATCGAGAATCAGACGATGTGACAACTGCAATTGTATTAGCAGCCGTAATCTGAATTGAACCAGCAAAAGCGTTTGTGTGACCATAGAATAAAAGTGCATTGGTTGCATAACTATTGGCAGTTGTTTGAATTGCTAACGCTGTCCTTGAGGCTGAATCAAATTTAATTGTTACATATTCTGGACTGCCAGCAGGAGAAGCGGTTGTTGCATTAACCAATGTTGGCCCATTCAATATAATATATCCAGACGACCCAGTAGTGGCCAACGTAATATCATCGTTAGCGTTATTAGTCTGAATTGTCATATTACTCGCAGAACGCAAACCTTGAGTAGTGATGAGTCCATCTACGTCCAACTTGTTTGCAGGACTCGCCGTCCCAATGCCGACGTTGCCGCTCTCTGTAACAGTAAGCGAATCTCCACCAGTGCTTGTCCCAAGGTTAATGGTATCGTTTGAGTCTTTCCATTTTACATAACCGTATTCACCGCCACTACTACTTGTTCCAACATAGCAAAAAGCATCGCCTCCACTAAAGGCTCCAAGATAGCCTGTGGCAGTAGAATTCCCAGTGACCGCTAGTGCGCCTGAAGAAAGTGTGGCTACAATAGTATTACTTGCACCAAGTTGTAAAATCGTAGAATTGCTACTAACAACTCCAGCATATCCTGTGGCAGAAGTTAATAATGACCCACCCGCGCTGCTTTCAACACCTACAGTTAATGTGCTTCCAGTGTTGCCTAAACGTATTGCTTTATAACCTGTGCCATAAGGTGCGGTAGATTCTAGTGTGACAGTGCCAGACGCAACGGTTGAAGTGATTTGCCCCGTGGCCGACAAAGTCGTGAACGCCCCCGTGGACGGCGTGGTCGCACCGATGGCCGTGGAGTTGATTCCCGTAGAAGTCAGCGTTAAACGGTTTGCGGCTCCATCATAAATAAAGAATGAGCCATTTGCTCCAGCACCACCTATATACCATGTAAAAGGAGTTGTAACAGATGGTGCAGAAATTAATAATGCAGGATTTGTTGAACCAGTTCCTGTTGTTGTAATGGTTGGTGTAGTTGCACCAGAAGAAGATGAAGTCCATGCTCCAACAGCATTGGTTGTTAGCGTCGTCGCCGCCACCGTGCTAGGTGTGGTGGCCCCCACGGTTCCGTTGATGTTAATTGATGCCGTTCCAGTAAGGTTGGTCACTGTGCCGCTGGCTGGCGTGCCAAGAACTGGCGCAGTCATTGTCGGACTTGTAAGCGTCTTGTTCGTTAGCGTGTCCGTTGTCGCTTTACCAACCAATGTATCTGTTGCATCTGGCAACGAAATCGTTCTATCGACAGTCTGCGTGCTGCTTAACATCGTGCGCGTGTTTGTCGTGCCACCAGCAGCGTTGAACATGATGCGCTTCGTGGCATCAACTGAGTCTTGCACGTTGACGTAGCCACTTGCGCCCTTGCCTGCCAAATGCAGCCCAACGCTGGCGTCCCCGCCTGTGGCTGAGATGTGGACGGCGTTGCCTGTTGCAGCATTCTCAATCGTTACCTCGTTCACTGCACTAGCAATAGAAGCTAGTTTTAATGTCTCGTTTCCATTCGCGTCATTGATTTGGGCAATCACTGGGGTGGTGATTGTGGTTCCAGTAATGCCAACCCCAGCATAGTCAGAGCTAACAGCCACTACCGCTCCCGTGCGCCCGAATACGCTAGAAACAGCGTCTGTATTATCTACCTTCTCCCAAGCCGAGCCATTGCTGATAATCCAATCGCCAATGTTAAACACCAAACTAAACTGCGTCCCAGCCGCGCTCACTACATAATAATGTCCATTAGTCGTGGAGTCTGTAGGATTTACTAATGTAGGCGTATTTGTAGCTGCACTCCATGTCCCTTTGTACGTCACCGTACCTTTGAGCAAGCTGGGCGGAGCGTAGTTGATTACTTGGTCAAAGATTCCAGACATATTAGGCGTAGTTGAGTTCGCTGATTGTAATTGTGCCGCTGCCAGATACCGCAATCACCTTAGCAGCAATAGCCCATGAACGGCTCCAGATACCAGAGTTGCCATCCTTGAAGATGTGACCAGCTCCAGCCGTAGGTGTGCCGCCGTCAATCGTGACGCGCATATCGCACCCATCTAAGCTCCAATAGACATGGCTTGTGTCAGCATCTAGTGCCGCCACAATAAAATTGGAAGCTGTTCCCGTAACAGCTAATGTTCTATCACCCACGCCCGGCGCGGGTAACACTTGCATTGGGCCATTAACAATTCTTGAGTTAGCCATAAAATTAGCAGGTGAAGGGTGAGCCGTAGACAGTGGCATCCACTGTTGCGCGGATGAATTTAGCCTCATCTGCTCTGTTAGCACTCCAGAACTCGCGGGTGTTTACAGCATACAGATGCCCATTAGACGAGCTAGGTGTGCTGCCATCAAAGGTGACATACACGCCGCCAGCTTGCACTTCAAACAGCACAAACTTTACTTTGCCGTCATAAAACGTAGAGGCATAGGAAACAGGGGCTGTGCTAACAGTAAGTTTCTGTAGCGTAGCACCGGGTGCGGGAAGCGGATATAAATTGACTGAAAATGTATTAGCCATGATTAGCGGGATTGACGGGAATTATAGGTTGAGATTCTGCGTTGTAAGGTGTTCACGTTACGTTGGTTTTCTGCTTTGTCTACTTCTATCATAAGATACTGCTGGGCATTGTTTTCTTCGGCCATAGCTTTATCAATCTGCCCATCAAAGCGCAGATAGTCAGCATAGGTGGCATGGACAGCAAAACGATAGAACTCTAAGGGAATGTCTGTGGATGCCGCCGTGTATGGCCCACTCCACTCTTTGTAATAATTAACCCAGAACGAACTATTGTTGGAGAAATTATTAATAACGTGCGCCCCATCAACATCTACATAGAACTCATACTCCACTGAGCTATTAAGATTGAGGGGATTGTCGCGGAAAACGCGATTAAAGCTATCCACCTCTGAAATGCCAGCATAGACGGCTGTGCCGCTGCCAGTATAGGTTTCTGTGCCAGTGCCAGTGGTTAAATCATAGGTGAACACAGAAGCACTCACTTCTGTAATCTCATAATCGCCATCTGGTTCCACCGTGCCAGACAAACCAGCAATCGTCACCGTTGCACCCGTAAACATGGCGTAGGGTACGCTTGTAGTGATAGTCACTACACTTCCACTACGAGTTGCACTGCTGATGGTGTAGGTTGCCCCCGCAATAGCATCACGGCTAATCAGCCCATTAGTAGCTGGACGTAATTCGCCGCCCACAATGTAGCGCGGCCAGCTTGAAAAGCTACGATAAGCCTGATACAACCTACGGTTCGCATTAGCCAAGATGCGCGTTTGCTCAGTGGTGGTGAAGCTGCTGTTGCCAGTGAGCGCAAGTACGTCTGCATAGAAACTTGTGTAGGTGTTGCTTTGCATTATAGTTTATTAGGAGATAGATGCGGAAATGCCTTCTGGAAATACTTCATAAAGCCCTTGGAATGAATCTCGGCATGGCCGTATCTCTGCTGCATACGGAAGAACTCCCATTCTGGGATAACGCCCACACAACGACCTAAGCCCTTCATGGCTTTAACGTCTTTATATTGTTTGGCCTGTTCTGCCGCTTCAATTTCCTTCTTTCTTTCTGTCTGTTTCTTTAGCTCCATGCCTGTTGAAATCTCGCGGATTAACGCTCTATTTACCTCACCATCAGAGTATCTAGGTAGCTGAGTAATTATGTTCATGCACTAAAAAGGGGCATACCCTTAAAGGTATGCCCCAAGTATAGCAAGACTAGTTTGTGCTTGTCTTAGAACTGACCGAGGTTAAGCACGCGCATACCGATAATCCAACGACCAGCCGTGAGGCTAGCAAGGGCGGCATCAGTGACCTTGAGATACACCGTTGTATCCGCAGATACGGGCTTAACTGGCAACGCGCCACCCTTAATGGTAGTGTTACCCGCAGTCTGCACGAACAATGTACCTGTGTTGTACACAGGAGTTGTCATTGCATCAGCATCCAGAGTAGAAATAAACTCTGTAGGCGTAGCGGATGTTGTACCAACGTCGAGAACGACGCTTGTGCTACCAGCAGCAGCAGTCGCTTTGTGGATGCCCACAAATTCAACTGAGCTACCAGCAGGAAGAACAGCAATGGCTTTTGAAACGCCAGTGCCTTGAGCAACTAAATCGGAAAACTCAACCGATACGATGTGTGTGAAGCCAGAAGCGGCCTCGTTTACTGTTAATTTAGGCATAGTAGTAGTTCCTTAGTTAAGGTTAGGCAATCGCTGTGATTTTGCCGTGCGCACCGGGGTGCTTAACAAGCAATGTGAGCGTGCTATCAACATAACCACGGTCGCCGCCGCCAAGGTTAGGAAGGCGTGTCGAACCAAGGCTGATAAGCTCCGCAACCCCGTAGTAGTCAGGATTGATAAGGTAACCAGTGTCTTTGTTCGATGTGTCAGGAGCGCAGTCAGGGTTCATGTTGACGATGCTCACCATGCCGTGGTCGGACTCATACATCTCAACCGCGAGCTTGATGCTCGAAACTTCCCCGTTGTACGTCACTTGACGAACCGAGTAGTCAGAGCTGCCAGATGTACGGGCATAATCGCTGATAACGCGACGGAGGGCTGTGTCAGCAACCAGCGTGAGGCTGTTTGTTGTGCCTGTAACGCGATAGATAGAGGTAATCAGGTTATTAAACACTGTCTCTGTAATCGCACCAGACGAACTAATGCTCGCAGCAGGTGTGCGATAGGCAGCAGGAACGTCGCTTGGGCCAGCGGAGTCAATCCAGTCGCCAAGGCCACGCAGACCGTAAACGGTGCTACCACCATCTTCGACCGAGCGGTCATTGTTGGACATCAAAGTCGCTTCGATGTCGCGCTTGATTTCACGGACGGCTTTCGCCTCCGCTTGGGCAATCTTCGCTGGGCCAACCGAGTCAACAGCGTTCTGCAAGTCAGACACCATGAAGTCACGGCGGAACTTTTGAACATAGTTGCCAAGGCGAGCGCGGCCAGCAAACTTGTCAGTGAAGGCAGTAACGTCAGCACCTTCAGCAACACCCGTTGTGACGGGAGCCGAAAGGCTGTCTACTGTCCACTCAACGAAAGTGGCGGAAGCTTTGGATTTAGGGGCGGACGACAGCACAGGAGTTTCCTCTGGTGCAAGAATCGTCAATACGTCAAGCAGGTCTTCGCGGTTTGATACCGCAGAACCCGGATTGGTTGTGTCGAATGTGTTTGAAAAGGCCATTGTGTTAGATAATTACTTACGTTTTGAAATTTGTTGCGTTCGGAGGGCAATGAAGTCACTCACTGCATTAGTCTTTAAGAACCTCTCGTTGATGTCTCTCTCCTGCTTCTGCTGACGACCTTCGGGCTGCTCAGTTTGAGCTGCCGAAAAATCGGGCGAAGAAGGCGGGTTGATTGAGGCTTTGGGCTTGTCTATGTTAATAGACTTGCGGCCATAAATAGAATTAGCGGCGTGTGCCACCATATACTCCATGTAAGGCTCTAGGTCAGGGACGCTATCCATAGCCTTTCTGAGAAGGGGACTGCCCTTTAATATCTCATATTGCTTACGAACATCGTTATCCTCACCACCCATCCATTCCAATTCCTGTCTAGCAGCAACGTCCATTTGGCCGCGAAGGGCTTTACGTTGTTCACCAGCCTGTAGCTCACGCAACTGCGAGGGAAGAAAATCTTTGCGAGCTTTTTGAGCATCGCGCAGGGCTTTTCGCACTTGCAATTTTGTCAACTCCTGACCGTTCACTGTTGCCACTACGTCATCCGCCGCCAAATGCTCATTGTTCCATAGCACATCGTCGGCCCATTCAATCACCTCATCGACTTCTTGGGTTTTAGCCTGTAGGTCGGGAAGGGTCTTGATAGACGCATAGGGATTGTCTTTGGTTTTCTCAGAAGCGAGTGGGTCGCTGTTATTGCGATTGTTTAACTCATTCCGAAGGGCAGCAAGCTGTTCCTCGGCGTGTTTGCGTTTAGCAGTGAGTTCCCCAAATCGGGCCACGGCACGCGAACCTAGCTTTTCAGATAGTTCGCGCAGTTCCGCTTCTGACATATTCTCTAAATCAACTTCGTTTGAAAGAACATCCTTTGGCTTAGTTGGTTCCTTTGCTTCGGTGGAGCCGCTCTCCTTAGTCGGCTGCACTTTACGCTCTGGTTCCTCCTGAGTCTTGGGTTCTGAAGCCGTAGGAGCCGAGGGCGGTTGCCCTTGGGTCTTCTGGCTAATACGATGGCGTGCAAGTTCTGCCATTGTAATGTTGGACTTTACCACTGGGTTACTATCAGCACCCCCAGCGTTGGGTGCAGTTACTTCATCAGACATAGGTTTGTGCCGCTTTTTAACGACTAGCGAAGTCGATAGGCAGATAATACCACCCCTTTTTGATGCTTGACGTATTTATGTTAATCTATCTCATATATTTATGTTATGCAAAGCCTTGTAATAAACCACTACAGCACGAACCCAAATGCTTGGGTTGCCCCAGAACACTATTACATTGCCAAGAGTATGCGCCGCCATAAGGGAGAACTCATCATCCCAGAACATAGCATCTTTAAGTATAGCCGTGAGAATCCCCCGTATTGGATGGCGGGAGACGTTAAGATAAAGAACACACAACGATGAACCGCTATCAGATTAAATGGACTCAATATCTCCGTTCTGGGAACGACAGATTGCCAAATGATGCCGAGGTGCTGTGTGCTGGCGAAACGCCGATTTGGGCAGCAGACGCTCAAAAAGCCATCATTTCCATGAAGGAGAACTTCCGTGGAATAAAAATAGTTTCAGTCGAGGAATACAAGAAATGAAATTATTTGCTTGACAAGGGGCTAGATTTAGTCTCATACTCTGTTTTTCTTTCTTGTTTCTTTTTAATTTTAAGCTGTAAGCCGCAAGCTATTTAATTAAAAACTATGAGCTGCATGGCCGCCGGGAAAAGGCCATGTGTAAGGCTACCCCTATTAAGGAAGATTATCTGTCTTCTTAATAACGTCTTTAGCTTCTGTAAGCTGCAAGATGCTGTCAAAAGCAATTATCTGCCCACTAATTTGCTGAATGTGTTCTGTCTTGGCCTCCAGCAGAGAGCTAATAGCATCCTCTCTCATCTCTTGGATTTGCTTGAGCAGTTCGCCAAACGGTTTAAAATTACTGAGGAATACAAGGTCTTTTTGCATATTAGGAGGCTGATAAAACGAGGGCTGATAGGTTCTTAGCACGTTTACCTACCTGACCAGCCCAATCACTGTCAAGCATCTGTTTAGAGGCTTCCTTATAATCCTTATTGATAAAGGCTTGGCGGGTCTTAACAAAGCCTGCCAGCTTAGTTGCGCCCAAATTAAAGGACATATCAATAATGGCCTTCTGGACATTCTCTGGATGCTCCGCAAGATTGGGAACCCAATTTGTTGCGTCCTTAGTAGCCTTAGCAATAGACGTATCGTACAGTTCTTTGATGACAGGCTCCGTCAATCTTACCTTGCCAGCAATAACATCCTTAACATTGTATCCCATACCAGACAATATCTTCTTATTGTCCTTGTCGTCTAAGTTAAACCCAATGCCAATAGTAGGATGCCCTGCTGTATCTTTGTAGGCATAAGGTTTGCTGTTCTCATGCTGTTTAAGTTGAAGATATAAACTCTCTCCAAAGTCTGGGGCAGGAGCAGCTTCAGCCACTACTGGAGCAATTGGAGCTGGCCCCTGCTGCGGGGCAAAGTTTACATTAAACATAGGCTTATTCATTGCTGCGCCATCTGTTGCGTATTCATTTCACCAACGGCAGCGGGTTGAGTCCCGATTTTGCCAATCTGGGCGTTCTGCATTTGCTGCATTTGGAAGATATATTGTGAATGATACTTTTCGAGACGACCCTTGAAGGCTTCGTCTTGCTGCAATCGCTGGGCAACATCTGGCTGCTGGGCATATTGGGTGATAACTTGCAACGCAATTTGCGCCCCATTTGGACGGGCTGGCATTTCAATAGCGGACGAGATTTTTGTAAGGTCATCGGTTACTTGTTTGACTACCTGTTGCTGTGCTTGCTCGGCTGGCTGCAAGATAGCGTCGGCCAACATTGGGTCAATCGCGGCAGCCGCCATGTCCAACAAAGCATCCACATTAATGCGGCCATTCTTGTCGAGCTGTAATAACGAGACAAGCTGATTGAGCTTTGCCTCTTGCGTCTCTGGGTCAGTGTTGAGTACATCAAAATTAATCATGATGTCAAAGTCCTCATCAGGATTGCCCTTATCAAACCGCTGTGGGTCAGGCACACCTGTAACACGGAAGAACACTTGTTCTGGGCCAAAGCGTTGGTAACACTTAAAAGACATCTTGATGACATCGCGCACATGACCTAAGAACTTATCCACAAAGAACTGCTGCTTAATAGACGACAAAGGATTTGTTGGGTCTAGGCCAACAAGATTGTCAGCCGTCTTGAGTTGCGTGTTCTCCATCTCTACAGAACCCGCATTGTATTGCGGCACAGGGCCAAACTGGAACTCACCAGCACGGCGATAGGGAACGTAACGCCCCGGCCCCCAGTCTTTGGGTTCATTGCCCACAGGGTGTAGCACAGGAGGCAGGGTAGCCATGCTGTTGCGGTCAATGCGGCTGTCGCGTTCTACCTTTACTTGCCATTGAATACCACGCAGCAAGTCAGAAACATTCTGTGTATCATATAGACGTTTGCTGTTTTCAAACAGCCGTGTAACAACCACGGGATAATCCTCGTAGCCGTTCATTATCTCAAATTTGGCATAAGCAGGCACATTCTGCGCCTCTTTCTTGCGGTCTAGGTCACGATGGAATACGGTGCAATAGATACCTTCGGAGTTGTCTTCTTTATCAATCAACCGTTGATAGCCATACACCACTTCAATGAGTTCATTGGCCTCATAAATCTGTGTGGTAAAGCCATAGTTGCGGCGGCCATTGAGTTCTGTCTCAATTGCGTTCACTTTAATCCCGCGATAATGCTCAATGACGTAATCCACCCATTCTTTATCCCAGCCCTCTGTGCCAACCTTGTTCTGCAACTCTTGGGCTGTGTAGTAGGTGCGCCAGAAACAATAGGGCGAACGCTGTGGGTCTGTAACGTAAGACGGGAAGAAGAAGTCCCCGTCAGGGCTAAGGGTTTTGACTAGAGGACAGTCAATCTGGCGGCGTACAACAGGAATCTCAGCAACACCTTTCTTGCGGAGTTCATTTAATGCACGCTTGGCACGTTTATCAGACACTTGAGGGTAGACAGAGCGCAGCATCTCAATGAGCTGGTCATCAGCGGTTCCCTCTAGCACAGCTTTGGCTAGATTCGGGTCGGCTTGAGCTAGTTGCGCTAAGTCTAATTTTTGCAAGTAGGTGCTGTTCTCACGTTGCCAGCCTACATAGGTGATGAGAACGCCACGCTCCAATAAATAATTGGCGGCAAGTTCCATCTCTTTCTTAAAACGGGGAATGTAAGCAGACACCATCCACTTAAGGAAGCTGCTTACAACCTTTGACCTACCAATGTCTGTAATCTCCACAGGATAGGCGCGAATGTTAGCGCGAGACATGGACGAAATAAACATAGCAACATACGCATTGATACGCTCATCAATAACGTGCGCCTCTGTATCCGCCGCACCCTCCCAAGGAAACGCATCAGCCCCGTGCTTGCGTAGGTCGCGGCTCTTGCCCGGCCAATAATTACGACGGTCATCATAGCTACTACGGCAAGTGTCAAAGAAGCTACTTAGTTCATTAACTGTTTGCTCATACGCATCGCGCAGCACTGTGATGTCTGGCTCTTTGCTGGCGTATGTCAGGGCTTCTTGTTTGTCGTTATTATCCATTTAATTGGCGGGTTCTAATATCGGAAAGAATTGTGTGGGAATATCCTTTATACACCCCAATCTTATCAGCCAGACTACCGGGCGGGATAGGACGAGGGTCAGCAGTGAGGAGTTTACAAAGCATTTCAAAGCCAAGGAGTCTATCTACTTGCTCTGAAATCCAATCGGGATTATTAGTTATATCCCGTGAGGAGCGCATGGCGGTAGGTTGTCCCAGTGGCATCAGTGATAGCGTGAATTGGAATACGCTTATTCAACAGTTTACCACGCAAGCGGCGTGGGATGGCTACAGGCTTTTTGCCGCCAATCCCTACAATCTCACAATACACCCAATTAGGATTCTTGGCACTAGATAGCACCATGCCCACAAATTGATTTGGCACAGCCAACGGGATGTCAATGGCTAGACGAATCTTGGCAATGCCAGCATCGTTAAACCATGTGTTTTTACCAACGCCCTTGTAGTCTGTTTCGTCGAGTTTATTGGTTTTCAATAGCATCAACTCATTAACAGATACGTTTAGTTCCTTAGCTAAGTCTGTGATACGAATAGCACTCATTTAATAGCCTCCTTTAATTTTTTGTACATCATACTTATTTTCCTTAACAAATTGGATTCCATCAATGGCAGCATAACGACATACGTCGATGGGGTCTTTCCACGCTTCGTCGGGGCCGCCTTCGGCTGTGTATTCTTGGAACGCTTGGATAATGTTTTGACAACGGTTGGATACATAAAGGTGTGGGCGATTAACGCCATCTATTGAAATTTTTTTATTGTAAGCCATCTTGCTTTGGAGGGCTTGGATGCCGTCCTCAATATCAAGTCCGGGCGCAGGCACAAACGTCAGGCCAGCCATAGACAAGTCCTCGATGATAGAAGAAGCTCCATCCTGCCCCTGATATTTGGCCGCGCCTAAACGTGGGTCAATCAGCCGTTCAAAGACGTTCTCCTTACCATCAGACTCTAAAGTAGTGATTAGATTAACATAGTCCTTGATGCCATAGCCTAGCCCCTTAGACCCTTCGCCGCCAATCCATTTGCCGCCATGCCATTTAGCCCAGTCTCCTACAGCAACATCAGGCCATTCCCGATAGATGTAATACGTCTCTGTCTCGTCTACGGCTATCCAGCACATAAACCAATTCTTGCGGCCAGCAGGGTCTAGCACCATGTACCTAGTGACGTTTATCCTAGGAATTTTTTCGTGGGGTATGACATTTACATCCGTACTAAAATTAGGGAACTGACAACTAAAGCTCTTGGTAGGAATACCATACGCACGGCACAGGATTTCTTCCTCTGGCCTATTAGCTAAGTCCTTGGCAATACGGTCATAGCCTCCAAAGGGATTATCCTTTGTGTGGAAGTAGATTACGGCGGCATTACGATTCTTAGAATGTTGGATAGTGCTTACCAACCGTCCTCCAAGTAGTTCTGCTGGTTTGCTTTCTATTGTCGTAGCCCCGCCAATGTAGTCGCGCACCACCTCTGTGTACCCATCAATAGGGGTGAACGTCACAATCATCTTGGCATTGCGGGTAGCCAAACGGAATCTAAGGGTGTTAAGGAGGTCTGGCCCAATCAAGTATTCGTCGCACCATGCCCCAATGTTCATCACCTTAGCATCCCTACAGCCCAACTCCGCACCCTCTAAGATGGTGTCGTTGTTCAGATACTGGGCATAGGTCTTGAAAATTATTTGCGACAGGCTATTAGGCAGAATCAAACTCCCTTTGCTAAAGCCGTTCTTTCTGGTGTAGCTAACATTCTCCTCTGCCCCCAGCATCTTCTTTCTATATTCTTCTGGCAGAGCATCATAGATGGCACTCTGCTGTTGGCGGATGGATACGTCGGCGTTCTGGCTAAAGCACATGATGACGCTGCCGTGGTTCTCAATCGCCGCCTGCACCACAGCCCTAGCCGCATAACTTGTTTTACCAGAACGATTACCACCACTAATCAATATCTCTGTAAACTTGGCAAGCTGCTGGTCGGCCTGTTTCCAATGGGGCAGGACAAAGCCATACCGATAGCTGTCCCGCTCGCTGTTAGCAATGGACGAATGATATATCTCCCACAGATCCAGCAACTTGCTAGGCTCCATCTGCGCCATCTCATCAGGCGTCGGCGGACAAAGCACTGGGTGTGATTTCCACTTCATGCGGCGTTATCTGGCGGCACTACAAAGCTCTCTACAGGAATAGCATCCTTAACCAAAGAAGCCTTGGCAGCATTGATGGCGGCAACAGCATCCTCTAAGGAAGGCTTCCCAGACCTATGCTCAATCACCACCTTGGCCTCGCCCAAGCTCTGTAACGCTTTATCCATTGCAATACCATAGGGCAACACAAGATCGCGGATGTTTACCCGCCTAAGCGCGGCATCATCATTAGCTAACATATCCGCCTTCTTGCCCACCAATAGCCTTAGCTTCTCTGCCATCTCAAAGCCATCTGCCGCAAGCTGCTGCCGCCGCACATCCATAGCCACCTCATTTCGCGCCTTCAGAGAACTAATGGCATTAAACGATAGGCCCGTCTCCTCCCGTATCTCATTGAACGTCCATCCCTGACACAGCCTCTCTAACGCCAGCACAGCTTCTTTAGGACGCTTGGCCTCAGTCAACGTACCGTCTACCCCATTAGCCGCCACACTTGCCGCTATCACAGGTAGTACATATCCATCAGCCATTGCTAACACCTTACCTTGCACCAACATCTATGTCAATCATTTTTTTCGCCGCACCCATACCACCTATAAGGAGTACCTTGTCTTTATACCCTAGGGGTAGTACTATAGTATCAATCTCCTAACGCCACGAAGTTGACAGCAGGCAGGCCAACATCTGCAATTTTTTTAATCTGGCTTCTAACCATATCTATACGCACGCTACATATTAATGGTAGACCCCCTCCCCCCCTATGTTTGCAGATAGTTAATGTGGTAATTGCCAGCTACTTAGGAGATATTGCTTGTATTGCTGGGGGCGTGCGTGAGATATTAGGTATGAGAGGAAAGGGTTGCATGGCCTGGTATTGTGCCTTGGTCGAACTCTCCTACTTGTCTTGGTAGGGCTTTCTGTTCCCTTCCTCCTGTATCTTGTGTCATTGGTATGTGTGCCGCAGGAGATTTGTGGGCAGGAGTTTGTGGCTGTTGGCTGCCAGCCCCTTGAGGGGCGGCTCTGCAGTTGGGGGTGGGTCTTATTGGGATTGCGCGGCGTAGCCGCTCTACTTTTGTCTTGGTGCATTTTTTAGCCCCGATAGGGGCGGCAAGCTGGAACAGCTTGTTTCCAAGCAGCTAGCAAGCTGCTTGGAAAAAATTTTGGTATAAAAAAAGGGCTGGCGGGTGTAAGCCGCTAGCCCTTGTATTGCTTAATCTTCTCTACTGCAAATGATAAGGAAGAAACAGATTAGTGCAAATATGATGCCTGAGATGAAGTTAATCCAATCAAGCTTCATCTTGCCTCCAGTTTGTTGAACGGTTGTATAGTTGGCCGTAGGCCGATTCTGCCATCAGTTCCGACTGTTGACCCATGCTGCGCTCTACTTGTGCCATGGAGTAGGTCGTGACGACTTTGCGCTTGGGGGTGAATTTCTCGGTGCCGATGTATACGTTGTTTTGGAATGTCATGCATACGTTGTCTTTGATCTTGCCTCGGATGGTGGCTCCCGTGATTTCTACTAGGTTTTGCGTTGTTGCAAAGACTTCTCCGAATCCTGTGATTCCGCCGAATAACGGTGCGCGATCGTCTCTTGCAATTGTGAGCAAACCTTTGCCTTTTGGGTATAGGATGCCGAAGGCATAATAGCCCGTGATTTCTGCTGCGACTTCTTGCATCCCTGCGGCTTGGTAGGCTTGGAGGATTAGTTCGGAGTCGCACGTCGAGTGCAAGTTTTTGTATTTTGTGGAATCAACAACCCCGTTGTGGATGATGATGGCTTGTCCGACTTTGATCGGGTGCGTGTTCTCGATGTCCACGTTGCACGTTGCGGTGCGTCCGTGGATAAGGAGTGGGCCGCCGTTGCTTGGCGAGAAATGCCCTTGTGCAAATCCCTCGTAGTAGCTTGGCAGATTTTTTACGCTTTGGTGCGACGATGACTTGATGGTCATGATCTTGCCTTTGGGCGATAGCCATGCGGCTCCGAAGCCGTCATGTTCCGTTTTAGCCATTTCAGTCCATATCCGATGGACGAGGGCTGGCATTGTCTTTGGGTCGTGACCCGTGAGTATAGTTAGTTTGCACATATATTTATTCCTGTTCTGGGCTGAGGTTCTGTTCGTATTGAGTTGGGTTGATCTGCTGATGCCGCATTTTCCAATATGCGAGATCATGGGTAGCGAGTGGCAACTGTTCGAGTGTGCCTATGCATCCCGCTGCCTTTGGCTTCTTCCGAATGACTCGGAGCAATTCCAGCAGTCGAATCCATGCAAGGATTTTGGTGTAATCCAGCGTGGCTGAGTGCAGGCGTATTTCTAGGGTGCGGTGTGCGCTGAATGAGCATACATTTACTGCTCGGTATCTTTGCGAGGATGATATGCCGAATTGGCAGTATTGATTGTCTCTGCGGCTTAGTGGTACGATTTCTGCCATGGCTTTGAGCCATGCGTCCATTATCCTAGCTTGCACGATCATTTCTTTTTCCGTGTATTTACGGTAGTCGATATGCACATGGAGGCCGCAGCTTCGGTTGGTTTGGAGTCCGAGGTTCCTGAGTGTTTTGCACAGGCGGAATAGCCGTGGCTCTAATTCCGAACGTGGGAATAGTGCCACGATTTCGTGGTCTTGTCCTTCGTTTGGTCTGATTGAGCCGTCTGATTTTGCTCTTGCCCAGTAGGGTAGTTTTGCGCTGAGTTCTTTACGGTTGATTAGTCCGTATGTTTCTAGTTCTACTCCTACGGCTGTGTCGAAGCGGAATAGTCCAGTTTTGGTTGGGGATAGTTCTGTTGTTTTAGCGTGGTGGATATAGTTGATCATTCCTTCTCCACGCGATGCATGGGTGCAGTTGCCTCTGAATCTGTCGGCTAAGTCACGGCATAGTATTGTGTATACTTTTCGTATTAATCTATCTTTGCGTGAGTGTCCGTATGCATAGGGCCAGTACCCGCTTTCACTATTACCTCTGGCTCTAGCTATTTCTAGTCCTAAAAGTGAATTTAGGAGTTCGAATCCGAACATGGTGCTGGGTAGTCCGTTGTTGTTCATTTCGTCTAACGGTACACGGGCTTTGCAACCCATGACGAATTTATATGTGTATTTGTTTTTCATGCTATCTGTATCTGTATTGGTTTGTGTATTGAAACGAGCGTTATGCTCGTTTCTCCAAGCAGCTTACAAGCTGCTTGGAAAATTTATTTGCGTTTTGCAGCATTATGTTAAGCAGTTCGCATAATTTGTGGTCTATTTCATATGGTGTATATGCTCTTTCCCATTCTTGTGTTAGTTCGTTATAGATTGTTCCGTCTTCATAATGCACTTCTTCTTGGTCTATGTCGTGTGACCATTGTTTGGTTGTGCTGTTGTATGAGATTATGAAAGTATGTGTTTTCATGTGTATATAATGTTAATAGCGTTCGTCGTTAGCGTCTTCTAGTTGACCTACGCGGCAGCCTTCGCGTCCGTGTAAGGGGTCGTAATTTTCAAGTGCATCCCAAATCTGTCTTAGTTTGCTTTTGATTACTGATATATCGTATGCGTCTTGCGTGTCTTTGAGTTCCCAAAGTAATTGACGCTCAAGTCTTTCAAGTATTTGCCAGCTGCAGCACTCTAACCAATCGTAATATTTGTCATCTCTGGCTTGGCGTTGTGTTGCATAGGATTGGATGATTGTGAATTTTTCTGAGATTGCTGATTGTTCTTCTTTTTGTTTTATAAGAAGGGAGGCTTGCACCTCCCAAGGGCTGGACTGTGACTTGTTGTGGTTGTTTTTCATCGGAGCTTCATAAAGCACGACTGTCACAAGGCTGACGCGCAGCGTCTGCGCTTGGGAAGGGCGAAGCCCTTGACGGTTGTGCTATGTTGCGTAGATGAAAAACGGCCACGACATGACACAGCCAACCGCTGGAGAGGGGCAAGCCTTTCTTCTTATTAGCCCTTTAGGGCTAAGGTGATTAATTGGCGAGCGAAAGCGAGATGGGGCGTTGCGGGGTTTCCCCGCTAGAATGGGGGAGACCAAGACGCTTGGGGCTTGGTCGGGGGAAAGGCTTTTCCCCCTATAATGATATGTAGTTATTGAGTAATTAAGGAATATATGGGAGGATGGGGGATTGATAAAAAAACACCCGGAAGGCAATAGCCTGGTGTAGCACGATGTAATTTGTATTGTTTTGGTTTGGCCCGTGTATGAGATCGGGTTTGGGTGTGGTCGGGGTTACGGGCGGGAGCGGAAGAACCCCAAGCCAGCGGCAGCAAAACCCCAAGCCAGCTACAAAATAATTGAAAATAATCCTTGCAAAATTAATTCCTGCCCACAAATTCATGGAATATGAAAACTCTATATAATATATCGTTAGCCGTGGCCGCTTTTGTGTGGCTTGTCTTGTGTGTAATCCTAGTGCCAAGGGCTTTTCGCGGAGGAGATGATGAGTAAGATCAAGTGTGGCCCTACGATTGGCCCCAATGGGCATAGGAAGCCCCTTAACACGCGCCCCTATGTTGACGGCGCGGTGTTTCGTATCCTGCAAATATGGGGGAATATGTATAAACTGCCACATGGAAGAATTATAGATGCCGCCGTCATGTACGCCAGCAAGCAACCAGACTTTAAGCTCCCGTTAAAGGGGGCCAGAAATAAACCCAAAGATAAGGAATAAAATGAACCTAGATGATATGATTGAAGACTACCTGTCCAAAGCCGCTGGCACAAAGACAGGTTTGCTTAATGCCAACCGCGTAGTGGCGTGGGGTATTAAGAACGGGCTTGTAAAACAAGCACTCCCGTCCAAGGGGACGGACTACAATTGGCAGCTCTCACGCCGCATCAAGCGGGATGAGGCTGATAAACTGCGCTCCAAGAAACGGCTGCAAGACCTACTCGCACGATGCACAAGTTAATTCACCTAAAAAACGGGGGAGCTGTTATCGACATTTCCCCTCTGACAGACATAGATATTGCCGTGATCTTTCATGGCCGAGAAATGCTTGTCCTTGAAAATATGCTTGACGGAACTTTTGACCGCCAGTACAATCCAAACTGTAAGCTGAAAGCAGTAAGTGGGAAAAATAAAACAAGCGGCAATAAACAAAAACCTTTGCTGCTTAAGGCAAGAACCGTTACCACCAAATGAAAATAGAATATATTATCCAAGAGGCTTCTAAATGTCCGCACGGAATCAACTATTATGATTCTTTAGAGTTAGGTGTTTTCAAAAGACTTGACCATGCACTAAAGGTGCTGGTGAAAATGGAGAAATCTACGAGTAGTTTTAAGTATCGCTTAATTAAACGAGTTGAAACAATCGAAAAGGAAAATGTTTTATGAATGTAAATATGGATAACACAAGATGGCTGGGGATTGGGGATACGGTACGGGCAAACGATTTTATTGCCATTCAAGACGACGAAAACCAATATGATTTTATAACTGTTGGCGGCGAGTACGATGGTCACATTTTGGACGGCACGGAGGAATATGAGTTCCGCAGGCTTAACGTCGAAGACCCCGTAGACCTGTTGTGCATTGAATACGACATTCAAACGGACATGGGCCGAGCAGCATTGGTTATTTCTATTGAAAACGTAGCGGTGCTTGACAGAAAACAACGCGACTACGGCTCGCGCAACATCTCTGAATTTGGAGAGATGGGGATTCTGATGCGCGTCTGGGACAAGATTTGCCGTCTGAAAAACCTAATGGGAAAAGAAAATCCCAAAAATGAATCTATAGATGATTCGTGGCTTGACATGGCTAACTACGCTATCATTGCTATTCTTGTTCGTCGTGGAATCTGGAAATAACTCCAGCCACAATTAACGTCCGTCAAAAACATAACATGAGTCTAGAAAATGCTATTAACACTCCCGCTGGGGAGTATGTTCGTGGGGGCTTTGCCGCCACAATTCAGATGCCGCAAACACGCGCTATGAAATCAGGGAAGTCATTCTACGTCTGTAAAGCCGCCGATGGTGCTTTCCGAGCAGACCTGAGTAGTTTTACTCAGGACTTTGAGAAGTACAACGGTCAGCGCGTTCACTTCTCTGGTATGGGATTGAAACGCGGTGATGATTATATGGGTACGGCCAAGATCACCATTGGTGACAAGGCTGTCTGGAAAAGCCTAGGTGCTGGTGATGAGGCCGCCGAGTCTCACTCGGTGACTACACAGGCGTTCCCTACCGTTACGGTTAGCAAGCAAGCTGCTTATCTGAACAGTCCCGTGCGCGTTGAGGGTGCTGCCGTGGGTAATGCGCTCACGAACGCAACGAGCCTTGCCATCGCTGGCAAGATTCAATCGGAAGCCCTTGAGACTTTCCTGTTCCACACTGCTAGTAAGTATCTTCGCACAGCTAATAAGCTGTTGTCAGGTGAATTGTCTGCTTCTAACATTCTAGAAGCCAAAGAAGTTGGCACAGACGAAGTGCCGTTCTAATATCAAGCAGGGATGGGTAATCCCCATTCCTGCTTCCTTTTCTAAATATATATAAACATGAGTATTGAATCTGGACATTGGTACACCGTTGACGGCCAAGCCGCTCACACGCAACCCACGAAAACGAAGGGCGCAAAACCGACGCGCCCCACCACAATAGCGGATGCTAAACGACTGGGTTTGCTGCCGAGTGTATCGGCTTACACAAGGATGCTGGCCGCGCCCTACCTAGAACGCTACAAGATGTTAGAGGTAGCTAAGGCTTGCTATAATTGTCCCCCTGCTGGTGGGGAGAGCTACGACGATTATGCACGCCACATCTTAGAGAAAAGCGGCAAGGATGGCTCTGGTGCGGCAGAGATGGGGACACAAGTCCATGCTGCGTTAGACTTGTATTTTACCGACCCAATACGATACAATTCCTATCCCCTTATTTTCCTTCAAGATGGTAGTGTAGTGCCAGCCGATTCTTTTGTGCTGCCTGCGGTAGCTAAGATTAAAAGCATGGGATTAAAAGTGGAAACGACTGAGAGCATCTTGGTAAATGCGGCCTACGGCTATGCTGGCACGACTGACATGATATTTACGCATAAAAATTTATGCGGCATCTTGGACTTCAAAACCAAACGCACGCACGAAGGTGAGCCTGTTATTTCTGGAGACACTCACGCAATGCAGATTGCCGCCTATCACGCCGCTTATTGGGGTGCAGATGACGGTGAGCCTATCGGGGTGAACGCCGTTGGCTACAATGTTTATATCAGCACCACAGAGATTGGGCGTGTGGATGTGGTGGAATATTCACGGGACGAGCTTCTGGACGGTTGGCAGGCTTTCAAGAGTTGCTGCACCCTGTACCGCTACATAAAGAAATTCGACCCACGCAAGAAATGAACTACGAACAAACATTTATTGGGTCATGTCTACAGGACGGGGCATACGTTGATTTAGCCATCCAAGATGGCCTTGTGCCAGCCTGTTTCACCACGGATGATCGTAGAGACATCTGGGGGGCATTGTTAGGCAATCGCACGGAGGGGCGGCAGACAGATACCACGGGTATCTTTATGCAGATGGGTACGAAATGCCCTAGCGAAGAACTGTTTGCCTGCGAAGCCGCCGCCCCCACCACGGCCTATGCCAAGCAATGCCTTAACAAGATCATTGAAGCATACGGAATCAGCCTTATAAAGCCTGCCCTAAAGGGCGTGTTGGAGAAGATAGACAAAGGATTGGAGTACGACACGATCAAATCGTCTGTAGATGCCCTAGAATCAATTCTGCGGCCATCCGTCAGCCAAGACGTATCTACCCCTCAAGTTATTGACGAGGCATCCCTATGGGCTACACAACAATGCTCTGGCGAAGTTCCAGTGGAAACTGTTGTAACTCTGGGGCTTAGGGCGTTTGACGCTCTAGCCACCCCCATCCAAGAGCATGAGTATGTTGTTGTAGGTGCGCGAACCAGCACGGGCAAGTCTAGCTTTATGGCTCAAGTGGCAGGCCACAACCTACGTCGCGGCCTCAAGGTGGCTTATTTTACCCTAGAAACCAGTGCCAAAAGCCTTGTCTTGCAGATCGCGGCACAACGCGCTGGGGTAAACCTTCGGAACCTACGAGATGAGTTCCCGCCACAGCAGAACAAATTTCAACAAGAGCTTGCAACATTGAGAACGCAACCGCTGTTGGTGTTTGACCGTGATCTAACCTTGGAGCGGATTGAGGCACGCTGCCGTTTGCTGGCTACATCGTTCAAACCCAATCTGGTTATCATCGACTATCTTGGTTTGATTAAGGTGAGAGCCGATGGTGCGTATGAGCGCATGAGTTCGCTTTCCAAGGCGATGATTCCCCTCAAGAAAAGTCTGGGGTGTGCGCTCATGGTGGCAGCGCAGCTCAATCGAGGCAACGAACGTGAGGACAGGCCGCCCAACAGAACAGACTTTCGCGACACGGGTTCTATTGAGGAAGATGCCCACAGGGTTCTTGCTATTCATCGACCAAGCAAAGATGATAGCGGGGAGCTTCAAGGGCTAGATCGCTCCCAATTCCAAACAGAACTTTATCAACTCAAACTCCGTGACGGCCCATTGGCGCAATCACGTTGCCAATTCCAAGCAAAATATACACGCTTTGTAGAATAATACTCTTGCCTTTGTAGCTCAGTTGGTAGAGCATCTGTTTTGTAAACAGGCGGTCACTGGTTCAAATCCAGTCAAAGGCTCCAATTTATGCAAAAAAAAATAGATTACGAAAAATACTACGGTCAGCTCAGTGGGCTTATTCTCACTTTAAGCTGGCACAATAATGATGTTCCCCAATACGTTAAAGACGTTATTGCTGCACATAAAATAATCAGAGACGAAGTTTTAACCAAACAGAAAGATTTATGTATTACACAGAACTAAGAATTCAGAACGAACAATATCAGAGCCGTGTTGACGCAGCATGGGAAAATCGCGTGCGTGCAGAAACAAGGGCTAGGTTCACAGATTTATCGCTCCACTCAAACCCAATCCAACAATCGTTGGATGCTCGGAATCTTGTGGGGAAAGTGCAGGGCGATTCTATTTCACAGGAGGCCAGCAAATGAGTACTGCCGATGATTTTACTGTGTTCCGTAGGGTTGCTGGAGATAAAATTGCGGAACTTACTGAACGCGCCGAGAAAGCGGAGCGCGAACTTGCCGCTGCTAAAAAGAAGATTCTCTATCTATACACGGAGGTTGATAATCTTATAGAAGACAATGAATCTTTGTGGTAAATAAATAATAAAAATATGATAATTACACTTAATGAAGCAGAGCAGCGTCTGGCTAAGTTTATCGCTATTGGACGAACCAATGCGGCTAGGAGTAATCACATCACGGATTGCAAAATGGGAAGTCAATCAAACGAACAGACAGATTTAGAGGGAATTGCGGCAGAGATAGCATTTTGCAAGATGCACAATGTTTATCCAGACCTCAATATTAATGCTCGTCCTGCCGCTGATTGCGTGCTGCCTAATGGTCTTTCTGTGGACGTTAAAGCAACACGCTATGACACTGGCAGACTCTTGGCTGTTCGCTGGAAAAAACCTAATGTTGATATGTTTGCGCTAATGGTTGGAGAATTTCCAAGCTATCGTTATGCAGGAGCAATGGCTGCGGTTGAGTTGTTAAGAGATGAAAGGTTGCGCGATTTTGGACATGGTTTGGGGTATGCGGCAGATCAATCTGAATTACAAAACGATTTCTATATTCATGAAACGAACACCACTCAGACGAGTTTCTAAGAAAAGACAAAATGCACTCACCATTTATCGGAGGATTAAGAAAGAGTATATTCTTGAACATAACACTTGCGAAGTGCGTGGATGCTCTCATCCTGCTGTTGATATTCACCATCGTCTTTCCCTTGGTCGTGGTGGTAGTTTTCTTGAGCCAAGCAATTTTATGGCTATATGCCGTTTACACCACATCCAGATACATAACAATCCGCGTTGGGCGGAAGCTGAACATTATCTATTAAAATAATCCTATGACAAACAACACAGACATCACCACAATCGTAAATTCATACGTTGATATGCTCAAAGACGGGCAAATTGACTTGCAAGACGCTTATGAGAACGGCGACCATAAAACGTATTTCTCTGCTATCGAGCGTCACCTAAAGCTCACGGAGGCTATTGATGCAGGGCTTAGGGCTGCACAGAAGATCAAGGCTCTAGGCGAATGAGCGTTGAGTTTACAGGCGACAAAGGCCGCTACCATGTTGATAGCACTGATAGCACCGAGAAATATCTGGTAGATATTCTGGAGCTTCGGGGCAAAGATATGCGTTGCAACGGTCAATGTTCTTGCACGGATTTTAGGACACGCTGCCACCCAGAGTGGACTAAGAACGGCATTATTGTAGAACGGGACTCACCCAACTACACGCGCTGTAAACATATCTGTGCCGTCATCTATGCCATTGGCAACAAGTATTGCGATCACATGAGCATACAATGAACCCCACACGCTCACAAATAGAAGTTCGCGCTGCCATCCTATCTAAGACGGGATGGAAGCTAGCCCTATGGGAAACACCTAACGGCTGGCGTTGGGACTGGCAGTTACAGGGCGTATACGTCACCTCTGGGCATACGGATGTTGCTGTTAAACCCGTGGCTTTAGTGTTTGCGCTAATGTCCTGTCCAATATGAAGCCGCCTAAAACCCATTGCAATGGCACTTGGACTACAGCGCGTTTCTTTGGGTTTATACGGAGTGCTTTGCGGCGTACATGGACGCGCTGGCCCGAACAATACAGGGCTAGGCACATGGCTCGCCGCCCCTACAAAGGGCGTAACAAGCTCCAGAAGTGGGAGTTCTTGTGCGCTGAGTGCAATGAGTGGTTCATGGCTAAAAACACCCAAGTGCATCACAAGATCGAGTGCGGCCAACTAAAGACCTTTAAGGACATAGCTGGCTTTACGGAACGCTTGTTATGCCCAGCCGAAGATTTACTGGTACTCTGCAAAAAGTGCCATCAACAGAAACATCACCCAAAAGTTAAATGACACATACACTCAAACGTCTCTACTGGGATATAGAAACATCCCCTAACGTAGTACTATCATGGCGCGTAGGCTACGATTTGAACATTGCACAGGACAACATTATCAAGGAACGAGCCATCATCTGCATTGGCTACAAGTGGGAAGGCGACAAGACCGCGCACGTTATCCATTGGGATAAGAACCAATGCGACAAGGCTATGCTAAAGAAGTTTTTAGAAATAGCCGCCGAAGCCGACGAAATGGTAGCACACAACGGAGATAAATTTGACATTAAATGGTTCAAGACCCGCTGCATATTCCATGGCTTGCCATTTGAACCTTATAAAACGGTGGACACGCTCAAATGGGCTAGGAGCCAGTTCTTGTTCAATAGCAACAAGATGGACTACTTGGCGCGTTATCTAGGCTTAGGGGCCAAGATCAAGACAGAGTTTGGGCTATGGAAGGACATTTGTCTACACAACAGTCCCAAGGCCATGAAGCTAATGACGGACTACTGTAAACATGACGTAGTGATACTAGAGAAGGTGTGGAAGCGTCTATCTGACCTTATGGCCGCCAAGACCCATGCTGGCGTGCTTCTAGGGCATGAGAAATGGACTTGCCCCCACGATGGAAGCCGCAACGTCATCACCTATGGAACATCCGTATCAGCCAAAGGAGTGCGAGCCTATAAGATGAAATGCAAAGATTGCGGCCACTACTACACCATCACGGAGAGCGTGCATAGCCTGTATGTAGCCGATAAAGCGGAGGCCAAGAAAAAATGAACGGCAAAGGAGATAGGCCAAGACCTGTAGACTTAGAGAGATATGCGGCGAATTATGATGCCATTTTTAGGAAACCAACACTTAAACCAGAAAAAGTAAATAGCTATTTCAGTCCCCGGAGACTCTATTCACTTTTTAAGAAAATCAAATGACAACTGAAACCGACAAACTAAAAGCTATTCTTGCGGCTGTTAAAGCCTACCCATTCTTGCCAATGGGCCTATTGCAACTGATTGAACAAATGGAGGGAACAACATGAGCGACTTAAACTTACACAATTTTTACGACACTAACAACAACACCATAGAACAGCTTAAGTCCATAGGCTTTCCTGTTGTGGCTCCTTGGTGGTCTGACACCCTAAAGATAACATCTGGATGCCGCGATTTCACTGCCTTAGTTCAAGAAATTTGGGGCGGCAAAGAGGACTGTGTAGACGTAAACAACAAGGTCAGTATCATCACGGTGCATTGTGATGCTTGGCGGCCTCAGGGGAAGTATCTAGCCACAATTAAAGGCGGCTCACGGTCTGTAGCCTTACACGGCAACGTAATGTCACACGGCACAGAGGTGGACGTAGACATTGGCAACTGGAGCGACCAGAGCGCATTGCCCACCACAGAAACCGTTTTGGGCCTCTACAGCAAGACAGGGAAGCCTATTTTGGTGCGCGTGCTAAACGGCACAGCCCCATACATGATTGATGGCACGGGGCCATACATCTATGCGTTCCCCAAGCCCGACACTTGGTATCACAAGTATTGCGTGTGGATATTCCTCACCAGCCTAGGGCTGTGGAAGAAGCTTGCCTTGCGATTCACTCGCCTCTAATTGACGTAACTGCCTTATGTCTTCTCCCGTTAATGCCCCAGTTTTAAGCAAGTGCTTCTCTAGTCCGTCTCCAACGCCCATCTTTCTATTAACGGCGTGTACCATTGCAGCCCTTTCCCCGCTCTTGGAGTCTAACCCCATAAATAGTTTTGTAACACCATTCACCCCACGGGCTTGACCAACTCTATAATCAGCATACGCAAGCATTAAATCCCTATACAATTGAGGATTATTGGCAGATCGAATTTTAATTAATTCTTTAACAGACTCCTTCTGTTCGCCCTCCATTGTTTTTTTAATAAAATCAGTATTGCTTTCTTGTAATCCCCTTTTCATTGGGATTTCAACCCCCCAAGCCGCGCCTATAATTAATTTAGTTGGAACACCAGCTAACGACAACGCTTCAATAATTTTATCGTCAGTTATAACTTTTGGCGCTCTTGCTTGGGCTGTCTTTAACGCCTGATAAATGTCGGAAATTTTCTTTTGACCAGCAATATAAGCGTTGTTTCTGGAATTATAGATTGCTGGCTCGTTCAAAGAGCTAACTTGACCATCTCCAGTGCGAGCTGCTGATTGTTTGAGGATTTGGGTATAATCTGTTTGATTACCAGTTACGGCATCAACCGCAGTTCTGGCGGCAGCAGAACCCATAGCTAAAACATCGTATGTATTGGCGCGAACTCCGCCGAGGCGCAATAAAACGTCAGTATAAGTTGGGGACGAACCCAACTGATTGGTTTCTTTTTTATAAGCCTTTAATGCTCGACTTAAAGTGCCAGTAATAACACCGGGGCCAAATGTTTGTTGAAGAAACCTCTCGGCCAATACTTTCTTGTTTCCAGTTGGAGAGATAGGTACTTTTGTGCCATAATAAGTATTGCTTGAAAATTCAGAAAACCCCGTAAGCAATGGCCCTAAATCACTTCCCAAGAGAGAGCTTTTAATAGACGGCAGCGGGTTTTCTCTTTTCATTACGGATTCTACGGCACCAGCCATATTTGCATGGGGGAATACATAATTTAATGGGGCCATCACCACCTTGCCATCGTCCGTAAATTTTATTGCCGTTGTTTTGCCCTCGTTGTAAGACGGCATTAAATGTTTAGCAGCGTTTTCTTCTTCTTGGGTTGTTCCCATTTGTCGGGAAAGAACGGTTGCAATACCGCCCGTTCCGCCAGCCACAGCAGACAAAGCAATCAATCTTTTTATGCCAGCTTTTTGCATTTCTATATTTCCATTTTTAGTTCCGTCTTGAATTAACTTGGTGGCATAGGTTAATTGATTTTTGGTATTTCTAATTACTTCGTACTCAAATGCGCCAAATACGTTAGCCAGACCAACCGCTGAAAGCTGACGGTATCTTCTAGCAATTTTATCGTATGTAGGGAATTGGTCGTTGGTTATTCTGGCCGCCTCAATCTTTAACTCCTTCATTCTTACCTCGGTAGCCATCCCTTTAATTGGCTCAAAGCTAAGGAGTTCTTTTAAGTTGGATTTATAAATTGAGTATCTGAATATTCCGTCTGGAAAACCGTAAGCTTTAGAGAATTTATCTATAACAGCCTTGGAGCTTTCACCCGTAAAAGCCATGCCAGCAAATTCTTTAAGCTGTTGAATATCTGTCCCGCCTTGAAGCACGCCTAGAGTTTGGGCTTCGTAAATTTCGTTAATAGCCCTTATTTTTGCATTTGCGCTTAATTTTTTTCCACCAACATTAAGGGATGCATAAGCAGTTGTTCTAAAATCCCGAACAATGTCTAATGGGTTAGCCTTAAAAGCAGATGCCGCCAACGCTACGTTTCCGTAGATTTGCGTAATAATTGACTCAAGCGGGTTTAACACCGTTTTAGCCGCTTTTGCCAGCGTGGAAACGGTCATGAATGTTCTGTTTATCACTCCATCCCCAAGGAGATGTGGGTCTACTAATTCTTTATACGCTTCGGCGGTTACTTTTGATGTGTATAAACCAGCTAAACTTTTATGGTAAATTGGCGCGTCAGCAGGGATCATTAGGTTAATCATGTCCCCTACTGGTGCTGTTGAGGCTAATTTAGCATCTATTAACGCTTTGGCAACCGCCGCGTCTCTTTGGCTTTCAGTAATTAATCTGGCTTGTGCGCTTAATGAGTTCTTCATCATTACTCCGGGATCTCTTACTTCGCCCAAAAACTTTTTACCAAGGGGGCTAATATCCGTGGTATTCATTAATGAAGACGCCTTTTCCCCTATCTTGATTGCCCCGCCAGCCTCTCCTGATGTTATATATGCTACATCCCCTGCCATTCTTGCCATAATCGCATCGGCTCGTTTTTCTGCCATTTCTGCTGGTAATTTTTCTGGCCCGTTCATAAACCCATCCATAATTTCTTTCTTAAATGCTTTTGCGTCATCTGGCCTTGCATAATCTAACCCCCGTTGCGCCCTTGGGTCGTGGGCGGCGTATGTGGTTCTAAGGTATGTCCCGCCCTTTGAGTTTGTCCTTATTTCTTTCTGCGTGCCTTCTGGCAAATGATCCATTAATTTTAGTAACAAATCTCCGCCTTCAGCGTTTAATCTCTGATATTTGTTAATCCACGGGTGAAATTCTTTTGGAAGACTATTTACAGAAATCTTCCCCTCTAACACACTAATAACGTCAGAGGTTAGACTAGATGGATTTTCAGATTTAGAAATTAATTCATTTACCGCATTGCCAATAGATGCCGCTCTATTTTGGGCTGCCTCTATTTGATTTCTAGATGTAATCAAGATAGACGGCAAGTCTTTGGAGACAACGCTTTCTGGCCCTATAACGGCTCCTTTAATCTGCGTGCTTGTCATCTTTGACAACATTGAAGGAATGTGTGTGCCTCCATAAGTTAATGCTCCATACATAAACGCCTTTGATAGCGGCGACGAATCTCCGTTTTCAACGGCATTGTTATAAGCAAGGGCGGCAACACCCAAGCCAGCAGAAACCTGTGTACCCTGCGCTAATATTTGATTTGTAATTAATGCCCCATCTTTGGCGTATTTAGCCGCAACACCACCAAAAGCCGCACCAAATGCCGTGGCTGGCAGAACCTCCTGCGTAAACTCCCTAAATGTTGGGAGTCGCCCATCGTCCATTTCGCTTCTAACAACCGAGGCTGTTGCAGCTAAACCCGTGGCTTCTCCAGCCCTAATCGCCATACTCTTTATAATATTTTTGCTAGCACTTGCCGCAACATTGGCTATTCCGGGAAGCGGCATTGAAAACAAAGCGTTCTGGGCAATCTCGCCAGCCTTTATTTCTTTCCTGTCTCCTCTATCCATTTGATTCTGTTGCTTAAACCAATTGCCAATTGCACCCCCCGCGCTTGAACCGATTGTTGCCCCGACCTTGCTTCTAGTAAGGGCGTATCCAGCAACGCCACCAATTAGGGCGGGGATGGTGTCAAAAGCAACATCTGTTGCTGTTGTTGCAAAATCAGGAGATTCGGCAGCAGAAAGCCCATTAGCCATTCTATCCGTTGTTGCCGCTAAGACGCTTTGCTGCTGGATAGCAGCTGTTGCTTCTTCAACAGTTGGCTGTCTATCTGCATCAATAATATACTCCCCGTCTTTTGTATTTACAATGTATTGTCCCATTGTATTTAATCGCCACCTAAACCGCCACTAGAATTAACTGGCCTGATGCTATTAATCTTGACTTCACCCGGTTTTTTGGGCAATGGATTTCCGGGCAATGTTACTGGTGGCTCTACATAATTTGGGTCTGCTTTTTTCAACAAGTCATCAATTAAATAAACCCCACCGCTCTGGGCCAAATAAGGATTTAACTTAAACAATGCCGCTGAAGCAACAAATTTAGCCGCAGGCGTTGCTCCTGCCTTGAAGTAATCATCCAATACTTTTTTAGTAGCCTTGGAATGTTCTGCAATCTTTTCTTCATCTGTGTCTGCGATTGGGGTGGATTGATACCCCCCGTTTTGTAGCGGCATACGCATATGTTTAACTCCGGCAATTACAGTAATTACTGGATTAATATTTGCCTCCAAAGATTTAATTGCAAAATCCTTTGCTCTTTCTGTTGAGTCTAATATTGAATTTAGTGATGCTTGATTAGTTGATGCCTCGGTAAATAATTTATTTGCAAGCACCACACCCTCTGGGCTTAAGTTGCCTAGGTCTTCTCTGGTTAATCCTCCAGTAAATACAATGTTGCCGTCTTTACCCCTTAATCTCTCAAGGGCTTTCCCGACAGCAACGGTGGCATTTCTTACCTCCTGCTCCTTACCCGTTGCACCCGCTCTGGCGGCAGCTTGGGCGTTATTCTCATTAATCTGAGACTGCATATAGTCCCTTTGCATCATTTGCTGTTGTCCCAAAGTTTGCGCTTCTGCGCTCATTGGAGAGTAGCCACCAGCAGCATCTTTAACGACTGGAGAAAACGCATTTCCTCCTGCTTGTGTGGCGGCTCTTACGTATTGTGCCGCTTGTTCTCCAAGCTGTCTTTGTCTAGCACCCGCCTCTATTTGTTGCCCTTGCAAAAATGAACCTACTGCGTTATCAGCCATTGCTGCCCGTGTATCAAGATTGGACTCTTGGATAAGATTATAGCCAGCTAATCTAAGTGCTGCTGCGTCTTCTTTCCTTCCGTATCTATCCATTATCTTAGCGTTAGCTTGAATAGCTCCTAACGCTGCATTAACGCGACCATCACGTTCAGCGTTCTTCTTTTTTTGTTCTGCGTATTTCTGGATGCCTTGCCCAACCTCTTGCCCAAGATTAGCAAGCCCCTGCCCAATCATGCTGCCGCCTTGGGCGGCCATTTGCGCTCCAGCTACAGAACCCTGTAGGATGGGGCTATAATTGATTGCTCCAAGTTGTGGGTTAATGCCTTGTCCAAAAGTTGCCATGTTATGTTAGATTAAGTTGGGTTGTGTTTTGGATGCGCCAATTTATTTACCCGCTGCTTTAGCGGCTCCGCCAAACATACTGCTTAGACCACCAGTGGCAAATCCACCACCGAGCGCACCAAGGCCAGAGGCAAGTCCACCAATCATAGCACCACGGGCCTGTGCCTGCGCTCCCGCAAAGCCAGCCTGTGAGCCATAGATGTTGGCGTTGTAATTGCTCAAATTGGCGTTCTGGCCCAAAGCCAAGTTGATACCCGCATTAGGGTCAAATAGCTGCGGCCCTTGCTGACCAGCCATACCTTGAGCAAATTGTGTCTGTGCCATGCCTAATTGCGCCGCATTTGACGGCCTTCCAAGGATAGCTTGGAAAGGGTCAGCCGAGGTCATGCGATTGGCGTTAAAGGCCATTTGCGCGGCATTTACGGCCTCTTGACGACGTTGTCCCATAGCAGCCTCACGATTCATTATCTCAGCCGCTATTGTGGACGTATCGCCTACGCGCCCACGCGCCTGCCCGTACAGGCGAGCCTGCTGTTCAGCATTGCGTTGAGCTTCTGGGGATAGACGGCCAGCCGCCCCAGCACTCTGTAGGGCATATTGATTCATGCCTTGCAGCAGGGCTTTCTGATAGGGGTCAGCGTTACGCAGGGCTTCTGTGGCTCTGCCGCCGTATTGTTCTACGTCTGCAATGTCGCGCATCCTCTGCTGAGAGAGAGCGTCCATCTGCATCTGATTGGCTTGCTGGGTAGCTTGGGCGTTAAGGTCTAGCACACCCTTTTGGCCGCCGCCGCCCATTAAATATGTATTTAGGTCAGCTAGGTTAAGTGCCGCATACTGAGGACGATACATCTGCTCGCTCTGCAATATCTGATTCTGTAAGGCTGGGTCAGCCATGCTCCGCATATAATCAAGCGCAGACTTGCCGGGGTCGATAGGAGTGGGGGCTGCTGGAGCCTGTGGCATTGAAATCTTAGAACCCATGATAGATAGTATTAAATGTTAGTAGAGACGCTGTGGCCCTTGGCGGGAACTTACCTTGCCACCACCATACGGATTTTGCTGCATAGGCTGTTGTGCATAACCGCCATACCCAGCCATAGGTTGCTGTTGAATCTGTGGCACTTGATAATTGGGAACAGCTTGAGGAACTTCATAGCTTTGCGCGGGAGGCATTGATTGCTCGTATCCCTGCGCCACTTGGCCGCCGCCATACCCCTGCATATTTCCATTAGCTATAGCCATTCCGCCAGCCATAGGAGCAAAATATTGCGCCTGCTGTTCTGGCATAACACCATAAGACATAACTGGCTGCTGAGTCACATTAGATGCCGCTGGGGTAAAATACTGTGCTTGTTCCTGTGGCATCACACCATAACCAGCCGTAGGAGTATTATTTTGCACAGACTGACCACCGCCATATCCTTGCATATTAGCAAGATATGGAGCATTATATGATTGCATACCAAAACCAGAAGAACCATATTGCGGCGCATACATACCAGCAAAGCCAGACTGCTGGTCTTGCTGCTGCATAGGAGCCATCTGCGGCATCTGCATCTGCCCCATAGATTGTTGCTGTGGAAATGTATTAGAACCCATGATTTAACCTATGTTGGAGTTTGTAGAAATCGTAGAAACGAGGAGTAGGCTTGCCTTTGAAATCTCTGCGCCAACCAATTTTGGCAAAAGGGAAGGGTATCTTGCTGTACATAATGCTAAGGGCATTAGGGCCAACACATAGCTCAATCCACCAAGCATCCGCATCTTGCGGTTCCACCCATTCCTCGTATCTTTCAACCAAGCACGGCCTTGCAAGAGCAAGCATTGTAGGCTCAGAATAACAGAAGCCTCGCTCCAAATACATCCCATGAAGCCGAGGAAAGTCAGGGCCGTATAGAGCAATTGCATCTTGGATGGCTCCCATTAGGTAGCAATTAACCCGTGAGTACGAAGTTTGGCTAAAAGGCTATTAATAGTTGTTTGCAATGCCGCATAATCAGAGGCATACGTTCCAGAGAGAGATACATTAGCTTCGGCCAATGCTTGCGACCCTACTACTCTAGTGCCGCCAGATTGATATTCTGGGGCATTAATAGATGTAGCTGCCGTAAAGAATCCAGAAAATACTGCTTTAGTTGAAGGGAACACTGTGTCGCCATTGCCAGCCCCAGCGTTCTGATAGGCTGTAGACACCATGAGCGTTTTGCCCGTTGTGTCTGTTTTGTCTACCATTGTGAGGTAGTATTGGGCGGGAGATGCGCCTAATGTTGCCGCCGACACCGTAATGGCTGCCGAAGCATTGGTGATAGCTATGCCAGCCCCAGCCGTTAATGTAGCCTTAGTAAAGCCCGTGCCGTTGCCAATGAATAGCTGGCCGTTTGTGCCTGTCTCTAGCTTGGCTGCTGTAATGCCAGCATCCTTGACGCTGATAGCACCAGAATTGAGGTAGGTGGTTATTGTGTCCACCGCACCAGAAGCAAAAATGGAGCTATTAACAGCGGCATTAAGATTGGTGGCTGTTACTTGGTCACCATTTGCGAATGTATTACCTGTTGTTAGAACGGCCATAGGGGTAGTATATCAGATTAGAAGGTTGTGCGAGTGGCGTATGCAACATTAGTGTTGCCTGTGCCAGAGTAAGTTGTGGCTCCCAAGCTAGAGTCTATCTGAACTGTCATGTTAGAGGAATACTCTATCTGTAAAGTGCTATTGTCTGAACCTGTGTTGGTAGCAGATATGCTGCCGCCATTAAGCTTAAAGATTTTGCCAACATTCCCAGTTACATCTGCGCGATATTGAGCAACGCCTACACCCTTAAATGATAGGGCTGATAAAGAAATGCTTTTTTGTTCTGGAAGTGCCGCAACATAGGAGTCTGTTCCGCTGCCAATGACAATTCCGTTGCTACCAATACCATCAAAAGAAACACTAGAAATAATAATGTTATCCCAGTTGTAGGGGCCAATTAGGATGCCGCGCCAACTTCCTTTTTTCACCCGCCCATTGGTAACAACAACATTATTTCCGCCCTTGGAATAGTATAAATCTGGCTGTGCTGTATATCCATAACCACCATCTTCAAAAGTTGCTGTGGTTGTAAGACTTCCACTATTAGTATTGGACATTGTAATGACAACGCGCATCCGATAGAGCGAGTCAGTAAATGTCATTGTTGTCCGATAGCCTATCCGTTGAAATAAATTGTAATTAGCTCCAGCCCAACTACCTGTAATGCTGCTCCATGTTAAATGGGCTTGCACTTGTCCACCAGAACCACCACCTAGAGGAGTAAGATTAAACAGTGGTGCAACGCTATAACTACCTGCCGCAACCACTGTGCCTCCAGTGATGATGCCGCCAGCCACCGTAATGTTAGCTTGGGCTGCGCCTGTAACAGCATTGCAAAGGAATGTGCCGTTAGTGTAGCCGCTGCCAGCACTATTAACATTTACATATGTCATTCCTCCAACAAAAGTGGGCTGAGTAAGGTTAAGAAAATAACTAGCGGCCACAGACCCAGCATCAGAATATAGGGCAATAACATCATCCCCAGACTGTAACGATTCAAAGTTATTGATTGTTAGTCCGTTAATGTTGCCAACGTGAAAGCAATCACCCCATGAGGAACGATTGTCGTAGTCCAACACTTGCAGGTTATAACTTCTAAGTGTATCGCCGCCAATAATAAGGCCATAATCACCACCAGATTCTAGGCCACAATTACGCATTACATTGAATGAGCCGCGAAATGTGCATGGCATACCATCCCCCCGCAATGATGGGTCTAGCGTGCCGCTAGAATAACGGTTTTGGCATCTAAGTCCCACAATCTCAATATCCGTGCAAGTGTCAGACCACAAAATGCCTTGGTTGTCTAAACCATTGCTATAAAACAACGCTCCTGTGCAATCTATCTGAGCATTGTTAATACCAGCAAGTTCAAAACCTTGTGAAAAGAAATAAGAACCAGCGGGGATGCGATAGCTCCTACGGTTTGCTAAGATGAAACGATAGTCAAAGCCGCCGCCAGAACCAATAGCTGCCACTACCGTTGGGATGCCAAACGCACAGGTGTAATAACCAGAAACATTAATTGCGGCATTAGAAAAGGTAAGTTCCCAGTTAGACCCATTCCAACTCTTGCCCGTTACGGTAGTTCCTGATGGGAATAAAGATGCCGCTGTAATGCTTACACCATTAGGTATTAACGCGTTGATAGCTGCTGTATCATTTAAGATTCCTCGACCTCCCGCATTAAGTACAAATGCACTTCCCGTATAATAAATCTGTGCTGGAATAATGCGATAGCCAGAACCAGCTGTCTGTATTTGTGTCATTACTACTTGGTTATTTGACACTTGAACGCGACCAGTTGCGCCTGTCCCCGTGCCTCCGCTCACCGTAAACGCATACGTTCCGTTGGTGTATCCACCACCACCTTCTGTCAGGATAATAGTTTCTATAGGATAGCCAACCTTGTCTATGTCGCCGCAAAGCACTTCTGCAAGTCTTTGTTGATTAGCTGAATATCCAGCAGTAGTGTAATAATTCCAGTTGTCTGTTCCATCTGCCAGCAAAAAATCAATCGTGGTAACACCATCATTAATTGAGGCATCATCCATCATCTGATTAAGACGCAATGATGTAGCCTTGTTGCTAGACCAATTAGCCTTATCATCAGACCAAGTAAACCCTGTTCTAATGGCAGACATTAATCCTTGGAGTTAATGCCTTGGTCGGTAAGTTGGGCAGCTATTTTAACTGTGCGAATCTTGGGACGCCCAATACTTGGAGCCAAGACAAACTGACCGCCATACCCACGGATATTGCCAACTCTACCCCTAGCAGAGACATCTTCAGAGATTGGGAGTGTTGCGCCTAACATTGTCGCTAGGGAATCTAATGTAGTGGAACTATCGGGATTCTGTGTTAAAAAGTTAATTTGAACTTCTGAGACATTGCTATCAGAACTCTGTGCTTGCAACTCAAAGGAATTAAAACGCTTTCTGTCCATTGTGCCGCCTGTGTATTGCCGTGTCTTCAATTCTGAGTTGATAGGAATACCCCTTGGAGTGCCGCCAACTTGTAGATTGATATAATCTAGGTCGTCTTCTCGGCTGTCTAGGATATGGATGCCGCCGTTCTGATTGATGGCATATAGTTTATTTAGGCCGCCAGCCCCGGCACGGATAAGGTTGCGGATATTCCAGCCAGTTTGCTCAATAGTGTCTAATGATTCCCAGCCTTGGTTAAGGAAGTTGTAAACCAAGATAGCGTTGTTTTCTGTTGATGTATCTAAGGGAACGGCGAGGTAATAACGATTGTCGTGATAGATAGCCACTGAGTTAGCAATGTATGCCGTATTAATCCGCTGAATGAGGGGATTAATTGCCTCGCTCATTGGAACAGATGCCCCACGAAGATTGTAAAGGTCTTGGAAGTCAACGGAATACACACCGTTGTCTGAGAGAAATAACACTTGATTGCCCACTTGCACCACTGTTTTACGAGCAATACAACCCACCTCGCGGGTGACTTCTTGCACGGTGACTTCACTAAGAGCTTGGCTAACACCACGGATAAGGTGGATAGTGTTGCGGTTGAACACAATAATATTGTCCTCCGCAAAAGGCTGAATAGCAACAACGTAGTCCGCGCCACCAGAGGCAATGCGGAAACCGTCTAAGATTTGGTCGTAGGTGTTCTGGTCAAGAATGTCTGAGGCAATCACTTCATCTGTTACGTTGCGGGACGTAATGGTGGGGCTGCCGCTGCTGCCAGCCATTGTGTAGTAGTAGGGCATCCAAAGCCGTCTCTGGTGATAGATAGCCCACGGAGGCGCAGGCATATGGGTGAAGCCAGCCCCAGCACTTTGCGGCGACCCCATTACTACGCTAGCTCCTGTTATGTCATTGGCTGTGGCAAAGAACTTAAATGTGTTGGCCGTCACTACCGTAATAAAGAACTCCGACAAGTTATTAAGGGTAGTTGTGCCACGGTCAATAATGCGGATAGTATTGCCAACTGCCAGTCCATGAGCTGTTTCTGTAATTGTCACTACGCCATCAGCAATGGCACAATTACCAGCCGTATTAAACGTGCTAGGTTGGGTGTAAGCCCCATTGGAAACTAAAGTAAACGCTGGACTGCCAACGAGCGTTCCTGTAAATTGCAAGGCTGTTAAGCCATCACGGAACAGGAAGATGTAGTTAAATGCTTGCAGCAGATTAACTTCTGAGCTTATTGTAATGCCAGCAGGATAGGCAATCGTTGTGCTGCTGCCGTCTGAAACCTTAATGGCTTGCGCCCCATTATTCGTGGCAATGACAATGTATTCCGTGTTATCTGTCGTAGGGTCTGAGAATAGACAAGAGCCATAGACAGCATTTACAATGTCATCCTCTAGTTGCGGCGACCCCACTATTGCCGTGCCGCCAATCGTCCCTGTTGCCCCTACAATCGTAATGCTGATTGATGTGCTAGTAACAACAGTGATGATGTTATTCTTGTTTGGAGTTGGCGTAATGCCCGTAATGCCAGACACTTTAGCCAATGTTGCGGTGGTAAATGCATGGGCTGTTGCAAATCCAATAGTAATGACATTTCCCACCCTGCTTACGCTATTGCCAGTTTTATTGGCATACAGATAGAACGGTAGGGTGAGAGCCGTAGAATTAGTAGTGACGGCTGTGCCAAAACTTTGAACACCCATGCGCGGCTGCCACGCCCCATCAATATCCATACGGCCATTAGTAGACAGAGCCACTTCCCCTGCCTTCAGTTGGTCGGGACGCAAGCGTGCGTTCATACGGGCAAACCCCGTATCGCCTTCCTCAAGCATTGGATTATCTAATGGGCCGTAATTGCTGAAACGAGGCATAGGCTTATATTACCTTAACAGTCCCATGCGCGGCGCGACCAATAATTTGCAGATAGTTTATTTCCTGTACCTTTAATGCCGCCAGACCTAGCGCAATAGCTTTTCTTATGAGCAGGAGAAGATTTCTTAATTGACATATTAGCGTCTCCAAAACGCACAATACGTTCCTTCCCGTTTTGGCAGGCTTTAACGACAGACTTCTTGCCGCCTTGAATATCGCGTCTAGGGCTGTTGCATGGCAAATCCCGTGGATTCATATGCTATGCCTTCTTGCGTTTATAGTCTACGCCTTTAATTGTACCCTTATTGCGGCTAGCATAGAACACTGCTTCTCCACGCTTCTTGCCATATTCTTGCATCATGGCAGACTTAATTTTGGAGCCTTTCTTAGTTAAAGGCATTTTAGCAAGCCTTACGAGAAGTTGAATAGCTCATACGGCCACCATTAGCCGTTCCAGCCTCCATAACACGCTTCTTAGCGGATTCGTTCTTTTCATGCTTCATCATCTGCTTCTTGGACTTGTACTTTTCGCCTTTAACGCTCATTTTAGGTGATTTGATTAGTTGTTTGGTAAGAAGTGGCCTTAAGGCGTCAAATGGCCTTAAAACGCACGGAAAGGGTGCTACAAGCGATTACTTGGCAGTTCTAGCCAAAGGACGGCTACCAAACCACCACATAATGGCTGTTGAAGTAGTGAATACAAAGTCGGAGATAACGGCTTCTGTGGCAGTTATACCTAGTTTATCGCCAAATATAACACAACTTAGCGTAATTATCATGGCCCAAGTTAGGCCGGGACGAGTGAACGCCCGAAAAGCGTCCACTAACACACGGATGGCTGACACCCAGACAGGCGTGTTGGCAGGGATAGCAATATCCTCATTAGCCTGCTGGGAAGTGTTAAATGCTGCCAGTTCGCCTTCCGTCACCTTTAGGCGAGACATAGCCTCCATCTTGCGTATCTCAATGTCGGCTTCTATGCCCTTAGCCTTAACATCAGCCCACTTCTGGAAGAGGCTTAGGATGCCGCCGAGTAAGCTGCCCCCTAATGCGCTGCTGATGAAGCTAAACATATTAGTCTTGGGCGGCTGGCTCAGGCTTAGGCTTTAAGGCTTC
>Ga0209087_1000203_pt1 | contig 38495 bp, 52 predicted proteins | sample S_130805_EF_Meta_FD_187321 | JGI IMG/M metagenome (GOLD analysis project Ga0209087, IMG submission 187321) | Freshwater microbial communities from Lake Simoncouche, Canada to study carbon cycling - S_130805_EF_MetaG (SPAdes) (version 2) | ecosystem: Environmental > Aquatic > Freshwater > Lake ... | reverse complement strand
GATTGACACGTTAGCTAGGGCGTTTGGCGGTGGCAACGAGAACAACAGCGAAGACATGGGAGCGTTTATCCATAACGCGGGACGGATTCAGCGGATGCTGGGATGTGCCATGATGGTGTTGCATCACAGCGGAAAGGATGCCACCAAGGGTTTGCGTGGGCACTCAAGCCTGCTGGGAGCCGTTGACACCCAACTGGAGCTGATGAAGGTTGACGCAACTCCCAACCCGTCCAGCCCGATAGCGGGATCAGGAATTCTCACGATCAGCAAGCAGAAGGACGGCCAGGACGGTCTGAAGATTGGCTTTGAGATGGTGAAGGTGGAGATTCAGGGCAGCCAGTTAGGCATCAGCGAAGCCCAGATCAGTCTGGCGGTCAGGGCCAGTGACGAGGCAATCCAGCAGGAAATGCAGCAGCAAGCAGTCAACCGCCAAGACAAACCACGCAAGCTGCAAGAGAACCAGCAAATCGCTTTAAACGCTATCCACAAGGCGTTAGAAAAGAATGGGCATATGACAAATGTGGGTGACCAGCGCCATAAGACGGTGACTGTGAACGAGTGGAAGGACGAGTTTGTGAAGCTGAAGGGTGACAGCAGCAGCATCAACACGGACTTTTACAAGGGCAAGAAGTCGATGTTTGCCAAGGAGTTGGTGGGTTACCACAAGACGGATGTAGCGGAATACTGCTGGGTTATTTACCCCGATAAGGACAAAGATGAGCCGTTTGTGGCCTCATCCTGATAGCCGACTTATGAAGTTGGCTATTAAAACATGGCAAGCTGGCTATGTACTATTGTTTGGAAAACATAGCCGACTTGTAAAAACATGGCAAGCTGGCTATGGTGAAGTCGGCCAGAAATAGGTGGTCGGATAGCCGACTTGCATAATATTGCTTAATGCAATATGAAGTCGGCTAGTCGGCTATCTCGCGATTTTGGAAGTTGGCTATCAGATGAAGTCGGCTATGGAAAGGATTAGAGATGGCATCAAAGAAATTGTTGGAGACTGACGTTTATCCATCCGACCCGTTCAAGGTTTGGAATCAGGCGTTGGCGGTTGAGGTTGAACTGGCAAAGTTAGAGCATGAACGGGTTTATGGAATAGACCGCGTGATCGGATTGGTGGACGCAGAATTTCGGCGCAAGTTTGCCGCGCAGCGGGAACGGATTGCGGAAGCGGTGCAGGCGCGGGATGAGGAAAGGTTAGAGAGGGCCAGCAAAGGGCTTGTGGCGGCCTACAAGGCGTTAACCAAGTGGGCTGAAGGGGTAGGGCTAGAAAGGATGCCTAAAATCGATTGCATGGAGCATAGGATGCAGGACGGCAGCTTGCTAGTCGTTGTCAGGGATAGGACAATGGCGACTTGGTATGAGCAATTTCGTAAAGAGCCAGGCGCACGGTCAATCTGGACACTTGCAGAATTGGAAACGGTAATGAACGGGCCAACACTGAGCCAGGTGCGTGGAATCAAGGCAGCATTGCCTGGTACGACAATGGTTCCAGTGGAGGCGACAGGATCCAGCGGCTTTGAGGACATGAAAAATGACATTGACATCAGCAAACCATTCAGAGGAACCAAACTCTTTGACACCGCAGAAGCGGAAGTACACGCGCAAGGCGGCAAACGTGGAAGGTAACGCAATGGCATTTGTAGGGCAATCGGAAGCAAAAACAGCACAACGTGCTGCGAAAAAAGCAATTGGCAGTGCATTCGTATCGACGGAAGGCGGCGAAGCCGCACGAAATATTGAGCGAGCTACGCGCGTGAACCGACCAGGCGCGGGGCGACCAACAGAATACGGCAAAGAAATTTGGCATGGAATATTTGACAAAATAGGTGCAGGCGCGTCGCTGACAACGGCAATCAAAGAGCCAGGCATCAGCTACTCGCACGCGCAGCGGCTGATAGACGCCGATCCAGCACTAAGCGAAGCCTATGAGACGGCGAAGAAGACTCGAGCGTCGCGGATGGCAGAGGAGATTATCGAACTGGCTGACGCGCCGATCCCTGAGCATCTACAAGGCGTGGAGATCAGCGCCTGGGTAGCGCAGAAGCGCCTGCAAGTGGACGCACGAAAGTGGGTTGCTGCCAAGTTGCATCCCAAGGTGTACGGCGACAAGATTGACGTTAGCGTGCGTGATGACCGCATAAGTGTCATTGACGCGCTTGAGGCCGCACGCTCCCGCGTCCAGATCGGAATGGACGTTACGGACATAACACCGAAGTTATCCACAGGGTCAAAGTGAAAAGTACCCGAAGTTGTCCACAAAATAAGGTCACGTGCTTAATGTTTAAGCAGAAAGGGCCATAAGTACCCTGTTTTCATTCACATAATGGACACTGTATTTAGTAGTGTTGTTGAACTATGTAAAACGTACATGAAAAAATCCTAATGGAATCAATGGTTTACGTTAATGCTGGCGTTTTATCAGAGGAGAAAATGCAGAAGCAAAGTTATGCACAGGCATGACATAGTAAGTTCAATGTACGAACTAAGTGAATGCGTTGGCATATGCCAGCATATGCAGGCCGCTGGCCGTGGCCCGTTCGCCCGGTAGGGGGGGGTAGGGCCGACGGCAAAGGGCCAAGGAAACGTAGCCTCCGCGCACAATTTTTATTTTTTTTATGCTATAACCGCGCCAACAAAACCACTTGACGATAAATGCAACTTCCGATTTACAAAGGCGAGGAAGAGCAAAAGCTGATGACGGAGCTATGGTCACCGGCGATTGCTAATGACCTAGAGGCGTTTGTAAGGTTTGCATTTCCTTGGGGTGTCAAGAACACGCCATTAGAAAGGTTTACTGGCCCGCGCAAGTGGCAACGCGAAGTGCTACGCGACATCACGGATCACATTAAAAAGCAAAAGGGTCAAATTACGTTTGACACCGTGCGGATGGCGGTGTCATCTGGGCGCGGGATAGGGAAGTCTGCATTGGTTAGCTGGCTGGTGCTGTGGATGCTGACTACACGGATTGGCGGCAGCGTAGTGGTCAGCGCAAACTCTGAGAACCAGCTGCGTTCGGTCACCTGGGCCGAGTTGACGAAGTGGGCGGCCATGCTGATTAACTCGCACTGGTGGGAGATAAGCGCCACCAAGCTAGTGCCAGCGAACTGGTTGACGGAACTGGTTGAGCGTGATCTGAAAAAGGGAACGCGTTACTGGGCTTGCGAAGGTAAGCTGTGGTCTGCGGAGAATCCTGATAGTTACGCGGGTGTCCACAATCAGGACGGCATGATGCTGATCTTTGATGAGAGTAGCGGTATCCCGAATCCGATATGGGAAGTGGGCGCGGGATTCTTTACGGAGAACACGCCGGATAGGTACTGGTTTGCGTTTAGCAATCCGCGCCGCAATGAAGGCTATTTCTTTGAGTGCTTTAACGCCAAGCGGGATTTTTGGAACACGCGGTGCGTAGATGCTAGGACGGTTGAAGATACCGACAAGGCGGTCTACGAGCAGATTATCCAAGAGTACGGCGAGGACTCAGCCCAGGCCAAGGTTGAGGTGTACGGCGAGTTTCCGTCTGCCGGCGAAGATCAGTTCATTTCGGGGTTGCTGGTGGATGATGCTGCCAAGCGTCCACGCTACAAGGATTTATCTGCGCCTATCGTGATGGGAGTGGATCCGGCTCGAGGTGGTGCTGATGCCACCGTTATTGCGGTACGCCAAGGGCGGGACATTGTTGCGATTAAGCGGTACCAGGGCGAGGACACCATGACAATTGTCGGGCGCGTCATTGAGGCGATGGAGGAATTTAAGCCTGTAATGACGGTGATTGACGAGGGCGGTTTGGGCTACGGGATACTGGACAGGTTGACTGAGCAAAGGTATAAGGTGCGCGGCGTGAACTTCGGTTCCAAAGCGAAACACTCCATTGCGTTTGGGAATAAGCGGGCCGAAATGTGGAACGATATGAGATCGTGGCTAAAATCTGCTAGTATTCCCACAGACCGGCAGCTTAAAGCTGACCTAACTGGGCCTATGAAGAAACCGAATTCGTCGGGGACTATTTTCCTTGAAGGGAAAAAAGAGATGAGAGCAAGAGGATTGGCTTCACCTGACGCGGCAGACGCGATTGCCGTGACCTTTGCTTTTCCCGTGGCGCATCGGCAGTACACGGAGCCAACCCGCCGAGTGAATTCTCAGGGCAGCGGCGTTAACACATCTTGGATGGGGGCATAGTATGGCGACTAAACCAGGGCTTTATGCCAACATTCACGCCAAGCAAGCGCGTATCGCGGCTGGCAGTAAAGAGAAGATGAACAAGCCTGGCACAAAGGCAGCGCCTAGCGCAGCCGATTTTAAGCAGGCAGCTAAGACGGCGAAGAAGAAATAATGCCCGCCTTAGAACTTCCCAACATTGATAAATTCTCGCCGGACGAGCAAGCCGCGTTAAATTATCATCGGCAAAATTTGCTAACGGGAAGTGGTTTAAAGCACGATGATGGCGGCATGACCACTTTTATGGGGTCTGTTGTTGACACCGACAATGGGGCTATGATATTGCCTAGATATTGGGGCGGATCGGTAAGAGAAGTGCCTGATGCAATGCGTTTTGCTATACGGTCTGGGATCAAGTTCCCAACGTATAAATCCGTGCCAGAAGCATTGGAAGCAGAAAAACGAATGCATGATGTAATGGAACAAGATCTTAAAACTTACATGAGAGGTAAGTAATGCCACTTGTCAAATCCAAAACACCCGAGGCTTTCCGTAAAAACGTGAAAGCTGAAGTTGCCGCCGGTAAGCCGGTGAAGCAGGCCGTGGCGATTGCATATTCGGTTAAGCGCGAAGCGCAAAAGCCTATGCCAAAGGGTAAGAAATAATGGCTGATTACACCGGCATAGCTGCCGCAGGCGCAGTAGCCAATGGCGGCGGCAAGAAAAACGACAAATCCGACATTTTGGCGACTGCCCGCAGCCGCTTGGATATGGCGATTGGGGCATTGTCCGAGTCCCGCGAGGATGAGATTGACGATCTGAAGTTCTACGCGGGCAGCCCGGACAATCACTGGCAGTGGCCTGCTGATGTGCTGGCGACTCGCGGCGCAGTGCAGGGCCAGACGATCAACGCCCGCCCGTGCCTGACAATTAACAAACTGCCGCAGCACGTTCGGCAAGTGACCAATGACCAACGCCAAAACCGCCCAAGTGGCAAGGTTATTCCAGCCGATGACCAGGCCGACGTTGCAGTCGCCGAAATCTTCAACGGCATGGTCAGGCACATTGAATACATATCGGACGCCGATGTCGCTTACGACACCGCCTGCGAAAATCAGGTCAGCTACGGCGAAGGCTACATCCGCATCCTGACGGAATACTGCGACGACGATACCTTTGACCAAGACATCAAGATTGGGCGCATCCGTAACAGTTTTAGCGTCTACATGGATCCGACAATCCAAGACCCGTGCGGGTCTGACGCCAAGTGGTGTTTCATCACCGAAGACATTACGAAAGCAGACTATGAGCGTATGTACCCTGATTCAGCGCCTATCACGACCTTGCAGTCGCTGGGCGTCGGTGACCAGAATTTGTCTCAATGGCTCAACGAAGATACGATCCGCATTGCGGACTACTACTACGTTGACTATGACCGCGAAACGCTGAATCTGTACCCTGGGAACATCACGGCGTTTGCCGGTACACCCGAAGACAAGATGCTGAAAGGCCAATTTGGCAAGCCAACCAAGTCACGCGAGTCTGACCGGTGCAAGATCAAGTACTGCAAGATCAACGGGTACGAAATCCTTGAAGAGCGCGAGTGGGCGGGCCGGTATATCCCAGTTGTGCGGATTGTGGGCAATGAATTTGAGGTTGACGGGCGTCTGTATGTGTCAGGAATTGTGCGAAATGCCAAAGACGCGCAACGGATGTACAACTATTGGGTGTCGCAAGAGGCAGAAATGCTGGCTTTGGCTCCAAAAGCGCCATTTATTGGCTATGGCGGTCAGTTTGAAGGTTACGAGACTCAGTGGAAAACCGCAAACACGACAAATTGGCCGTATTTAGAGGTCAACCCTGACGTCACCGACGGATCCGGCAGCATTCTGCCTTTGCCGCAGCGTGCCCAGCCGCCAATGGCCTCCAGCGGGTTGTTGCAGGCAAAAGCTGGCGCGTCCGAGGACATAAAAGCGTCCACCGGCCAATACAACGCTTCTTTGGGCATGACGTCCAACGAACGCTCAGGAAAGGCGATTCTTGCGCGTCAGCGTGAGGGCGATGTAGGTACTTACCATTACGGCGATAACCTGGCGCGCGGCGTGCGGCACATTACCCGCCAGTTGGTTGACCTGATCCCCAAGATTTACGACACCCAGCGCGTGGCGCGGATTATTGGTGAGGACGGTGAGACCGACATGGTCAAGATTGACCCGATGCAGGCCGAGCCGGTCAAGAAGATTGTCAACCAAGAAGGCATTGTGATCGACAAGATCTACAATCCGTCCGTCGGCAAGTACGACGTAGTGGTTACCACCGGCCCAGGCTACGCCACCAAGCGCCAAGAAGCGCTGGAAGCTATGGCGCAGTTGCTGCAAGGCAACCCGCAACTGTGGCAAGTGGCCGGCGACCTGTTTGTGAAGAACATGGATTGGCCTGGCGCTCAGGAGATGGCGAAACGCTTTGCGAAGACGATTGACCCCAAGCTGATGCAAGACGGCGATAAGCCGCCTGAGTTGCAAGCCGCCGAGCAACAAATCCAAGCGATGGGCCAAGAGATGGAGCAGATGCACCAAATGATTCAGAATGTCGGCAAGTCCATTGAGATGCAAGACATGAAGCGCAAGGACTACGAGGCCGAAATTAAAGCGTACCAGGCTGAGACTCAGCGGATTGCTGCGGTGCAAGCCGGTATGACGTTTGAACAGATTCAAGACGTTGTGCTGGGCACGGTGCATGGCATGATCACTTCTGGCGACCTAGTCAACGAGATGCCTGGGCGCGATATGGATACCGGCCCTGAGATGCCAATGGAAGGCATGGAGCAACAGCAACAACAACCGATGGGAATGCCCCAATGATGTACAAAGCCGCCGATTTTGTAGGAATGCTATTCCTCGCCCGTGATGTGGCGCACAGCGTTCATCTGAACACGCGCAGCTACTCCAAGCACGTCGCGTTGAACACCTTTTACGACAGCATCATTGACCACGCCGATGCGTTTGCCGAAGCCTACCAAGGCCGTCACGGTCTGATGGGGCCGATCACGCTGCATTCAGCCACCAAGACGGCCAACATCATTGATTTCTTGCAAGGGCAATTAGACGATATTGAGAAGTGCCGCTACGAGGTGGTGGACAAGTCCGACTCTTCGCTCCAGCAGTTGATTGACAATATTGTCGAACTGTATCTATCAACCCTGTATAAACTACGCTTTTTGGCATAAGGGAACATCATGGCAAACTACACGCAACTGGCTGCAACCAATCAAGTCAAAGTCGGCGCTGGCAAACTTTACGGAATCTTTGTGTCGGCATCCAGCAGCGGAACGCTCACCATTTATGATTCGCAAGCCTCAAGCACCAGCGATCCAAAGATTTCGGACGTTTTTAACGTGTCTGCTGGAACCACATATCTGAACATTCCTGCGGGACTGTTCTTTAACAAGGGTCTGTATATCGTTTTGGCCGGTACATCCGCCGCATTTACAGTCGCATACGAATAATGCAAAAAACGTACTGGTGCGATCACCAGGGATTCTATGGAATCAAAAATGTCAGAAGAAAACCTAGCGGTAGTTGACCCCGCGCCGGAACCGATTGCAACGGCTGTATCGGAACCCGAAGTTAATGCGCCGGAAGTAGCTGAAGAACAGCAATCTAAAACTTTCACACAGGAAGAATTGGACGCTGCAATCGGCAAACGCCTTGCAAGAGAGCAAAGGAAATGGGAACGGGAACAAGCGCAACGCGCTGCGGAAACGCAGACGTTAAGAGCCGCGCCGGTTCAGTCTGTTGATCAATTTGAAAGCACCGAGGCTTACGCCGACGCGCTGGCCTATCAAAAGGCCGAGCAGTTGATCGCACAGCGTGAAGCAGCAAAGCAACAGTCGCAAGTTCTTGAAAGCTATCATGAACGGGAAGAAGAAGCACGGAGCAAGTACGAGGACTTTGAACAAGTTGCGTACAACCCCAAACTTCCGATCACCAACGTGATGGCAGAAGCGATCCAATCCTCGGATATTGGGCCTGAGTTGGCTTACCACCTCGGCACAAACCCCAAGGAAGCAGACCGCATTTCCCGTCTGTCGCCACTCGCTCAGGCTAAAGAGATTGGACGGATTGAAGCCAAATTGGCCGCAGACCCGCCCGTGAAACGTACATCGTCAGCGCCAGCACCTATTTCGCCTGTCTCTGCCCGATCCACTGGATCATCGGCCTATGACACTACGGATCCACGGTCTATCAAGACCATGACCGATTCGCAGTGGATTGAAGCCGATAGGGCACGACAACGTAAGAAGTGGGAAGCGCAGGCTAACCGCTAATTTTTTTAAGGACATTTTTCATGGCTAATAGCATCCTAACAATTGACATGATTACCCGGAAGGCGCTCGAAATCCTCGAGAACAACCTGGTACTCACCCGTAACGTGAACCGTCAGTACGACGACAGCTTCGCTGTCGAAGGTGCGAAGATCGGTTCCACTCTGCGTATTCGTCTGCCTGACCGCGCCCTGGTCACCGACGGCGCTGCCTTGCAAGTGCAGGACGATAACGAGCAGTTCACAACCCTGTCCGTTGCCAGCCAGAAGCACATCGGCGTGAACTTCACGTCTGCTGAATTGACCATGCAATTGGACGATTTCGCAGAGCGTGTTCTCAAGCCGCGTATCAGCCAGTTGGCCTCCAGCATTGACGCTGACGTTGCCAATGCTTACAAGACCATCGGCCAATCGGTCGGCACTCCCGGCACTACCCCATCCACTTCTTTGGTGCTGTTGCAAGCCCAGCAGAAGCTGAACGAGTCTGCTGCTGTGATGTCGCCCCGCTACGCAACGGTTAACCCCGCTGCCAACGCTGGTCTGGTTGAAGGCATGAAAGGTCTGTTCAATCCCACCGACACTATCAGCAAGCAGTTCAAGAACGGCATGATGGGTACTGGCGTGTTGGGCTATGACGAGATCAATATGTCTCAGTCCATCAAGCAACACACCACCGGCACTCGCGCTGCTACCGGCAACACTACCGGCGCTGCTGTGACAACTGAAGGTTCGTCTACCCTGACCCTGACCGTTGGCTCTGGTGAACTGATTGCTGTTGGTGATGTGTTTACGATTGCTGATTGCTACGCTGTGAACCCACAAACCCGTGAATCCACCGGTTCGTTGTTCCAGTTTGTGGCCTTGGCATCTTCGACCAGCACCACTACTGCTACTGTGACCGTGGCTCCCATGTACTCCGCTGCTAGCGCACTGGCGACCATGCTGACTTTGCCTGCCACCAGCAAAGCCGTCGTGTTCATCGGCACTGCAAGCACTCAGTACCCACAGAACTTGATCTACCACAAGGACGCAATCACGTTTGCTACTGCTGACTTGTTGCTTCCCCAAGGCGTTGACATGGCTGCACGCTCGGTTCACAACGGTATCAGCTTGCGTGTTGTTCGTCAGTATGATATTAACAACGACCGACTGCCCTGCAGGATTGATGTCTTGTACGGTTTTTCGACAATTCGTCCCGCAATGGCCTGCCGTATGTGGGGATAAATTGAATGCCCCTTCGGGGGCTTCATTTCGTAACTTTTTTTAAGGAAATTATCATGGCTATTCCTAATTCTGGTGGTGGGTATCAATTCACCGACGGCAACACTAATGAAATTGTTATGGGCGTTCAAGCAGCGCCTAATACGGCAACTGCTACGGCCACTCTGACCGTTGCACAAACCACTGGCGGCATCTTGGTTGGCAACCCGTCGACTACTGCGGCGACTTACACGCTTCCAACTGCTACGGCAATTGACGCGGTGTTTACAAACGCAAAAGTCAACAGCACGTTTGAACTGACCGTCATTAACTTGGGCACTTCAACTGGCCTGATTACGATGGCCGTTGGAACCGGCATCACTGCGGTTGGTAACTTGGTTGTTGCGATTACTGGTAGCGCGGCAGGCGTTGGCGGCGCGGGGCAATTCTTGTTCCGCAAGACCGGCGATGCTGCATACACTGTTTATCGTATTGCCTAAACTTAACGGGGGCTTTGGCCCCTGTTTTTAAGGAAACATCATGGCATCAAATACCCAAGCTGTCGGTGTTGCGTATAGCGACCCCGAATTCACTACCTGCTACGCAAGTCAAGAAATTGGCTACAGCGCAGCAGCCCAAGGTGCGGTAACGCAGTTGACCAGCAAATCCACTGGCGTGACGCTGAATACCAGTGCTGGCCGCATCACAATGAACAACGCAGCGTTGGCAGGAGCCACCGCCGTGTCGTTCATTTTGACGAACAGCTCAATATCCATCAATGACACAATCATTGTGTGTGTTTCCAGCAATACGACTGGTAGCGCTGCGGGGGCTTACACCACTTACGTTTCGTATTTGGCTGCTGGCTCTGCCTTGATTACGTTGCGGAACTTGACTGCTGCTACTTCATATTCTGAAGCAGTGATTATCAATTTCTCCATCATCCACGGCGCGTCCTAAAAAGGAGGGGGCCACAAGCCCCCTTTCTCACTTATGGTCATATACCTAAAGCATCCCATCCACGGCGCTAAAGTGGCGACTATGGAACTTGAAGCAGAAGCTGACGAGAAAAACGGTTGGGTGAGATATACTTTGGACACGCCCGATTTTGAGTTGGCGGCTCCCGTAAACGTCCTGGAAGTAAAGCGGCGTAGAAAAGTTGAACTAGAAGGAGTCTAGCTATGGCGACCTATACAGCGGGTGACCAGATCAATAGGGCACTGCGGTTGCTTGGCGTCCTTGCTGAAGGCGAGACTCCTGGCGCGTCAGTGTCGCAAGACTCACTGATGGCGATGAATCAGATGATCGATTCTTGGAACACTGAACGCCTGTCGGTGTTCAGCACTCAAGACCAAATGTTTACCTGGCCTGCCGGTTTCATCAACCGCACTCTTGGCCCAAGCGGCGACTTTGTTGGTAACCGGCCTATTTTGCTAGATGACGCAACCTACTACCGCGACCCAGGCACTAATGTCAGTTTTGGCATAAAAGCAATCAACCAGCAGCAGTACGACGGGATTGCTGTTAAAACGGTGACATCCACATATCCACAGGTGATATTTGTCAATATGACATATCCCAACATTGATATGTTCATCTACCCTAAGCCCACGCGGGATTTGGAATGGCACTTTATTAGCGTTGAAGAACTTGACCGGCCAGCTACGCTTACAACTGACATCCTGTTCCCGCCAGGCTATTTGCGGGCGTTCACTTACAACTTGGCGATGGAGATTGCGCCAGAGTTTGGCGTTGAACCCAGCCCACAAGTGACTCGCATTGCCATGACAAGCAAACGCAATCTGAAGCGCATCAACAACCCTGATGATGTGATGTCAATGCCTTACGCCATTGTGGCTACTCGCCAGCGGTTCAACATCTACGCAGGAAACTACTGATGCAGACCCCGATACTCGGCGCGTCCTACGTCGCCCGCAGTATCAATGCTGCGGACAACCGGATGGTCAATATGTTTCCGGAGATGACGCCGGACAACGGACAGACCGCCGCGTTTCTTAATCGTGCCCCTGGGCTTGAATTCTTACAGACTGTGGGCACAGGCCCAATCCGCGCTCTGTGGGCGCACCAAACCAACGGCAGTGACTTCTATGTGGTGTCCGGCGGTGAGGTCTACAAGCTAAACAACATGACTTCAGCGCCTACCTTGATAGGGGCGGTATCAGGCACAGGGCCGGTGTCAATTGCGGACAACGGCTCGCAGATATTCTTTGCCTGCAACCCTGACGGTTTCATTTACAACGAGGTTACCAACGTATTTGCCCAAATCACCGACCCTGATTTTCCAGGCGCGGTGACGGTAGGCTATTTGGACGGGTACTTTGTTTTCAATGAGCCAGACAGTCAGCGCGTATGGGTGACATCCTTGCTGGACGGCCTATCGGTTGACCCGTTGGATTTTGCCAGCGCAGAGGGTTCGCCTGACGGATTGGTGGGCTTGATTGTTGACCACCGCGAAGCCTGGTTGTTTGGCACTGACTCGGTAGAGGTTTGGTATGACGCTGGCTTGCCGGATTTTCCGCTAACCCGCATCCAAGGCGCGTTCAACGAAATCGGCTGCGTTGCGGCATTTTCTATTGCCAAGCTGGACAATGGTCTATTTTGGTTAGGAACCGACGCTCGCGGTCAGGGCATTGTCTACCGCGCCAATGGCTACACCGGCCAGCGCATCTCTACCCACGCCATTGAGTACGCAATTGCCCAATACGGCGACATTTCAGACGCTATAGCCTACACCTACCAGCAAGAGGGTCACGCTTTCTATGTGTTGACATTTCCTAGCGGCGACGCAACCTGGGTCTATGATGTGTCCACGCAAGCCTGGCATGAGCGTGCCGGTTGGGATAACGGCGAGTTTGTTCGCCACCGCAGCAATTGCCAGTGCAATTTTGGCGGCAACATTATTGTTGGCGACTATGAAAACGGCAACATCTACAAATTCAGCTTAGACATCTACGCGGACAATGGTGGCATTCAGAAGTGGCTGCGCTCATGGCGGGCGTTGCCAACAGGGCAGAACAATCTCAAGCGCACCGCGCACCACAGTTTGCAGTTAAATTGCGAGTCTGGCGTTGGGCTGAATGACGGCCAAGGCTCAGATCCACAAGCTATGCTGCGTTGGTCGGATGATGGCGGCCACACTTGGAGCAACGAACACTGGTCACCAATGGGTAAGATTGGGGCGTACTACCAGCGCGTCTTTTGGCGGCGGCTGGGCATGACGCTGAAGCTGCGGGACAGGGTCTACGAAGTGTCTGGCACTGACCCGGTAAAGATTGCCATCATGGGCGCTGAACTGATATTGAGTCCAACAAATGCCTGAATTTAACGTCACAAGCATTCCGTCATCACGGGTTGATTTTATTGATCCTCGCACAGGCTTAATGTCGCGTGAGTGGTATCGGTTTTTTCTTAATTTGTTTACCTTAACGGGCGGCGGCGGCAACCAGACTTCGTTGGATGATTTGCAGCTTTCACCGCCTGCGGTTCCAAGTATCACTACAGCTTCCACAAGTTCTAGTGGGCCTGCCATTTATGCTTTTGCTGCGGCGCATGGGTAAATTATGATAAGACTAGACACGATAAACAGGTCATTAACCCTTATTCTTGGCGGGGCGCAAGCTACTGCGCCTTTGCAAATCGTTGTCTCTTATTCGGATCAAACTTCATCCACCTATCTGGGTTCCACCCAGCTTGCAAATTCCAACGGCACAACCGCCGTAACCATTTGTTCTGCCCCTGTTGCGTCTGTCATTCGTGACATTGACATGGTGACCGTGCTGAATACAGATTCAGCTTCTCAAGTTGTCACGATTCAGTTGCTAGACACGGCAACTGTTTACAAAATCATCACAGTCACTTTGCTGGTAGGCGACAAGCTGACCTACACGCACGGCAGCGCCTGGCAAGTTGTCAACAACGCAGGCAACATCAAATACAGCGTCCTGTCTAGCTCCGGCGTGGATTCATTTAGCGGCGGTTCTACGGGCCTTACGCCTGCGACAGCTACTACTGGCGCTGTTACCCTTGGCGGCACGCTTGCGGTGGCTAGTGGTGGCACTGGCACGGCCACACCGGCTTTGGTGGCGGGAACCAATGTCACCATCACGGGAAGCTGGCCCAATCAGACAATTAACGCTGGTGCTTCTAGTGGAACCGTCACTAGCGTTGCGGCGCTGACGCTTGGAACAACAGGCACGGATGTTTCTTCTACAGTTGCCAATTCAACCACCACGCCGGTCATCACGCTCAATTTGCCTACCGCATCGGCAACCAATCGGGGCGCGTTGAGCGCAGCGGATTGGACTACGTTTAACAACAAGGGATCTGGAACTGTCACTAGCGTGACGGGCACTGCCCCAGTTGTATCGTCCGGCGGTACAACGCCTGCCATTTCAATGGCTGCGGCTACGACAAGCACCAACGGTTATTTGACCAGCACAGACTGGAACACTTTTAACAGCAAAGGGACAGGCACAGTTACGTCGGTATCAGGCACTACAGGCCGCGTCACAAGCACGGGCGGCACCACGCCTGTTATTGACTTAACAAGCGGTGTGGCAACAGCAGGAACAACAGGGTCAGCTTCTTTGATTCCTGTGGTGACCATTGACACCTACGGGCGCGTCACCAGCATCACAACAGCGGCCAACCCGCAGGGCACAGTCACCAGCGTGACAGGAACCGCGCCAGTTGTATCGTCTGGTGGTGCAACCCCTGCTATCAGCATGGCGGCAGCCACTTCGTCAACAAACGGTTATTTGACCTCCACAGATTGGTCTACATTCAACAGCAAAGGCTCTGGTTCCGTGACCAGCGTTGCTGCAACTGTTCCAACTTTCTTGTCGGTGACCGGCAGCCCAATCACTACGTCAGGCACTTTGGCAATCAGCTACTCAGGCACTGCACTGCCAATTGCAAACGGTGGATCGGGAGAGATTACCGCGCAGTTGGCTATGAACGCTTTTGCTGGTGCGGTCACCAGCGGCTCATACTTGCGCGGTAACGGAACAAATGTGGTGATGGCAACCATCCAGGCTGCGGATGTGCCCACGCTCAATCAGAACACCACGGGAACCGCGTCCAATGTGACGGGGACTGTGGCGGTTGCAAATGGCGGTACAGGGCTAACAACCACGCCAGCTAATGGCGCATTGGACATTGGCAATGGCACAGGGTTTACCCGTGCTACTTTGACCGCAGGCACAGGAATCAGCGTCACCAACGCAAGCGGATCCATCACCATTGCGGCGACTAATTCGGGGACTGTTACATCCGTAACGGGAACGTCTCCGGTTGTTTCTAGCGGCGGTGCAACGCCTGCTATTTCAATGGCAGCAGCTACAACAAGTGTTAGCGGTTATTTAACTAGCACAGATTGGAATACGTTTAACAACAAAGGATCTGGAACAGTTACATCTGTATCTGGAACTATAGGTAACATTACAAGCACTGGAGGTGCTACACCTGTTATTGATTTAGCTAGTGGTATTGCTACTGCTGGCACTACAGGATCAGCTAGTTTAGTTCCTGTTGTAACTATTGATACCTATGGTCGTGTTACTAGTATCACAACCGCTGCTAACCCACAGGGTACAGTTACTTCAGTAACAGGTACATCTCCAATTGCATCTAGTGGTGGAGCTACTCCTGCACTAAGTCTTTCTGCTAGTTATGGTGATACTCAAAATCCATATGCGTCCAAGACCGCTAACTATGTCCTAGCAGCACCAAATGGAACCGCTGGTGTGCCTACATTTAGGGCTGTGGTTGCCGCTGACATTCCTACGCTTAATCAGAACACAACGGGTTCTGCTGGGTCTGTTGCCAATGCGTTGACATCGGGAACAGGCATATCGTTTAGTTCTGGCACTACCTACAACGGATCGGCGGCAATCACCGTCAACAATTCATTGCCAATGGTGTACCCTGGCGCTGGCATTCCTAATTCCACGGGAACCGCTTGGGGTACTTCGTACAGCACCACCGGCAGCGGGACTGTTGTGGCGTTGGCTACTTCACCCAGCTTTACTACGCCAATTCTTGGTACGCCAACTAGCGGTAATTTCAGTACAGGCACATTTACTTGGCCTACGTTCAATCAGAATACGACAGGCAACGCAGCTACCGCCACATCCGCAACAACTGCCACCAACATTGCTGCTGGTGCAAATCTTCAGATTCCGTACAACACGGGTTCTGGTGCGACATCGTTTATTGCGGCTCCTACTATTGGCAGCACATATCTGCAATACAACGGTACAGGGTTTGCTTGGGCTTCTGCTGCGGGACTTGGGACTGTTACCAGTGTTGCGGCAACAGTCCCATCATTTTTGTCCATCACCGGCAGTCCAATCACAACTGCGGGCACTTTGGCAATTTCCTATTCGGGAACCGCTTTACCAATTGCAAACGGCGGTACAGGCCAGACTACGGCAGGCGCTGCGTTTAATGCTTTATCACCCATCACCACAACCGGTGACCTGATCATTGGCAATGGCACAAACAGCGCAACCAGATTGGCTATTGGTGCTAACACTTATGTGTTGACATCCAACGGAACAACAGCTACATGGGCGGCTGGTGGTGGTGGCAGTGGTGGTTTGTCTTGGCAATCTGTCCAAACAGCTAACTTTACTGGTGTATCGGGTAACGCTTATCCGGTTAACACAACATCAGCCGCAATAACCGTAACGCTTCCAGCAAGCCCAAGCGCGGGTAATTTTTTATGCTTGACTGATTACGCTGGAACTTTTGCTACCAATAATTTAATCTTAAACCCTAATGGGTCTAAGATAGATGCGACAACTGGTAATTCTTACATACAAACTACTAGGTCATCAATACATTTAGTCTACATAGATGCGACACAAGGCTGGATTCCATATTCTGGTTTTAATACGCAAACACCTGCTCAATCATATAGCATTGATTATTTGGTTGTTGCTGGCGGTGCTGGCAGCGGCGGCATTCAAGTCGGAAGCGGTATTGCCGGTGGTGGTGGTGCTGGTGGATATTTAACTAGCACAGCAAATGTAAACATTGGAACTGGCTATACAGTCACCATCGGCGCAGGCGGTAGCGGCGGCGCAGCAACTGGACAAGTTGGATTTAGCGGAAGTACATCTTCCTTTAATAGCACCGCGCCTGTTGGCGGTGGCGGCGGTTCCCCTGGCCGAGATACCAACATTGCGGGTGTGTCAGGTGGCTCCGGCGGTGGAGGTGGAGGCGGTGGTGGTGGTAGTGGTACTACTGCCGGTTCCGGTACATCGGGGCAAGGATACGCTGGTGGCACTGGATACACAGGCCCGAATTACGGTTCTGGCGGTGGTGGTGGCGCAGGTGCAGTTGGCGCTGCGGGAACTTCTGCTGGTGGTGGCAATGGTGGCGTTGGCCTTAACTGGCAATCACTTGGCACTTACTATGCCGGTGGCGGCGGCGGTGCTAGTTATGCATCAGGAGGAACTCAAGGTACTGGCGGGTCGGGTGGCGGCGGCAATGGTAGCAATACCGGCGCGGGAAATAATGCAACCGCTAATACCGGCGGCGGCGGCGGTGGAACCGGAAAAGACAACACTGGCGCAGTCGGTGGCAATGGCGGTTCTGGAACGGTAATTATTCGTTACTCAGGCTCACAAAGAGGAACTGGTGGAACTGTTACTTCAGTCGGTGGCTACACTTACCATACGTTCACTTCTTCCGGTACATATACTGCGTGAGTAAATCTATGTCTCATTTTGCAAAAGTCAACAATGGAATTGTGGTTCAAGTTATTGTGGCTGAACATGAGTTTTTTCAGACGTTTGTGGATAGTTCCCCAGGCGAGTGGATTCAAACCAGCTACAACACGCGAGGCGGCGTTCATGCTAATGGCGGTACTCCATTGCGTAAAAATTACGCAGGCATTGGGTTTACCTATGACCGTGAACGTGATGCCTTTATCCCACCAACCCCGTATGCGTCTTGGGTGTTAAATGAAGACACTTGTTTGTGGGAATCGCCTATTCCTTATCCTGCTGATGGGCGTTACACTTGGGACGAAACCGCCCAATCTTGGGTGGAAGTGCCGGAGATGCCAGCATGACCGTAACCGCCAAAACGCTAGTGCCCGCCAAGTTTGTTGATGTGGCGCAAACCACGCAATACACGGCCACCAACGTCACGGCCATCATTGACAAGTTTACGGCCACCAACATCAGCGGATCCTCGGCGACCATCAGCGTCAACCTGGTGACTCAGACCTACTCGCCGGACAGCAGCAACTTGATTGTCAAGGACAAGCTACTTGCGGCCAGTGAAACTTACATCTTTCCTGAGTTGGTAGGCCAAATCTTAGGTTCCGGCGCGTTCATCTCAACCACGGCCAGTTCGGGCAGCGCCATCAATATGCGCGTTAGCGGAAGGGAAGTGACATGAGTTTCATTGAGCCTGATAATATGCCACTATTGGCGAAGGAGAATTAGCGATGGCCGCATGGATGTTACCAGCAGCAATGGTGGGAAGTAGCTTACTTGGCGCATTTACCGCCAATAGAGCCGCAGGCGAGCAATCTGATGCTGCAACGCGAACGGCTGAAGCACAAGCGGCCGCATCTCGCTACGCAGCCGACTTGCAGCAACAGCAGTACAACGAAAATGTGGCCCGCCAGCAACCGTTTTATCAGGCAGGCGTCAACGCATTGCCTGAGTTGGTGCAAGCCTCTAGGTACACGCCGTTTGGACAAGAGCAATTTCAAGCTGACCCAGGCTACGCTTTTCGGTTATCGGAAGGCCAAAAGGCGTTGGAGCGTTCGGCGGCTGCACGCGGCGGGCTGATCTCTGGCGGTGCATTGAAAGCTGCTACGCGCTTTGGTCAGGACATGGGATCGCAAGAGTACACCAACGCATTCAACCGTTACCAAACTGAGCGCGCCGCACGACTCAATCCGTTGCAATCGTTGACCGGGATGGGCCAGACAACCGCTGCCGGTTTAGGCGCTGCTGGTCAAAACATGGCGTCCAATGTGGGCGGCTATGGAATGCAAGGGGCAGCGGCTACAGGTGAAGGTTATCTTGGCTCTGCCAACGCCCGCGCATCTGGGTACATGGGAATGTCTAACGCAGCACAAAGCGGTCTAGGCACATATTTGGATTACACCCAAAGCCAACAACGAAACGCATTGTTGGCTGATCAAAATTTGCTAAATCAAAGCAGAAACAATATGTATTTGGATTATCAAGGTCGTTAAGGAAAAATCATGCCTTTAGACACAAGCATACCAATGAGTGGAAGACCACTCAAAATTCAATTTCGAGACCTTGGCGCAGAATACAACCAATTAGCGCAGATGCAATCTGCCCAAAATCAAAATCAGCTTGCACAGATGCAGATGCAAGAGGCTCGGCAACTAGCGCCGTATCGGATGCAAGAGCAGCAATCCCGCGCTGCAACAGCCAAGATGACGTTTGATGAGGTAAATGAAGCAAAAAATATTGTTAATGGAATTATGGCAAAGGCGGCAGAGTTTCCAGACGCGCCGCGAGATCCTTTTCAAGCCGCAAAAGAAATGTTTAACAGCTCTAACTCTATAGTGCGGGACGGTGGGGAGAAGCTTCTAAAATCTTTGCAAATATTGCAAGCGTATGAATATCAAAGGGCAAATGAGAAAGCATACGAGGAAGACCGGCTTGCTGGTGCGCCTGCGCCTGCCGGTTTGCCAGCCGTAGTTGCGCCTAGCGCTAACAATGTTGCTGCGCCAATGGTTGCGCCTGGGATGCCTGCGCCTGTTGGTATTGACCAAGGTAGGGGAGTTGTTGCTTTTCCTGTTAAACCTGTTGCAATTGAAGCCGAAGGAACTATAGACATAGCGCCCGACGTAAAAATAAACGCTAAATTTAAAAGCCAAATTGTTGATAAGCTAAAAAATTACGGGGAAACGGCAAGTCTTAAAGAGTTTCCTGGGATGCGATGGACTTTAAGCCCTAGTGGCCTTTTGACAAGAGAGCCTATTCCCGCTGAATTAGCGCCAGTTCAAGGTGAATCTGTTAATGCCTTGGCTCCGGCAGTTGCCGCTGCGCCTGCCGTTAACGCAATGGCAAAGAAAGCGGTTAATCCTTTGCAAGATCCTGCTGCCCTAATGAAGAAAATTCAAGATGGCAATCAAAGATTTGCGCGTGGAGGAGTTGCAACGCCGGGATGGGCACAAGAGCGTGAGTTGCTAATCAAGGCTTTTGAACAAGCGGTGAAAGTTGAACGCAATCAAGGCCAGCGATATATCAGTCTTGGCGCTGGCGCGGCTTTGGACACTGAGTCAGGCTTAATCATTGCGAAGGACAAAATCCCAGCAGCCGCAGCAGCACCCAGAATTATTAGCATTAAAGGTGTTCCGCACACCGTTAATGCAGAAGGAAATCTTGAACCATTAACCGTTGAAGGCGGGGCATTGCCCGCTGCTGCGGTTACAGCTGCACCAAAGATCATCAACATTAAAGGCATTCCGCATACCCTTAACGAAGATGGAAATCTTGTACCTGTCCCTGTTGAAGGTGGCGTACTGCCTGCTGTTGCCGCTAAATCTCAAGCTGTAGCTGCACCAAAAATCATCAACATTAAGGGAATTCCGCATACCCTTAACGCAGAAGGAAAACTTGTTCGCGTTCCAATTGAAGGTGGAGCATTGCCTGTTGCTGGCAAAGTCGGCACGAATAAACAGGCAGCGGCTGGCAAACCCAAGCCGCCTAGTGGATACCGTTATGACGCTACTGGCGAGAACCTTGAACCTATTCCAGGTGGCCCTGCTGATAAACAAGAAAAGCTTAAACCTATTCCTGCCCATATCAATACGGCTATTAGCACAAACGATATGTCAATTAAACGGATTCAAGAAGCGTTGGATTTGATTAAAAAGAATCCTGATGCAGTTGGATTAAAAAATCTTTTGCCAGGTCAAGCGTTAGATCGAATGGATCCAAAAGGAGTGGCGGCAAGGTCAGCGATTAGCGACATTGGTTCTTTGGTAATACATGATCGCAGCGGGTCTGCTGTGTCTGTAGGCGAAATGCAGCGTTTGGGATTTATTCCTACCCCAACCGATAGGGCAGACAATGCTAAGACCAAACTTGAGTCAATGCTGAAATGGGCAAAATTGAATCAACAAGGGTTATCCGAAACTTATGGGGAAGATCAAGGATATAAAGCTAGTCCCACTCTTTCCGGTAAAAGTAAGGCAGCACCCGCAACTGTGAGCAATTGGTAATGGCACGCAATATCACAATCACATTTGAAGATGGGACAACCCATGTCTATCAAAACGCGCCTGATGATTTGACGCCTGCTGCGGTGCAGCAACGCGCCCAGCAAGACTTTGGCAAAAATGTAATTGGCGTTGACGGTGGCAAAAAAGGCGCACCCGCCAGTGAAGGTATGCCTGCTGCTCGCGCAGGAACGCCAGCCGCAGCACCAGCGGTAGAAGCAGAGCAACCAGCAGGCTACAACCCGTTTGCGACTGCTGGTAGTTTCTTTCCTAGCTTGTACAAAAACACCATTGGCGGCTTAGTGGATGCCGTATCAAGCCCATTGCAGACCGCGCAAGGCATTGGCGACATTGTGGCGGGAGGTGTGTACAACGCTTTGCCAGAACCAATACAAAAAGGACTTAATGCAATTGAGTTTAACCCAGAAGCGCAAAAACGTGCCATTCAAACCGCAAATGTAGTAGGTCAAGATTACGCCAAAACTTACGGCACAGGCGCAGGCTTTCAGCAAATGATGGAGCAAGACCCGTTTCGCGTTGTGGGTGATGTATCCACGGTGCTAGGCGGTGGCGGTGCATTGTTGCGAGGCACTACCGCTTTAGGTTTAGGCGCAACAGCCGGAACTAGAGGAGCACCAATTGCTGGACAAATTTCTCGCGCAACATTGCCTGTAGCCAATGCTTTGATTCGGGGCGGTGAACTCACCAACCCAATCAATATGCTTACCCGTCCCGCTGCGGCAATGGTTAACCCAACGGTTGACCCTGGCGTCAGAGCGCTTATGGCTGAAGGCGTAACGCCCACTACAGGCCAAATCCTTGGTGGTGGCTACAAGCGTTTTGAGGAAGGCTTGACCAGCATTCCCGTCATTGGTGACTTTATCAAGTCAGCACAAAACAGAGCAGTTGAGCAGTTAAACACTGCCGCATTTAATAGGGCACTAAGGCCAATTGGACAAACATTGCCCGAAGGCACTACTGGCCGAGAAGCAGTGCAATTTGTATCTGACAGATTGGACGATGCATATGGAAATTTGTTGCCAAGGATGACGGTGCAAGCAGATCCTGTATTTGGCGCTGAAATTGGCAATCTTCGCCAAATGGTTCAGCAAGGCGCAATTGATCCTAATGCAGTAAGAGCATTTGACAGATTCCTAGACACCAATGTGGTCAACAAATTTCAAGGCCAACAAGCGATTACTGGCCAAACACTGAAACAGATTCAGAGTGACTTGCGCGAACGCATAAATTTGCTTAGTGCCTCAACTGATGCTGATCAGCGACTAATGGGTCAAGCACTTCAAGAAGTGCAAGACCAATTTCGTCAATTGGTGATTAGGTCTAATCCGCAAAATGCTGCGGAATTAAGAGCAATTGACACCGGATATGCAAACTTCAAGCGAGTACAACGGGCGTCTGGAATCACGGGCGCTGAAGAGGGTATTTTCTCGCCGGCCCAATTGCAAAGCGCAGTGCGTGCTATGGATCGCAGCAAAGACAAGTCAAGGTTTGCTACCGGCGAGGCTCTGATGCAGGATCTGTCTGAGACGGGCAAAACCGTATTGGGCAACAAGTTGCCTGACTCCGGCACACCTTATCGGTCATTGGCAGCACTGATTGCATCAGGCGGTGCAGCAGGCGCTGGTTACCCAGCGATTGCCGCTGGAATGCTTGCTGGCCCTGCGCTGTACTCAGCACCAGGCCAACGCTTGGCGGCTGCCGCATTGACCGCTAGGCCAGCCGGTGCGGCGGCTGTAGCCAATCAGCTACGCGCCAACCAAGGCATCAAAACCGGCACACTTGCAGCCAACCAACTAGCCAACCAGCAGCAAAGCGCGTTTGAGGAATTTTTGCGTGCTAATGCGGCAGTTGACCCACGATTCCAACAAGCGCTACAAGCAGGAAGATAATGGATCAGCATCTACTCAACATCCTATTTGGCGCTGCTTTGACGGTGGCTGGATGGTTCGCCCGTGAACTGTGGTCGGCGGTGCAGGAACTGAAAACAGACCTGAGTAAACTACCATTGGTCTACGTCGCCCGGCAGGACTACCGCGACGACATGAAAGAAATCAAAGAGATGCTGAGTAAGATTTTTGACCGTTTGGAAAACAAACAAGACAAGGACAAATAATGGCCGGACTATCACCTACCCCTAAGCAGCAAATCTTTGGCTCGGACGGCGCTCCGCTAGTTGGCGGGAAGATCTACACCTACCTTGCGGGCACATCTACTCCAGCCACTACCTACACCGACTATTCGGCTGGCACGGCCAACACTAACCCCATCATCTTGGACTCTTACGGCCAGGCCAACATTTGGCTGTTGTCCACCGTTAGCTACAAGTTCATTGTCAGGACTTCGACTGAGGTGCTGCTGTACACCGTGGACAACATTACCACGCCGCTAGACCTTAGCGCGTTGGCGTCGCCACCGCCTATCGGCAACACCACACCCAACACCGGCGCTTTCACCACGCTGACGGCATCCGGCGCGGTTACGCTGACCGGCCTCGGCGCAATGAAATTGAACTCTGGCACTACCGCAGAGCGCCCATCACCGACTAACGGCATGATTCGCTACAACACCAGCACGGCAGCAGTTGAAGGCTACATTAACAGCGCATGGACAAGCATAGTGTCGGGTACTGCTGTATCGTCTGTTGCTACGGGCACAGGTCTTACTGGCGGCCCAATCACTTCTACCGGCACAATTGCCATTGACAGCACAGTTGCCACGTTAGCAGGCGCACAGTCGCTGACAAATAAATCGTTTAATTCTGCGCCCGTAGCTACCGTAGTTGGCGCAACGCCTTTGTATATGGCAAGGGCATGGTGTATTTTTAACGGTACTCTTACTGGCACAAACGCGCCTACCGCCGGTGGAAATGTAACAAGTGTCACTCGCAATTCAGCAGGAAATTACACTGTAAATTTCACCACCACAATGACAGACGCAAATTTTGCTGCTGTTGTATCGGGTTGTAATTCAGGTCAAACAGAAACTTTTGCTGTATCTGGTCAGACATCAACAAGTGTGACTGTTATCAATACCCGAACTGGCGTTGGGGCTACAGATTCCACAAGTTATACAGCGGTTGCTGTATATCGTTAAACCAATGTGCGTTGGCTTATTCCTATTGTTCTGCTGTCGTTTGTCTACGGCGCAACAGTCAAGCGTGAGTGCAGCGTCAGCGACTTCGTAAACATTGCGTACAGTGTTCACGATTCAAAGGAAAGACATGATCGAATACTTGAATGGTTGGATGACTCGGGCCAAGTCTGCACTAAAGAGCAGTTGGTACTTATTTACACGAATCTGGCGCAAGTCTTAGGCGCAGCGGATACCATGCGCGTCAGAACAAAGATTGATAAACTTTATGAACGAGCCAAATGAGTCTTGGTTAGCTAAGAACATCCAGCCGGTCACGGTTGCGTTCTTGCTGTTCTCCTACTTTTTCTTTGCGTTGCTATCGGTCTTTAATCTAGAGACACGGGGCGCATACGTTGATTTGCTGGGTCAGGCCATGATCATTGTGATCACCGCTATCTTTGCGGGCAAGACCGCAGAGAAGATTGTTGACATCCGTACCAAAGGAAACACAAATGGCACTTGATCCTGTATCCGCGCTCTTAGACATCGGTGGCAAGGTCATGGATCGGCTTTGGCCGGATCCAGCGCAAGCTGCCGCCGCCAAATTGGAATTGTTCAAGCTACAGCAGTCCGGCGAACTGGCAATGATTGCCGGTCAGCTTGACATCAACAAAGCTGAAGCCGCCAACCCGTCGGTATTTGTCAGCGGTTGGCGACCAGGCATAGGCTGGGTCTGCGGTGCAGGCTTTGCCGTCCAGTTTGTTGTTGGCCCATTGGCCGAGTGGGGCGCAGCGGTCTACGGTCACCCGATCAAGTTCCCGCAGATGGACATGGGAACCATGATGCCATTGCTGCTAGGAATGCTTGGCTTAGGCGGTATGCGAACAGCGGAGAAAATTAGCGGAGTAGCAGCAAAATGAAAGCCAAGCTGACGTTTCTTGTAACTTTGATGGTTAGTTTTACGCTATGTATTGTTGTCGTTGGCATGGTTGGCGTTTTAATGGCTGGCTTGTTTGACGACAAAGTTGACAACGCTGAAATCTTCAAACTCATCTCGCCCGCGTTCCAAACCATTGTCGGTGGCTTCATTGGCTTGCTGGCTGGTGTGAAGTTGTCGCACGGCGAGACTGACGGGGAGCCAAAATGATTTGGGTTCCGGTCATGTACATCTGCGTGCTGGAAAAGTGCGAATTCCTCCAGCAGCAAACCATCTACACCGACAGGGCGCTTTGCGTCAAAACCATCAACGAGAAGGTGGATTGGTACTTGCAAAACACGCACGCCCGTGCAGAAGGCACTTGCATTGACGTTTATGTGGATTTGAAACAACCTTACAAGTCGGTAACAAATGATCAATTCTCGAAACCTTGATGACCTAGCACCGCCCGTTAAGCAACGGGCAGAGGCGTTTATTGCAGCGGCCAAGGCCAAGGGCATTGACTTGCTGGTGACCTCCACTTACCGCGACAGCGAAAGCCAAAACGCTCTTTACGCCCAGGGCCGCACAGCACCAGGCAACATTGTGACCAAAGCCAAGGCCGGTCAATCTTGGCACAACTGGCGCTGCGCCTTGGATGTCGTGCCGTTGGTCAACGGCAAGGCCATCTGGGACGATCAAGGCGTCTGGAAGCAAGTGGGCGAAATTGGCAAGGCTTGCGGCCTAGAATGGGCTGGAGATTGGAAGACGTTCAAAGAGTTTCCGCATTTTCAGTACACGGGTGGGATGACACTTGCCCAGCTTCAGTCTGGCTCAGTGATTGTTTAACTGGACGTAGGACAACTTTTTCCATAGTTGAAAAGCGGTGCGTATTGGCGCACTCATAGCGCCGGTAGACCTGGTTGTCGTATTTGTGCCGCGTCTCCAAAACGCGAGTCCAGGCGTTGCATTGCGGGCAGATCATGTTGGACCAGCATAAAGCGCCATGCCAATAGGCAAAACCATTGCAGGGTTCAGCGGCGCAACTACAAACCTACCACCATAAGTTCCCGTTACATAAGCCACCGGCTCCTGCGCTGGCTGTGCTAATAGCGCATCAACTTCAGACGCAAGGTAGTAGTGCTGCCCATGCTCGGTCTCGTCTCGCGTTAGCTTTTTCATGGCTTGGCTCCTATGTTGTGGGCGGCTTCAAACTCATCAAGCCGTAAACTCAAAGCAGCGGCAAGGTGTGCGGGGATTGATATGTCTAATTCCCTGTTTTTGGTTTCGAAACTAGCATCCATTGCTGCTTTTGCTGCTGCAATTACGGCTTCTGTCTCATCCGTCAGCGGCTGGCGCTGTGATGGTGCGGTGTAGAGAGGAATTGAATTAAATCGTGGCTCAAACAAGCTAACAATGTCTTGCCCGCGCATATCTTTCCATATCCACGCCACAGGCTCCTGCGCTGGCTGTGTTGGCAGGGGTGGTGTGGTGTGCTGTTGAGCAAAGTCAGCCATCCAACAAGCAATGTCGTTTGCTAGTGGTGTTTTATCAATAAACTTTTTCCACAGAAATTTTGATTTCACGATTTGTTGCGCCTCTTTTACAAGGTCAGCCCACGCCACAGGCTCCTGCGCTGGCTGCACTGGCAGGGGTGGCTGTGCCAACAAATCCCCAATCGGAATTGGCCTGCCAAGCGCGGCAAACACTTCGGGAATGTGCCCGCCAATCGGATAGTTTGGAAAGCACTCGGCGCGATAAGCAAGCATTTCCAGTAGTTGAGTGTGGTCGGTTTTACGGGTTAGGCGCATCCGTTTTTCTCCTTCAAGGCTTGCTCAATGGCGCGAATTACGACGTGAATTTCTGGTGTCCATGCGTCAATCTCCTCATCTGTCAGCCCTACCCATTCGCGCTGTGATGGTGCGGTGTAGAGTTTGTCGCCTATCTTGATGCCTTTAGCGTTATTCCACGCAATGAGGGGTCTGCCCGCACGGTCAAACAAATAAACGTGCGCCACAGGCTCCTGCGCTGGCTGTGCATTACGAAATGGATGGTCAAGTGGCAACGCAAGGCGACCACATTTCGGTGTCCTACAAACAACGCCTTTGATGCAATGAAGGCACGGGTCATATTCTTTCTGCTTGTCCGCAGCCGCTTCACTCTTTGATTCAAATCCGGTCATAGCATCCCACCTTTGAGCGTGATGCAAGTGCCCTCAATCAGCGTGACCATCTGACCACCTTTGAGCGCCATTTTTTGCAAATTTTCTTTTTGCACGTCTATTGAGGCGCGGCATTGCTGCTCTGATTTGTATGAGGTCTGCGCCTGCATGAACTCGCAGTTGCCATTCATGCAGACAAACAGGACGGGTATGTAAAGGATATGGATCATGTTAGCTTGCACTCCTGGGTGAACAGCGCGGCGACAGTGCCGCACAAGGGTTCATAGGTGTAGTAGCCCCAGGCCATGCAGGCCGAGACTATGACGGCAACGACTCCGATAAAGAAGAACAATGTCGCTATCAGGCCCAGGACAATGCTGGCCCAGGACTCAATCTCATCATCTGTATCCATGATTCGTACTCCGGTGAATCGAATAAAAACAGCATGGCGCAGAGCGCCACAACGACTAGGCTAATTCGCCTTGGCATACGCCAGTTCAGTCTGGATCGCTTTCAACTCCTGGCGCAGGATCTCCAGTTCCTGGTCTAAGCGCTTTTGTGCCGTCTCAGTACCACGCGCCCAGCCTGCAAGTGCGGCATCGGTGCAAGCGGTATGCAGCATAGTCGCCAACTCTTCACGCGAGATGAGGCCAATATTCCCAACGGCGGGAAGGTGCGCGAACACGGTGCGCTTGATCTCAATTTCTAGTGGGTTCATCATTGCTTGCTCTCCTAAGTTATGTATACGACTCTTGCTTTCGCGCTATCAGGGTATTGCTTGAATGACACTCCATCAGACAGTATTTCATGGTCGCCGTAATACCAAGCCTGATTGGCGTTGAGCGCCACAGTCTTCAGACTGATGTCTATGACCTCGCACACTCCTCCCTCATATCCATCACGCACAACCATATCCTCGGGGTCAAAGTCTTGCAGCTTCTCAATCAATTCTTTCACTTTCATGCGAACCACCATTGTGCAAGGACGTAAACCAAACCGGCAAGGATTGCTGCTGAAAGCAGCGCGTCAAGGATTAAGGATTTCATGCTCCGACTCCGATTTGAAAAGTTTGCTGAAGGTAGTGGTTCTGATCCATCACCTGGCGTTGCTCATTGTCCTGCTCACGGCGGCGAACCACCAAGCGCTGGACGTAGGAACGGTGGGGTACGGGTGACCCGTAACTTTTTGGTTCATGGTAGAAGTTGCGCTGGTGCAATTCCGACTCGCGCAAAAATGCATCAGGGTTCTCGCGTTGCAAGCTAGCGGCAACCATATCAATCTGATCGCCTCCAAAGCAAGCGGCAGCCTTTAGCTGGTTGCGCTGGTAGTCTGTGAGTTTCATATTTACTCCGGTTGTTGATGATAGGGTTACACCGGCAGAAGAACTTGCATACCATCACGCAAGCAAACTGCGTACTTTTTAGTGCCAATGATTTTGTAGGCAATGACTTGGTAGGTCAGTTGCTTGCCAGTTACTGAGGTGCGGGTAAGTGTTGTCATGTTGTTGCTCCAGTTGCGTTGTTGATGAGTGAATCATATCGCAGTTGACAGTTACATCACAAACAGCAGTTGCGAAATGCATTAGGGAAACTACCTATACTTTCCCGTGTAAAATGCGTCAACAAGGAGATGATAATCTAATCATGGAATCCACTACACAAATTGCAATCAGAGCCATACGCGAGAAAGCGGAAAGGTCAGGTTTCACCTTGTCAGACGTCAGCTACGCCGCAGGCATTGACAAGGCCCAGGTGAGCCGCTGGTCTACCGGCAAGGTCGTTCCACTGTACAGCGCCGTTATCAATCTGCAAGAGGCTTGCGATGCTCTGGTGGAAGCCAGGCTGCTGGCGTTGCAGAAGGAGAGCCAGCAGTGATTCACTATCACGGGACGCCTATCAGTCCCATGAAGGCCATAGAGACAATGGGCGGCAAGCACTTTTGTGTGTCGTATGCACGTCCCGATGATCTCAAACGTTGCTTGCGTATTGGTCAATCTTTGATGTTGGACAACGGCGCATTCAGCGCGAAGACGAGAGGCTTACCCTTTGACCGCGATGGGTTTTATGGCTGGGTGGAACCCTTGCTGGCGCATCCGCATTGGGGTGTTGTGCCTGACGTGATTGACGGGTCGGAAGACGAGCAGCGCGAAATGGTGAAGTCTTGGCCTTTCCGCAAGGAGATGGGCATTCCAGTTTGGCATCTCGGACTTTCGATTTCCTACCTGATTGAATTGTGCGATGCTTGGGGACGGGTATGCTTTGGGTCGGCTGGTGAGTTTTGGCAGATTGGCACATCCAAGTGGTGTCACCGTATGGACGAGGCATTCAACGCCCTGGTGAACACTTACGGCAAGCAAATCCCTTGGGTGCATGGAATGCGTATGCTTGGGCAATCAAGCGGCCCGTGGCCTTTGGCAAGTGCCGATTCGACCAATGTTGCGCTGCACCATGCAGAGCATTTGGAATGCGCTGGTTGCATGGCAAAACGCATCGACTCAACAAACCCACCAGCACACTGGAAAAATCAACCACTACAGGAAGTTTTATGCTGATTGCCGCCATCATTGTCTACGCCATTGCCATGACATTGGCAAACCTATCCATTGCCACCTTTGGCGTTTGGGTCAGTCCTATCAATGCGTTTCTGTTTATTGGCCTTGACCTGGCATTACGGGATTGGTTGCAAATGCAGATTAAGGCGTGGCAGATGGCGGTCTTGATTTCAGTCAGCGGCATCCTGACCTATGCCTTGAACCAGGATGCTGGCATGATTGCCGTAGCATCTGCTGCATCTTTCACGCTGGCGGCGTTGGCCGATTGGGCGGTGTTCTCAAAGGTGACAGGGTCATGGTTCAAGCGTGCCAATGTGTCCAATGTTGCTGGTGCAGCAGTTGACTCTGTGGCGTTCCCGACCATTGCTTTCGGTGTGCTGATGCCGGAAATCATTGCCCTGCAATTTGCCGCTAAGGTCGCTGGTGGATATGTTTGGTCTGTGTTGCTGGGGAAAGTTAAGTGAGCTTCGTTATCGGCATCGACCCAGGCATCAGCGGAGCCATTGCATTCTTTGAGGATGGAGTGCTGGACTGTGTAGTGGATATGCCTACGCTGAAAATTGCATCTGGCAAGACGATGAAGAGCCATATTTCAGCGGTGACCTTGGTGGACATACTAGATGGCTGGTATCCGCGAAATGAAGCGCACGTTGTTATTGAGAAGGTTGGCGCACTCCCCGGGAACGGGTCTGTTTCCATGTTCAATTTTGGGCGCAGCGCAGGCATTATTGAGGGCGTTGTGGCCGCTATGCACTTCCCAAGCACCTACGTCACCCCTGCCGCCTGGACGAAGGCTGTGGGCCGCGCAGCGGGTAAGGATGCAAGCCGTATGCGTGCTATGGAACTGTTCCCAAGCAAAGCTGATTTGTTCAAGCGTGCGAAGGACGATGGCCGCGCAGATGCTGCTTTGATTGCTTACTGGTACATAACACGCAATGCTTGACCCATTCAAAATCACAGAGCCAACGTGCATATCGTTTAGCGGTGGGCGCACTAGTGCCTATATGCTTTGGCGCGTACTGCAAAGCAATGGCGGTTTGCCAGCGGAGGCGATTGTCTGCTTTGCGAATACCGGCAAGGAAGATGAGGCGACTCTGCGGTTTGTGCAGGATTGCTCAGAGCAGTGGAATGTTGAGGTTCATTGGGTTGAGTTCCAAAACGCTGATCTAGCATTCAAGCGCGTGACGTTTGAAACCGCCAGCCGCGATGGTGAGCCGTTTGAGGCGCTGATCCGCAAGCGGAATTACCTACCTAATCCGGTTACCAGGTTCTGCACCGTGGAGCTGAAGATCCGCAGCATTCACAAGTATCTGAAGTCGCTGGGCTGGGCGCACAACGAGTCAATGGATTGGGTTGGCATGAGAGCAGACGAGCAGCGCCGAGCCGCAAAAATTGCTGACAAGTCACGCATTCCACTGGTGACTGCTGGCATCACCAAGTCAGACATTTCTGCATTTTGGAAGTCGCAGCCATTTGATCTTGGCCTGCCTAACATGAACGGCGTGACTATGCATGGAAATTGCGATTTATGTTTTTTGAAGGGCGGCGCACAGGTGTTATCTCTAATTGCAGAAAAACCAGAACGTGCTATATGGTGGGCCAAGATGGAGGCATTGGCATTGGCATTGGCATCCAAGCCAAGCGGTGCGGTGTTCCGTTCCGACCGGCCTAGCTACGCTCAAATGGCGGCATTCGCTGTTGATCAGCGCGATATGTTTGATCCAGCAGAAGAAAGCATTGCCTGCTTTTGCGGGGACTGACCATGCTTGACCAACTACGCACCATGCGCGAACACATTATCTGGCTGGGCACTCAGTTGGAGCAGGAGCGCGACTCCTCACGCGAGAAGACTGTGCTGCTCAAGCGCCTGCTGGACCCTGATGACTTGGGTCACGCGGTCACCAACGAAGTACGCAAGCAGGCTTACGCAATCATCAGCAACGAACATGAAAGAGAAAGAGAAAAATGGAACGCATCAAACTGAGACCTAGTGCCGCATCACGTTGGTTGGCTTGCCCTGCAAGCGTAAGGCTTTGCGAGGGAATTCCCGACTCGCCATCAGGTGAAGCCGCCCAGATTGGCACGGCCATTCACGCATTGGCCGAGATTTGCTGGCTATCAGGTGACGTGCCGGCCAACCATGTCGGGTCAATCGTTGAGGGCATCACGATCACTCAAGACAACGCCGACTTCGCGCAGTTGCACTTGGACACCATCAAGGAACTGGAAGCGAACTACGACAACGTCACGGTGGAAGAACACCTGTCAATCCTTGACACCATGAAAGCCAATTGCCAGGGTACTGCTGACGTTGTGGCTTGGGACAACGAGGGCCAGTGCTTGGAGATTGCGGATCTGAAAACGGGGCGCGGATATGTGGACGCTGATAGCAGTCAGATGAAGCTATATGCGTTGGGCGCAATCAAGTTGATGGGAGACTTTCAGCGCATCAAGCTAACGATTGTGCAGCCGCAGACAGGCGCTAACCGCACTCACGAGATGCTGCTTGCTGATTTGCTTGCATGGGAATCAGACGTAGTGATGCCTGCCATTGAGAAGGCACACAACCCTGATACCTATCCTACCCCATCCACCACCGCCTGCAAGTACTGCCCGGCAAAGTTGCATTGCCCTGCGCTTAAAGCAATGGCAGCGGAACCGCCTGTGCCAGTGAAAGAGTTAAGCGCAGATGAGATTGCTAATTGGTTGGAGCAAGGCGAACTGGTGGAGGCGTTCTACGAAGAACTTAAGAAGGTGGCGTTTGCCCGCCTAGAAGGTGGCGGTGCAGTGCCAGGCTGGAACTTGGTTCCGAAACGCGCTATCCGAAAGTGGCGCAAGGATGCGGTCATTGCGAGGTTACCAGTAGATATTGAACTGCTTTATACGCATGAGCCAATCACGCCAGCGCAAGCTGAGAAATTACTGGGCAAGGCAGACAAGCATTTGCTCGACGATTTGACAGAGAAGGTCTCAAGTGGACTGACTCTGGCAAAGATGGTGGAATCCTCTGCCATCTAACATTGGGCGCAAGCCTGTAACTTTTGGAAACTGAAATGCTAAATTTATCTAACAACTCTGGATCAGGTAACTCTTACATCCGCTTTGCTCCCCAGGCTAACGCTTGGACTAACCGCGACGGTGAGGAAATCCAACTTAAAAAAGTCGTTATGGATCTGGACTCGGTGCAGACCGGCTGGCTGATGATTGCCGCAGGAATGCGTGATTGGCAGCCGGATGAGACTCTGGGCGCTAAGTCTCAGTCGCCAGGCGAGGGGTACAAGCGCGGGTTTGTGGTGACGCTGTACTCAAAGGAACTTGGCCTGGTCGATTGGAGCGCCAACGCTTACGGGCCGTGTAAAGGATTTGAGAAAATCTACTCTGAGGCCGCGAAGGCTGCTGGTATCAGCGATGGCAAGCTGCCCGTCATCGAGTACGTTAACTCTACCGCCGAGAAGGTTGGCAAGGGCAACACGCGAGTGCCGAACTTCAAGCTGGTAAGTTGGGTTGCGCGACCCTTAGGCATGGATGCGGACGGCGGTGAGTTTGTTGAGCCGGAGCCAGCACCAGCGCCTGTACGCAAGGCGGCAAAGCCTGCGCCTGCACCCGTTATGGATGACGAAGAGTTTTTCTAACCAGTAGTCTGGTGGCCGGTGGGTTGATCTCCACCGGCTTTTTTTTCCTCTAAAAAAGTACAAGTATGAAATTTCTATCAGTTTGCAGTGGGATTGAGGCGGCAAGTGTCGCCTGGCATCCATTGGGATGGGAATCGGTGGCGTATTCGGAGATTGAGCCGTTTCCTTGCAAGGTGCTACAGCACCATTACCCAAACGTGCCCAACTTGGGCGACATGACTAAATTTAAGGAGTGGCCTAATGCAGATGTCAATGTTTTCGTCGGAGGAACACCATGCCAGTCTTTCTCAGTCGCAGGACTCAGAAAAGGATTGGATGACCCGCGTGGCAACCTCATGCTTGTCTACCTTGCCATTGCTCAACGATATCGCCCCAACTGGTTGGTTTGGGAGAACGTCCCCGGCGTTTTGTCCAGCAATGGAGGACGGGACTTTGGTTCCCTCCTCGGAGGGTTGGCAGAGTGCGGGTATGGGTTCGCATACAGGGTGCTTGACGCTCAGTATTTCGGAGTGGCACAGCGACGCAAACGTGTGTTCGTTGTCGGATACCTTGGAGATTGGCGACCTGCCGCAGCGGTACTTTTTGAGCGCTACAGCTTGCAAGGGCATCCTGCGCCGAGCCGAGAAAAGGGGAAAAGTTTTGCCGCCAGCATTGCATCAGGCGCTCCTTTCAGCCGCACAGGGAATGACAGAGTAGAGGCTGAAGCAATGGTTGCAGTGTTGCACTCAGAGATTAGCCCAGCACTCAAAGCGCGTGACCATAAAGGGCCGTCAAGCGATGGCGATGGCGATGGCGATGGCGCAATACTCGTGCCAATGCAACCGATTGCTTACAACATCTCGCCGGGTAAAGGCGCATTAAAAGATGATATTCATGTCACTGATGCCCATGCATCGAAGACTTTAGATGCATCTGCAAGCAATCCAGAAATGCATCAAGAAGGTACGGCGATATTGCAACCCATTGCATTCAGCGGTCAGATGTCAAACCCACAGACTGATGTGGACATGACTCAGACATTGGGAGCCAAGAATCCGATGGCGGTGGCAACTCATGATGTAGCTGGAACAATGCTTTCCCGAAAAACATCAGGCGGGTTCAGCAACAGCATTGATTACGCTGCGGCTGGATACATGGCGCTACAAGCAATGGCAGTACGCCGTTTGACTCCCGTGGAGTGTGAGCGCCTGCAAGGTTTCCCAGACCGCTACACCGACATCCAACCCAAAGGCAAGGCAACCCCTGACGGGCCAAGGTACAAAGCGTTAGGCAACTCAATGGCTGTGCCTGTGATGGCATGGATCGGCAAAAGAATTCAAGAGGTGGACGCGATATGCAAGACTCAACAGAACACATAGCCAAAGCCCTAGGGAACGCCAAGCAAGTGAACGGGAACTGGCTTGCGAGTTGCCCTGTGGCAGGCCACGGACGCGGCAACGGCGACAAGAATCCGAGTCTCAGCATCAAGGAAGACAATGGCAAACTCTTATTCCACTGTCATGGTGGGTGCGACCAGCACTCAGTATTTGACGCTGTCAGGGAACGCAACTTATTGCCAGCGTTACAGCGCCAAGAGTATTCTCTCCAGTTAATCAAAGGTGAATTGATGACCATGCCGCAGTTGGAGAACGAGTGGGAGTACAAGGATGAGCAAGGCGAGACGCTGTTCGTAAAGCGCCGGTTCAAGACCAACACCGAGAAGGGTAAGACGTACTCTTTGCACAAGGTGGATGCCGCTGGGAACCGCAAGGGCAGCATGACAGGGGCGCGGATAGTGCCTTACCGCCTGCCGGAACTCATCAACGCAAGGGAAGCTGGCCGCGCTATATACCTAGTGGAAGGCGAGAAGGCAGCCGACGCCCTGGTCAGCATTGGAGCCATTGCCACTACGTCCCATGCTGGTGCAAGCCACTGGCCGGAAGACATCACCCAATACTTCACCAACGCGGTAGTGATAGTGGTTCCGGACTGCGATGCACCAGGCTGGAAGTACGCCAAGCGCGTAGTCCAGGCTCTGCTGCCGGTGGCTAAAGCAATCCGAGTGCTAGATTTTAACTTACCGGAACTCGGGGATGACGCCTACGAGTGGGTAGCGGATGGCGGTGACCGCGCCAAGTTAGCCGAACTTGCCAAGGCGCTGCCGGTTATCACCAGCATAGACCAGGTTGTGACACCTGATTGGATTGTTCCACGGGAAACGGTAGAGGAAGTGGCAGCGTTACCCGAGGAAGAGCCTCCCATCCTAGTCCCGCGGCAACTGCTCAACATTGAATCTTGGGATGACATTGAGGACGAGCCGGTTGAGTGGCTGATAGACAACGTCCTGCCGAAGCGTGCGTTTTGCGCTTTGTATGGGCCGCCAGGCAGTTACAAGTCATTTGTTGCGCTGGACATTGCGGAGGCGGTGGCAACGGGCAGGGCGTGGATGGGGCGGGAGGTGCAAGCTGCCGGTGCAGTCCTGTACATCTGCGGGGAAGGCTTTGGCGGCATCGGCGCACGCATCAAAGCCTGCAAGATGCACAACCGCACTCAGGCCGGCGCAGAAATCTACGTCATCAGGGCCGCGATAAACATGAGATCCAGCGCGGATGACTTTGATTTGCTGGTGGCCTCGATCAAGGATCTGGTGGAGAAGACAGGCGTCCAGTTTGAACTGGTGCAGATTGACACGTTAGCTAGGGCGTTTGGCGGTGGCAACGAGAACAACAGCGAAGACATGGGAGCGTTTATCCATAACGCGGGACGGATTCAGCGGATGCTGGGATGTGCCATGATGGTGTTGCATCACTCGGGTAAGGATGCCACCAAGGGATTGCGGGGACATTCCAGCCTGCTGGGAGCCGTTGACACCCAACTGGAACTGATGAAGATTGACACTGTGCCAAACCCGTCAGGCCCGATAGCTGGTAGCGGCATCCTCACGATCAGCAAGCAGAAGGATGGCCAGGATGGCGTCAAGATAGGCTTTGAGATGGTAAAGGTGGAGATCAAGGCCAGCGCACTAGGCATCAGCGACGCACAGATCAGCCTGGCCGTAAGAGCAAGTGACGAGGCGCTAAAGCAGGAGATGCAGCAGCAAGCCGTCGAGCGTCAGGCCAAACCACGCAAGCTGCAGGAGAACCAGCAGGCGGCGCTGGACGCCATCCACGACGCATTAAAGAAGAATGGGCACATGACAAATGTGGGTGAGGAGCGCCACAAGACGGTCTCTGTATCGGAATGGAAGGAGGCATTCGCCAAGCTGAAGGGTGACAGCAAGTCCATAGACAGCGATTTCTACCGTGGCAAGAAGGCGATGTTTGCCAAGAAGCTGGTCGGGTATCACGAGACGGATGTGGCTAATTACTGCTGGGTGATCTACCGCGAAAACGATAAAGATGAGCCGTTTGTGGCATCAGTCTGATAGGCAACTTGCGAAGTTGACTATGGAAATATGGGCAGTTGCCTATGTACTTATGTTGTGAATATATAGGCAACTCAGTGAAATATAGGCAGTTGCCTATGCTGCAAGTTGCACAGGAATAGGTAAAAACCTAGTCAACTTACAACTTCTTGCTTAATGCAAGAAGTAAGTTAACTAGGTTGACTACCTCGGAAAGTTGGTATGGTGAAGTTGACTAGATGAGGAGTTGAGGATGGCATCGAAGAAACTTACGGATAGGGATGAGTTCCCGTCTGACCCGTTCAAGGTGTTTCAGCATTCGCTCATGGTTGAGATGGAACTGGCGAAGATGGAGCATGAGAAGGTTTATGGCATTGACCGAGTGATCGATCTGGTGGATGCCGAGTTCCGCAGGAAGTTCAACGCGCAGCGGGAACGCATCTGGGAGGCCAGCCAGGCGCGGGACGAGGAACGGTTGGAGAAAGCTATCAGGGGAATGATTGCGGCGTACAAGGCGCTTACCAAATGGGCGACTGAGGCAGGCATTGAGCAGATGCCTAAAATCGATTGCATGGAACATCGGATGGGTGACGGGAGCCTGATGGTCATCGTCAGGGATAAGCAGATGGCGACCTGGTATGAGCAATTCCGCAAAGCGCCAGGCGCGAGGTCGATTTGGACACTTGCGGAATTAGAGGTGGTGATGACGGGTCCGACATTGAAACAGGTACGCGAAATCAAAGCAGCACTGCCAGGTACGACAATGGTTCCCGTGACGCCGCAAGGTTCCAACGGGTTTGAGGAGATGGAGAACGACATCGACATCAGCAAACCATTCAAGGGCGGCAAGTTGTTTGACATAAAGGCAGCAGAAAGGGCAAGAGATGAGCGCAGGACGTGATTTATGGGACGAGGTGGTACGCAGGGTGCTTGCGCTAACGAAAAACGCTTGGAGGGTCATGTAATGCCTGGGAATCCAAAAGTGAGAGCCGATATTGCGCTGTTGGAGGACATCGACGACGAGTTGATCCTGTCGATGTTTGAGGAAGGGCGCAGCAAGGCAGACATATGCCGTGGCCTAGGCGTTGGACGGCGTGCGCTCGATACTTGGATCGAAGATAACGACTATGAGGCTAAAATAACGCGCGCGCGGGTGGAAGCTGCCTCGCATCTTGCTTGCGAGACACTCACCATTGCGGACGGCATGGACGTTGACAACGGCCAGCGCGACGTGCAGCGCATTCGGACGCGCCAGTGGCTGGCCGAGCGCTGGGATCGGAAAACGTACGGCACTGAGAAAGCCAGCCAGGTCAACATCAGCATCCAGGGATTACGCATGGAGGCGCTGCGCCACGTCGAAGTGGTTGAGCAGTTATCCACAGACCAGATGCCAAAGTTATCCACAGAATGAGTGTATTTGCTCAAAGATTAAGCAGAAATAGGCATAACTACCCTGTTTTCATTCACATAATGGACACTGTATCAAATACACATTATGGGATTAGTGCTGACGATCAGCATAATCATCAATGGAATCAATGTGTTACGCGCACCATAGCCAAGCGTCAGAGGAGACGTGCATCGTGCTGAGTTATCCACAGGATGCAGCCAATCGCCAGGTGGCCGCGCCCTGGCCGCTGGCCGCCCGACCCCCCCCCGTCTGGCCGTGGCGGCGGGGCGGTTGTGGCAGCACCTAAACACCTACCGAATGTCCTAATCCGCTGACCCCCTACCCCCTACCTGACAACGCACTATGGTTACAAAAAAAAATTTGGAAGTTCCCGATAACCCGTTTATTGAGTTCGCCATGCGTTATCGCAACGACC